>Ga0134125_10003429_pt1 | contig 18336 bp, 13 predicted proteins | sample KB31751_FD_96464 | JGI IMG/M metagenome (GOLD analysis project Ga0134125, IMG submission 96464) | Terrestrial soil microbial communities with excess Nitrogen fertilizer from Kellogg Biological Station, Michigan, USA - KB3-175-1 | ecosystem: Environmental > Terrestrial > Soil > Unclassified ... | reverse complement strand
TGATCGCGCGCGTCGACGGCTCCGGCTGCGATATCAGGGACTTGCTGCTCTCCGAGCTCGGTCCCTATGGCCATGTCCGCTTCAACCTCAACGGCGATCCGCTGTTCCTTCCGGCCAAGCTCGCGGTAAGTCTCGCGCTGGTCTTCCACGAGCTGGCCACCAATGCCGCCAAATACGGCGCGTTTTCCTCGGCCCGCGGGTTGTTGCAGTTGTCATGGACGCTGTCCGACGACCGCCTCAGCGTGATCTGGGACGAGACCGAAGGCCCGCCGGTGGAGCAGATCGGCACACCCGGCTTTGGCACGAGGCTGTTGAAATTGGCGCTGACGCCGTTCGACGGCAAGACCGAGGTCAGCTTCCTCAGGAGCGGCGTTCATTGCACCATGCAATGCCGCGTCCCAAAGAGCTGACCCCAAGGCTGAAGCCAAACGCTGCAATTCAAACTGGGCGCGCACACGCCTCGGCCCGTGGGTTGTCGCGTTGATAAACAGTTAATGAAAGTCGCAGCGGCATGGCACAAAGCCGCAGAGCGGCGCCTGGCGAAGCGGTTTTTTTCTAACGCTTAACCAAAATGAAGAGCGAATTCAGCACAATGCGCGACCATGCAACGCCATGCCGCCAACGAGCTGCCAGAAGCTGCAAGAGACGCCGGCGCGACCGGCGCGGCTGACGCCGAACTGCACCTGTTGCGGGATGTGCTGAGGCTGCTGCCGGCCGGCGTCACGGTGCTGGACGAGCACGGCCGTCTCGTGATCGTCAATGATGCCGCCGCTCGGCAGCTCGGCCTCGCCGGCAGCGGACCTTCCGCGTCCTCGCAACTCGTCGATCAGCGCCGGGAGGCGGGGCTGCAATGCTTGCGCGCCGGGCGGGCCCTCGTCACCGAAGAAGCCATCGATGACGGCAAGGTCAGGCAGGTTCTGTTGACGAGCCATCAGCCGGTCCGCATCGACGGCCGCGACCTGCTCATCTCCAGCTCCGCCGACATCTCCGAGCAGAAGGCGTTTGAGGACCAGCTTTTCCGCTCCGCCTATTATGACGAATTGACGGAGCTGCCGTCGCGGCGGGTGATCGAGCATCGCGTCAACATTCTGCTCAAGAGCGACGCCGAGAAGTTCGCGCTCGCCTTCCTCGACATCGACAATTTCAAGCACATCAACGACTATTACGGACATGCGATCGGCGACACGCTTTTGATCGAGCTCGCCAAGCGGCTGGGCCGCGAGCTTCGCGACTCCGACATGCTGTCGCGCATTTCGGGCGACGAGTTCCTGCTGTTGCTGCACCCGATCCAGGGCCAGCAGGAGGTCGCGGAATTCCTGCAGTCGATCCTCGAGCGGCTGAGCGCGCCCTTCTTCATCGACCAATCGGAAATCTTCGCCTCGACCTCGGTCGGCGTCAGCCTCCATCCGGACCATGGTCGGAGCTACGAGGTGCTGCGCCAGAACGCCGACCTTGCGATGTACCAGGTCAAGAACAACGGCAAGGGCAGTGCTGCGTTTTTCGACGCCGGCATGGAGCACGAGGCGATGGCGCGCACGAAAGTCGAGCAGTCGCTGCGGCTCGCCATCCTGGAGAAACGCTTCTGCTGCGCCTTCCAGGCCAAGGTCGACATCCGCACCCGGGCGGTCAAGGGCGTCGAGGCGCTGGTGCGGCTGCGCGACGATGAGGGGGTGATCCAGGCGCCCGGCACCTTCATCAACCTCGCTGTCGAGCTTGGGCTCATCGACGAGCTGACCCATCTGGTGTTGGCGGAGATCGTGAAATCGATCGACCTCATCAACGAGAACTTCGGACCAACCGCCACGATCAGCATCAATGTCGCCGCCAAGCAGGCCGGCAATTTCGAATTCATGCAGTCCTTCGCGCGGGCGCTGCAGGCGACCGGCTTTCCGCCGCGCTTCATGATCGAGGTGACCGAGGATGCTTTCGTCGCCAAGACCCATTTTCAGGAGAAGATCCTGCCGGTCTTCCGCAAGCTTGGGGTCGGCATCTCCATCGACGATTTCGGCACCGGCTATTCGTCGCTGTCGGCGCTCGCCGACATGACCGCCGACGAGATCAAGATCGACCGCTCCTTCATCACCGATATCCATAAGCGCCCGCGCAGCCAGGGCATCCTGCGCGCGATCGAATCCTTGAGCGAGGCACTCGGCATGACCGTGATCGCCGAGGGCGTCGAATCCTTCGAGGAGCTCGCCTATCTGCAGGCCGCCACCAAGATCCGCTATGTGCAGGGCTTTTACTTCTCCCGTCCGATCTTCCTCGAGGAGTTGCGGCTGGCGGCCCCGCGTGCCAGCGAATCGCGCGTCAGCCTCGCCAGCCGGCCGACCCAGGAAAATCGTCCGGTGCATTCGCGCGGCGGGCGCTATCGGCGGTAGTTTCGTTTGGCATCAACGCAACTTATAATTTTATAATTTATAAGACTCAACCGTGATCGGCGCGCTGCAGCGTTACGATTGCGTTAACTTGGATGCTGCTCACATAGAATCAATTAAATCCAAAGTAACCTGATTTCCTAACGGCTTATGCCATCTCTGCATCGTATGCATTTCCCCTTGGAGCTTGGGGGAAATGCGCGCGTTGATGTTCAACGTCCGGAGCAGAGTGTCCCGCATCGTCGCCGCCGCGTTGCAACGGCTCAGTGGCGTGCGCGGCCGCGACCCGACCGTATGGCTCATCGTCTGCGGTTGCGTGCTGGTTGCCGGTATCGTGCTCGGCACCGTCACCATGGTCGACGAGTTCCGTGAACGCGCGATCGCCAACAGCGAGCGCGAGCTGCAGAACGCCGTGCTGCTCCTGGCCCGCCATTTCGACCAGCAGTTCGAGGACACCGAGATCATTGCCGCCGATGTGATCGCGCAGATGAATATTTCCGGGATCACCTCGCCCGAAGCCTTCCGGGAGAAGATGTCGGCTCCGGCCGCCCACCGGATGCTGGCCACCAAGGTCTCCAGGCTGTCCTACATGAGCGAGGTCACGATCTTCGACGCCAACGGCGAGCTCATCAACTCCTCCGGCGAGGAGCCGTTGCCCGCGGCCAACGTTTCCGGGCGCGCCTATTTCAGGGAATTCAAGACCAATCCCGATGCGCCGCCGGTCCTCACCGAGCCTGTGCTCAGCATCTTTACAGGAAGCTGGACCACCGTCATTGCGCACCGCCTGACCGGAGCCAACGGCGTGTTTCTCGGCGTCATGTCGCGGCGCATCGATCCGGCCAGCTACGAGAGATTCTTCGCAACCGTCCTGCTCGGGCCTGGAGCCGCCATCGCGCTGTTCCATGGCGACGGCACCATGCTGGCGCGCTACCCGCATGTCGAAGCCATGATCGGCAGGAAATTCAACACCGCACCGCTGTTCAAGCGCGTGCTCGAACGCGGCGGCCTGCAGCAGATGCAGCGCGTCGAAAGCCCCGTCGATCACAAGGACAAGCTCGGCGCGGCCGCGATGCTGCAGCGCTTTCCGATGGTGGTGGTCGCTACCAATCCTGTCGACGTGGCGCTCGCCGATTGGAAGGAGCAAACGAGGTTCCTGATCGTCGCAGCGGCGCTGTCGGCGTCGGTGATCGCGTTCATCCTCTACCTGATCGTCCGGCAAATCAACCGGCAGAACATTCAGGCTCGCGCAGAGCTCGCAGCCGAGAAACAGCGGCTCGACACCGCGCTCAACAACATGACGCAGGGGCTCCTGCTCTACGATTCATCGGCGCGCATCGTCACGTTCAACCAGCGTTACATCGACATGTACAACCTGTCGCGTGACGTGGTGAAGCCGGGCCTCCACTATTACGACCTGATCCAGCACCGCAAGGACACCGGGTCCTACGACGGCGACGTCCGCGCCTTCTGCGATCCGATCATGCGCAACATCGCGCAGGGCAAGGTCAACAACACCATCATGGAAACCCCCGATGGAGGCGCCTACTTCATCGTCAACAAGCCCCTGGCGACCGGCGGCTGGGTCGCGACCATCGAGGACATCACCACGCAGCGCCGGCTCGAACAGGAGCGCGACCGTGACCGCGCGTTCCTGCGTGAGATCGTCGACCGTATCCCGACGCAGATCACGGTGAAGGATGCGCGCGACAGCCGCTACGTGCTGGTCAATTCGGTTACCGAGGAGGAGTTCGGCGTGGCGGCCAAAGATATCGTCGGCAAGACGCCCTACGACATCTTCCCGCCGCATCTCGCGGCGCAGGTGCTTGCCGAGGATGCGTTAGCGCTGCAATCGGACAGCACGGTCTTCTTCGACGACCACCGCTGGGAAACCGCGAGCCATGGCAGCCGCATCCACACCTCGAAGCGGCTTGCGATCCGCGACAAGGCCGGCGAGCCACGTTATATCCTCAACGTGGTGGAGGACGTCACGGAACGTCGCGAGGCCGAGGAGAAGATCGCGCATCTGGCGCATTACGACGCGCTCACCGACCTGCCGAACCGCGTGCTGTTCCGCGAGCGGATCGAGCGCGAACTGAAGAAGACCGCTACTGGCGAACAATTTGCCCTGCTCTACATCGACATCGACGAGTTCAAGGGTATCAACGATTCCCTTGGGCATCACGTCGGCGACGAGCTCCTGAAGACGGTAGCGAACCGCATCCGGAGCTGCCTCAGGGACAGCGACCTGGTCGCGCGGCTTGGCGGCGACGAGTTCGCCGTGATCCAGACCGCCGCGAGTTCGGCCGACGAGGTCGCCGCCTTCGTCACGCGGATACACGAGGCGATCCGCCAGCCATATCAGTGCCTCGGCCATCAGCTTTCGACCGATGCCTCGATCGGCATCGCCATGGCGCCGCTGGACGGCACCAATCATGACCAGCTCATCAAGAACGCCGACCTTGCCATGTATGCCGCCAAGTCGAGCGGCCGCCGCACCCACCGCTTCTTCGAACCGGCGATGGACGCGAGCGCAAAGGCCCGCCTGACCATGGAGCAGGATCTGCGGCAGGCGCTGGCCGACGGCAGCTTCGAAGTCCATTACCAGCCGCTGGTCCATCTCGGCCGCAACGAGGTCTCAGGCTGCGAGGCGCTGTTGCGCTGGCGCCATCCCGAGCGCGGCATGATTTCGCCCGGCGAATTCGTTCCTGTCGCGGAAGACACCGGGCTGATCAACGAGCTTGGCGATTGGGTGCTGCGCACGGCTTGCGCGGAAGCGGTGACCTGGCCCGACCATGTCAGGCTTGCCGTGAACGTGTCGCCGGTGCAGTTGAAGAACCAGACGCTGGCGCTGCGGATTGCCGGCGCGCTCGCCGCGTCCGGCCTCGAGCCGCACCGACTCGAGATCGAGATCACCGAAGCGGTTCTGATCCGCGACGACGAAGAGGCGCTCGCGATCCTGCATCAGGTCCGCAATCTCGGCGTCAGCATCGCGCTCGACGATTTCGGCACGGGCTTCTCCTCGCTGAGCTATCTGAAGCGCTTCCCGTTCGACAAGATCAAGATCGACCGCTGCTTTGTCAGCGACATTTCCGAGGTCGATGCCTCATCGTCGATCGTGGAGGCCGTGGTCAACATTGCCGCTGCGCTCAACATGACGACCACGGCGGAAGGCGTCGAAACCGAGGCGCAGCGCGAGCTGTTGCGCAGGCTCGGCTGCACCGAGATGCAGGGCTACCTGTTCAGCGCCCCGAGACCGGGCGTCGAGGTGAGGCGGTTGTTTGGAATGGCCGGCGACAGGGTCGCCGTCGCATAATTTCAGGGGATATCGCCAAGCGGAAATGCGCGGCGCGAGAGGAAACGATGAGGAAGTCACGCGCGAAAAGCTCGGAAGTGGCACATTCCTACGCGGTGCGGCTGATGCAACATCTGGTCGTCCCGACCTTCGTGATCGACCCCAATCGGCGCGTGGTGATCTGGAATCGCGCCTGCGAACGGCTGACCGGCGTCGCCGCCGCCGAGGTGCTCGGCACCTCCCAGCACTGGCGGGCCTTCTACGAGAAGCAGCGCTATTGCCTCGCCGACCTGGTGGCGCTCGAGCGCCCCGACAAGCTTGCCGAGCTCTACTCCCAGTATCTGGTCCGCAGCGAGCACGGCATGGGCTTCTCCGCCGAGAACTGGTGCGTGATGCCGAAGCTCGGCAATCATCTCTACCTCGCGATCGATGCCGGCCCGATTCATGACGAGGACGGCAATCTGATCGCGGTGGTCGAGACGCTGCGCGACATGACCGACCAGAAGCGGGCGGAGATGGCGCTGCAGACGCTTGCCGCCAAGGACGGCCTCACCGGGCTTGCCAACCGCCGCGCCTTCGACGAGACGCTGCGGACCGAATGGCTGCGCGCGCAACGCAGCGGCAAGCCGCTGTCGCTCCTGTTCGTCGACGTCGACCACTTCAAGCTGTTCAACGACAAGCACGGCCATCAGAGCGGCGACGAATGCCTGCGCGCGGTCGCAGCCATCGTCGGCGCGCAGGCGCTGCGCCCCGTCGATCTCGCCGCGCGTTATGGCGGCGAGGAGTTCGCCATCATCCTGCCCGAGACCGATCGCGACGGCGCGTGCGTGGTGGCCGAGCGGATCCGAAAGGCGGTGATGGATCTGAAGATCGCGCATGGCGCGCCGCGCGCGGGTGCCCGTGTCACGCTCAGCGTCGGCGTTGCGACACAGGTGCCGACGCTGGAACTCACGCCCGACAGCCTGCTCGGGCAGGCCGACCAGGCGCTTTATGCCGCCAAGCGCCTCGGCCGCAACCGCGTGACGTCGGCCGATACGATGCTGAGCGATGTCGCGAGCTTCATCGCGGCGAGGCGCGCGCGCCGCACCGCGCAGCGTTGAGGCCGCGCAATTCGCACCGCCTGACTACCGCCGTCGCCGCCAGGCCTTATATGACAGCCTCAAGCTGACATTTGTGCAGGTTCGGCATCCCATGCAACCCGTCTCTATCCTCCTGAATATCCTCTGGATTCTGATCGGCGGCGCCTGGATGGCGTTTGGCTGGCTGATCGCCGCCATCATCATGGCGATCACCATCATCGGACTGCCCTGGGCGCGTGCGTCGCTCAATATCGCCGCCTATACCCTGCTGCCGTTCGGCTCGCGCGCCGTGAATCGCTATGAGATCACGGGCCAGGAAGACGTCGGCACCGGCCCGCTCGGCGTCATCGGCAATTTGATCTGGCTCATTCTAGCCGGCTGGTGGCTCGCGCTCGGCCATCTCATCACCGCGGTGCTGATGGCGATCACGATCATCGGTATTCCCTTTGCCTGGGCGCATATGAAGCTCGCCGGCATCGCGCTGTGGCCGATCGGCAAGGCCATCGTGCCGGTCTGACCATCCACACCATTCAACCAACGGAGCGATCCATCGTGGCCGCGTTGTTTCTCGTCATCTCGACCCCGCGCCCCGAGCGCTCGTCCGAGGTCGCCGCACGGCGCCAGGACTTCTGGCCATGGATCGGCACCTACGAGGCCTCCGGTGTCTGCAAGCACATTTATGCGCGGGTCGGCCGCGGCGCGGTCGCGGTCTTCGACGTTGAAGACAACGCGCAGCTTCACCGTATCCTGAACGAATGGGCCGATATCATACCGGCCGCGTTCGAGGTCTATCCCCTGGTCGGCATCGAGGCGACACATAAAATGCTCGCCGCGCAGGTCGCCGCCAACAGGAGTTCGTAGGCCGCCCTCCCGCACTTTACGCAGCCAACCGGCCGCGGTTGTTTTCCGCGAGAATCGGCCGCACCAGCCGGCCGAAACGCTCGGCCTCCTCGTCATGGAGATAGCCGGACAGGCAGAAGGAATGGCAGCCGGCGTCGATGAATTGCTGCAACTGATCGGCGCATTGCGCGGGATTGCCGACAACGGCGATGCCGGCGCCGGGTCGCACCCTGGTGATGCCGGTCCACAAATGCGGGAGCAACAGATCGCCATGCTCGCGTGCGAGCTGTTGCACGCGCAGATTGGCGATCGAATTGTTGTAGAGCGTGTTGCGCTCCTGCTTCAGCCGCTCGCCGGCGTGCCGCACCAATTGATCGGCGGCTTGCCATGCCTCGCTTTCCTCCTCGCGGCAGATGATCTGCAATCGCATGCCGAAGCCGATCTCGTTCTCGCGGCCGTGCGCGCGTGCGAGCTCCCGAATCTCGGCGATGTTTTGGGCGATCCTGTCCGGCAGATCGCCCCAGAACAGGTGCACGTCGGAATGCTTTGCCGATATTTCCCAAGCCTGGCGCGAGCCGCCGCCGAGATAGAACTTCGGATGGGGCTTTTGCAAGGGACGCGGCCTGACATGCGCGCCCGTGATCGCGTGGAATTTGCCGGCAAAATGCACGGGACCGCTTGCGGTCCACAGCGCTTTCAGGATCGAGACCTCCTCCTCCATCAGCGCGTAGCGCTGCTCCTTGGCAAAGCGCACGCCTTCGGCCTCGACCTCGCTCTCGTTCTGGCCCGCGATCAGGTTGATGCAAATCCGCCCACCCGACATCTGGTCGAAGGTTGCGATCATCTTCGCCATCAGCACCGGGTTGATGTAGCCCGGCCGCGCCGCGATCAGCGGCTTGATGGTGGACGAGCGCGCCGCCATGAAGGCGCCGGAGATCCAGGCTTCCCAGCAGGTCGAGCCGACGGGGATCAGGAGATATTCGAAGCCTGCCTTCTCGGCCGCCGCCACCACGCGCTCGCAGAGTTCCACCGAGCCCGCGATCTGCGCCGAGGCCAGGCCATAGGCCGTGGTGTCGCCATGGGTCGGCAGATACCAGCCGAATTCGAGCGGACGCATGGGCTTCTCCCTGAGGCGCAAGGCGGGCGCAATTTTGCTGGTGAGTTTACAGCGCAAACCGAGCCAGACAATCCGCGCCGCATGCAGCGCCGCCCATTGCCGATATCAGGCCAATCAGCTAAAGGGAGCCCATCCGCGCCCGTAGCTCAGCTGGATAGAGCGTTGCCCTCCGAAGGCAGATGTCAACCTAATTCGTGCTGACAGGGAGATTAAAACAGAGTAGGAAAACAAGGACTTGCGAAGTCGGTGTCAATCACGTCAGTCTCGCAAGAACGTCGCGTAAGCACCGCGTAAGCACCACAGAGATGCGCCCGTAGCTCAGCTGGATAGAGCGCCACCCTCCGAAGGTGGAGGCCACACGTTCGAATCGTGTCGGGCGCGCCAAATCCCGAAATCATACCGAACTAGCGGCCTTGGCCTTTCCAACTCAATAATGAACCGCTGCGCTTATGAGCATCCGACCTTGTGTCATGGACACAGGCCCGCGCTTCGAAGCCAACTCGACCATCGCGAACAGCCTCGGTGCCACCTGGGGCTCGGTGTAAATGTCCAAAGAGCTGAAGTGATGCGGCGCGATTTGCCTTCGGTGCACCGCTGGGTTGAGTAGTTCGTGCAACTTTTTCTTTGCGTCAAATGCCCTACGGCATCCACCGGCTACTTGCGACTCCGAAAGCGACCGAAAATAGTGTGTTGTCGCGAAATGAGGCGATGGCTCGCGAAATGAAAGAGGCCGCCAACCGAAGCGGCCTCGGAACCGTGTTCACGTCCGGAGAACCGCAGCTATTTATCTCGGTGGTTGCAGGCCTGGCGAGTTAGCCCAGTCTTCCAGATGGGAAGCTGTATCGGCCTGCCGTAATTTTTTGAGTAGGGTGTCCCGTTCGGGACCAGGCGGGAGGCGCGCGGCTTGCTCGCGGACCTCTTCGGCCCATGTGGCCAGTCTGTCTTGCAGAGATTGCGTTTGTTTGACTCGGCGACGCTTCATCATGATCCCAACCTCCGTGCTTACGGGTCCTAACCGTAGGGTTTGCACTTGCGATCAATCCCAATATGCCGCTGGCTTCCCGTCGGTTCAAGTGAAGAAAAATTGAATAGCGCACTGCAGAAAATTCGAGCGGCCTCCACTCTTCCAGAGAGCGCAGTCGTTCGAGCCTCACTGAGTTCTGCTCTGCCAGCACACCCTGTTCTCAACCAGGTCTGCATCGTCGGAGATCGCCTGCTGAAGGGTCCATCGCGAATCTTTCTCTGTGCGCGAGGCTTGCACTGACCGATACCGCCTTGTCGCGGAGGGCCTGCCGATGATGCGCTGCGGCTCGTCGGAAGCAGTGCGCTCAAGCTTGCTGAAGCGAGGCAGCCGCATGGCCAATCCGCCGCGTGGCGGCGGATCATTCTCGTCGTCCAGCTGCTTCAGAGCCGCCAGGATATCGTCCAGACGCAGTCTGTGCGGGATACCCGGGATTTCGCGCAAGGCCGGGTGGGATTCAACGACATACATATCCGACGCCCAGGACGAGAGGATCACTCGCTTCTCGTCCGTCGAAAGTCTGGCATCGTACAAGACATCGTCGGGTGAATCGTAATGGGAAACTGAATGGAATAAGGGCTCAACATTGTTGTCGGTACGATCTGCCTGGCTCATGTCGTGTCTCCTTTTTGGTCCTTTCGTCGAGAGACGCGTTGATATGAAACTGGGTAAGAAGGCGGCGGATGATGACTCCGCCGCCTTCAGGCTTCAGTTGGTGTTGATCGCGATACGCTTGACGTTCTGCTTCGACTGCTCCGACTTCGGAATCGTCACGATCAAAACGCCATTCTTGAAGTCTGCTTGGGCCTTGTCTTCCTCAACACCCTCCAGCGGAACCTGACGTTGGAACGATCCGTAGTAGCGCTCACTGACGAGTTTCGTTTCGTCGCTGCGTTCGGCCTTCTTCTCGCCGCGGATCGAAAGAACCGCCTTGGCAATTTCGACCTGAGCGTCATTTTCGCTGAGACCTGGAAAAGCGAATTGGCCTTCCATCAACGGATGGCCAACACGACCAAGCGGACCGAATCCGCGAAAGACGTCGTCAAACAAGCGGTTCATCTCGCGGTGAAGCGCCAGAAACGGATCGAAAGCCTCGTGCCCTGTTGAGAGCTGTTGGTTTTTCGTCCATGCAACAAGATCTCGAAAACCCATGATATCCTCCTCGATCTGAGCTGATCGACGCGCGGACGATTGCTGTCCGCGCGAGGTGGATCAAGCGTGAAGCGGCTTACGCCGCCTTCTGGGTGATTTGCCCGGCAGAAGTGCCACCGCCGATGGAGATGCGCCGGGGCTTCATGGCCTCGGGGATTTCACGGACGAGCTCGACCCGCAGCAGACCATCGTCGAACGTTGCAGTCTTCACCTGGACGTAATCGGAAAGATTGAATTGCCGCTTGAACGGCCGAGCCGAGATGCCCCGAAAGAGATATTCGTGCTGGTCCCTATCGCTCTTGCGGCCCTCCACGGTCAGCACGTTCTGCTCGGCAGTTACGGCGATCTCATCCGGCCTGAAGCCGGCAAGTGCCAGAGATATTTGGTAGCGATCTTCGCCAAGCCGCTCGATGTTGTAGGGAGGGTAATTATCCTCGGTCCTGTGCTGGGTTTCGTCGAGGAGATCGAAAAGGCGATCGAAGCCGATGGTCGAACGCCACAGGGGAGCAAAATCGTAAGTCCTCATAGCCAAGTCCTCCTAAGAGCAAGATGGATACGAAGGAACGCAAGACAGCAGTTCAGGACCCTGTCTGGCGCCCTGTTCAGTCCGCCGGTCCCAAAGTTGGCGCCCGGCACCGCCCGCGAGCGGCAAAAATCCAAGTAGAAAAGCCGGGGTCTATTTCAAGAGCGCCGCAAAAATTTTTTTCGGAACTGCCACGGTTAATTTCGGGTTGCCGTTCATGAAGCAAGACCTTCCAGCCGTGCTTCTGCCTTGCTGACGACGCGCACCAGCGGCCGGTGGTCTTGTGCACGAGAGGTCTTGATGGGCAAGCAGTTTTTCGCAATGCAAAATGACCTGCCGCTCGCTCCACGGTCGATTATCACTCGCCTCTTGACACTGTCAGCGATCGACCCAAATCAAAGCGCCGAGGGGCGACCATGATCCTTCCTCGCCCCATTAAAAACTACCAATGGTTGCGAACATGATCATGGGATTTACCGATCCGTTCGATACACTACTCGACTTACAACGCTCTCTTGAAACGACCTTGGCCAATGACTGGCTACAAGTTCGAGTCAAGGACAACGTGCTCAAAGTCGACGGGAAGCTCGACTTCTCCAAATACCGCGGCCTACAGCCGCTCTACACCGAATGTAATGTCCGGCACTTTTCGCGAAGTTTTCGGCTTTCCGGCAAGATCGACCAAAACAAAATCGCCGCTGAGCTCAAGGATGGCGTCTTGTCCCTCATGCCGCCGTTAGCAGAGAAAGCTAGCCACGAGCCATTCAGGTCAACTAAGGCAATCGCCGACAATAGCTGGGTGAAGCGCGAACTTCTTGGGTACGCCCATTATTGACGAGCAAAAGGATTGAATCGAATACCGGCTCGGTCGCGAAGCGGGGTCGGCACGCGCCCGCCCATGGGTTTTCCCGAGCGCGCGCTAGAATCGATCATCTCGCAGGTTCGTTGCTCGGTGACAATGATGTGGAAAACCGGCGCATCGTTCTCGTCAAAGAGACTTGATTACCATCGCTCAACTCTCGTTTGAGGTCTCCACGATCCGCAAGCATCATCTGATAGGGATCATGCTGATTTCATCGTGCGTCGGTCGCTATGCAAGACAGACCTTCGCCACGGCCGCGACAAGAGCCCGAGCGTTTACAGGCTTCTGTAGCCGCTCAACATTCATGAACTCGGGAGCGATTTGCTTTTCATCGTAACCGGTCATGAAGACGATAGGAACGCCTAGTACTGCGGCATTCCTTGCGATCTCTAACGAGGGTCCGACCCCAAGATTGATGTCCAGCACGGCACAATGCGGTGAGCCATTGCGCAATGCGCCAATGCCTCCGATTTCGTCGGCAAAGGGTCCGAGGACCTTGGCTCCGGCCGCTTCAAGCGCGCGCGTTGCATCGTCCGCCTGGTAGTAGTCGTCTTCCACAATGAGAATGAGCTTGCCATCGAGAGGGTGCTCTATCGTCATGTCCCGCTTTCCCGCTCATTGTTGACCATGGAAGGATGTACGTCCGTCTGCAGAATGCTCGGTCCATGCTGGAGCGGAAAGGTTATGGTGCACCGTATGCCGTCAGGCTCGAATTCAAGGCTCGCCGTTCCGCGCAATTCATATGGAACGCGGCGGGTGATGAGCTCGGTCCCGAATCCCTTATGTTCGGGCGAAGCCGCCAACGTCATGCCACTCTCCTTCCAAGCCAGATGGAGCCAACGATCACCCTCCTTTTCATCGATCCGCCATCTCACAACGAGCTTGCCGGTGCGGCTGGAGAGAGCACCGTACTTGATTGAATTGGTGACAAGCTCATGAATCATGAGGTTAAGCACCTCTGCTGACTTGGGACCAAGCGCCACTGTGGGCCCCACATATTCGACCTGCTTGCCATTGACCTCTCCGCTCGAAATCTCGCCACGAAGGAGCTCTGCAAGATCGATCCCGGCTCCAGCCGCGCGCGTGAGGAGAGCCTGTGTTCGTGCGAGAGAGGCGAGCCTGCCTGTCAGGCGCTCGCGATACTCATTCACACTGACGCTACTGCCGCCACTTCGGCTCACGATCGAGATGACGAGGGCGAGCACATTACGGACGCGGTGCTGTAGTTCGGCGAGCAGTGTTGCGTTTTGCTCGGCGGCGCTGCGTCTTTCCGTGATGTCGCTCGCCGCGCCAAACCACTCGATGATTTTTCCGTTGTCGTCCAGTATCGGGACCGCGCGCGAGAGCATCCAGCCGAGACTGCCATCTGCCCGGCGCACCCGATGTTCCAGCTCAAAGACCGTCTTGGTGCGGATTGCTTCCTCGATTGCCGCCCTCACTCTTGGTTGGTCATCGGGATGGATATAGTGCTGTAGCCAGTCGCGGTTGGGGTACTCCGTGTCAGCCAGAAGGCCTCCACTGGACACTTCACGCATCTCGCTCCACTCCGGACTCATCCGGTAGAGAACCTGAGAGCTCGCTTGCACGAGGGCAAGCAGTCGCTTCTGAGATTCCGCCAGCTCGTGCTGCGCTTCCAGGCGGGCAGTGATCTCGACGAAGGTGACCACTGCGCCTTCTATGCGGTTTTCCATCGTTCGATATGGTCGAAGCCGCATCATGAACCAGCCGCCATCCGTCGTTTCAACTTCGGCCTCCATGGGAACGAGATCGCGCAATACCTTTTTGACGTCTCGCTCGATTGCGTCATAGCGCAGGTGGTTGGTGAAGTGGGTGATCGACCGCCCTACATCGCTATCGGCAATGTTGAAAAGTTCAGCCATCGGCGGCGTAAACATCTTGATCCGCAGCTCATGATCCAAAAAGAGCGTTCCGATTTCGGTGGCCGCGGTCAAATTCTGCAAATCATCGTTTGCGGCGGAGATGGCCTGCAGCTTTGACTTCAGCTCCGCATTGATGGTCTGCAACTCCTCATTGATGGACTGGAGCTCCTCCTTTGAGGTTTCCAACTCCTCAGAGGTGGATCGATACTCCTCGTTGATGGACTGCAGCTCCTCGTTGGCTGCGCGCAGCTCCTGGATTGAGGTTTCATGGTCTTGGCGGCTCGAGACAAGCGCCTCTTGCATGGCCTTCAGCTCCGCGTGCAGCCGGCGCAATTCATCAGGATTGGCTTCGGCGGCAGCATCAACCTGATCCGGCTTATCTGCAGGCCCGCCATCAACAAAGAAGACTATCGCTTGCTTGATCGTGTGCGGCTTACCGGAGACCGGAATTATCTGCATCGCGATACGCCGTAGCTCCTCGCCGAAGCTGGTAGGGGTCGTGTGGGTCAAAGTAGGAAGGTTCTGCTCAAACGCACGATCGAGCGCAAGTCGCAGGTCAAGGCGCAATTCGGGGCGCACGACGACGGGGAGGCGACTTGTAAATGGCCCGGCAGAGTGCAGGATGAATCGGCCCGCCGTTGGCGAAAGGTGGACGATGTTGTGGCTTTCATCAACAAGCACGCTTGGCGGCGCCGAGCTCTCTAACGCTTCGGCATGAGCCACCGCTGCTGGCACATCGCGCCCATTTCCGACAGCACGCTTGAACTTGCCGACGAGAGACCTTGAGTGTTCGAGGGGGAATTGCGGCAGCGCGACAAGGGGCGGTACCGCCTGTGGGCGGGGCCGGTAGAGTCGCGCGTCGCGGTCCAGAGGTGAAAAAAGATCCGGCGTGGCGTCAGCCGTTTCGGCTGAACCCAGAAACAGGAAGCGGTTTGCCTTAAGCCCGTAATGAAAAAGTGAACATAGCTGATGCTGGAGCGCGCGTTCGAGATAGATCAGCAAATTGCGACAGCTGACCAGGTCCAGCCGCATGAAAGGCGGGTCTTTGAGGACGCTGTGGGTGGTGAACAGAACTGTGTCCCGGACCTCTTTGCGGATGCGATAGTGCTCGCCATCTTCGATGAAGAAGCGCTCTAATCGCTCTGGAGACACATCCGCTTCGATGGTCCGGGGGTAGCGGCCTTCTCTCGCGATCGCGAGGGCGCGCTCGTCGATATCGGTGGCAAAAATCTGGATCGGCGCCCGAATTTTGCGACGACCTGCCTCCTCCAGCAACAAGATTGCAATGCTATAGGCCTCCTCCCCGGTCGCGCAGCCGACGACCCAGGCGCGGACGCCCTCTTCCTCGACCTCATCGAAGATGGGCTGCACCGCTTCCAGCGCAAGAACCTGGAAAGCGCTTGCGTCGCGGAAAAACTGCGTGACGGAGATCAGGAGATCGGAGAGCAACTCCTGTGCTTCTTCCGGAATCCTGCGCAAATATTCGGCATACTCGCTCAAGCCATCGATCCGACACACCTGCAAGCGGCGGGTGACGCGGCGCATCACGGTAGCGCGCTTGTAGCTTGAAAGGTCATGTCCGGTGCGCACGCGCAGGAAGGTGATGATGCGCCTGAGTTCATTGGCATCGCCGTCAAGATCAAGCGAACGGACAGCTTCCTTGCTATGGGCCACCTCAACGATGCGATTGACCAACCGCGCGAGAGGCGCGACGAAATCAGCCTCGCCCGACGCGATTGCGTTCTGCGGCATCGAGGGGAAGCTGGCCTCTGAGGGCTCTTGCACGAAGATGATGCCACCCGCCTCCTTGATGGCACGAACACCAAGGGCGCCATCCGAGCCCGCGCCTGACAACACAATAGCAATGCCGTCGCCACGCCCTGTAGCGATAGAGCGGAACAACATGTCGATGGGCGCGCGTTTGCCTCGAGGGGTCGAAAATGGACGAGCCGTTATGGCGTCGCCGTCGATCACCAGCTCCCGATCCGGCGGAATGACATACACGCAGTTTGGCTTGAGGGTGGGCGAGTCCGTAACCTGCTGCACCGACATGCTCGTGCAGGAGCCTAGAATTTCGTGCAGTGAGCTCGGATGATCTGGTGCGAGGTGGAGGATGATGACGTAGGCAAAGCCCAGATCGACCGGCAGCAGCCGAAACAACCCCTGCAGGGCGGCAACCCCCCCCGCCGACGCTCCGATGGCGCAAACAGGCGTGTATCTGTTCCTTTGTTGCGTTCGCTCAGATTCGCGCTCAGTCATGCTTATCGTAGTATGTGTGGCTCTGCCCTTGAATAGCACGAAACCAACCGTGTGTATTAGCCCCGATCCTTCTTTTGGTTCCGCGATCGCTCCAAAATCGTCCGACGCGCGGCCAGTGGTGTGCGAACTTTTTGCGCTCGTCCTGGAACTCCGTCAGCCGTTCTCAAACTTGCTTCGCAGGAGACGGCTCTCCTGGCGAAGGGCAGGTGATAAGCCGGCAGTCATTGGTCCGTTGGCCGCATCGGGCGACAATGTCTGAAGCGTTTCCTGGCCGGAACTCGAGCCCCAGCGATTGTTGGACGAGATCGAGGCCGTCGTGCCGCGCGAACTCGACGTCCATCTCGTCATGGATAACTACGCCACGCACAAGACTCCGCTAATCCGGCGATGGCTGGCCAAAAGGCCACGTTGGCACGTGCACCTGACCCCGACCAGGTCTTCATGGCTCAATCAAAGGGGTGCCGGCTGTCCAACGTCGCGAGCGGCCGTTGCTGCCTTTCGGCTTGGCGCAGCAGCAATTACCCTGATCTTCTCTTTTTTGGGTTTCTTGACTTGTCGATTGCCCCTTTGCTGGGCTTTTGCCACGTCGAAGTCTTTGGAGGACGGGCATCAAGTGAAGGGCTGCAATATTTAAGGTCAGAGAGATCATCCGACATACGAAGTATGTTTAGATCGTAGGTTTTCCTCAGCGCTTCAATCAGATCAAGCGTTCGGGTTCGATAGAAATTACCTGCTTCCGAGGTCGGTCGGCTGATGCTCGCGTTCCACCCATAGGCATCGTTAAAGATGAACAACGTCATTCCTGAGGGCCACGAGCCGAGCAAGGCCCTCGCTTGCTCGACGATCATGTCCCTGAGCTCACATGCCGTCCGTAATGGCTTCGAGTTCATTGGCTGGGCCTCCCGAGCTGGGCCTTCTCGCTACGCTTCAAGCTGATCGAACTCATCAGGCAGCAGAACGCGACCTCGCGGCGTGCAAATTCTCACGTCGATATAGCCTTGCCCCAAGAGCTCCTTTGCTTTCTTCAGCGCTTCAGCAGCCGTGGGACGGCCAACATTGACCCGAGAGACCTTATTGTTCCCGCTGATCAGGAATTGCAGCCGCGTCGCGCTAACCACGCCAGGCAACCACCGCAAAAACCAAAAGTAAAAGAAATAGTGGTACGACCACAGGTGGCACGATCCAGTCGGTCAGGCGATGCCGAGACAATATGCGCTCCTCTCTCTTCGGCGGGAGCGTTCGTTACCCTCAGTCACCGATAAATGCCGTAGGGGAAAGCGCGGTGATAATCCACGCTACGCTTATCTTTCGTGCATAGCGAGCGTTAAACGACAAGAGTTAGCAATTGTTCGGAGCCGATGGCGTCATCGCGCAAGAAAATTGACGGCCAATCCAGGTAAAAGGGCGCATGCGGCTTCTTCTTGAATTGACGATAGCGCGATCCGGTTCGGGAGCCATCGCTCCCGCCAGTACCTTTGCATTTGGGCGCTCTCCTAGGCCGAAACGGCCGTGGGCCGAGGACATGCCAAAACGGCGACGCACTTGGTGAATTCCCGGTGCGTCAATTTGACCTCAATCAGTCGGATCCGAGCTGCGCGCCAACAAATCCATAGCTATTCGGTGAAAAAGAGCGCACCGTTCTACAAAGCGAGCTCTGATGTCGCGCCAGACTAACTTTCTCGTTCAATCCTTTGATCTTGCAAAGGGCGATCAATTGAAGGCCAGTGCGCCAATGGTCTTCCGGACGGAAGAAGGTGCGCGTCGAACTGCCGAAAGGCTTGCCATGAGCAAGCCGGGTGTCGTTGCCTTCTCTACGACCGCGGATGCCGAGACAGGTGATTACGACGACCAGCCGACGGTGTTCTTTCGAGCAGGTCGGGTGCCTGCTGAATTCGATTCGATGCCTTGATGTCTGAGTTAACGGCATTGCTTCTTC
>Ga0134125_10003427_pt1 | contig 18343 bp, 14 predicted proteins | sample KB31751_FD_96464 | JGI IMG/M metagenome (GOLD analysis project Ga0134125, IMG submission 96464) | Terrestrial soil microbial communities with excess Nitrogen fertilizer from Kellogg Biological Station, Michigan, USA - KB3-175-1 | ecosystem: Environmental > Terrestrial > Soil > Unclassified ... | reverse complement strand
TGAATCAACAGATTGCTGGTGCCGGGCGGGTTGCTGGAGAGAACCGTCGAAGCGCCGACGCCGGCCAAGATGAACGGTATGACGGCGCCGTTGGCAATCGCGCCGGGCGCGATGTTGAAACGGACGTGGATCCGCTCGGCGCTGATGAGGACGCTCTGACCCGCGTGGTTGTCGGAGGTGGGCATGAGCAGCGCCTCGCCTTCGAGCACGAACATCGGGTTCAGCATCAGGCCCGCGCGGATGCCGAACGCCGGCGCGCTCTTGGGGCTCGAGGAGGCAGGATCGTCGGTCGTGCCGAGCTCGAGATCCTTGGCGAACCAGTGGTAGCCGGCGGTAATGCCCAACTGGACCTTCACGCCTTCGGTGTTCTGTTGGCTGTCCTGGCTGTCTTCTTCCGCCCTCGCGCGCGATGCGCCAAACGACAAACAAGCGCCGACCAGAACTGCGAGCCCGACGCGCGATCCCCTCCGGAAAGTCTGTGCCATCGCGCTCCACTATAGACCTGTTTGGCCCAGTGCGAAAAGACCGCCGCGACGGCGCGGGCGCCGGATTGGAGTGTGATGTAGGAGGCGCAACTCCTGGTCGCACGTCGGAGGTTGTCCCCGCACAGTGGACCGCGCTATAAGCTCTCCGCCTTCGCTGGTTCATTTTCGCCGTTCCAACCGAGGAGAGTGTTCATGACCCGCTCCGCTGCCAAGCTCACCGCCGCCCTGTCGTTCTTCGCCGTGATCGCGCTCGGCGCCGCCGGCGTGGTCCGCGCTGGCGACGAAGGGAAATGCACCATCGCGACCAAGCCGGACACGCCGACCGGCAAGGCCTGCGCGAAGGGGGGCCGCGCGGAGGCCAAGAGGGTCATGAAGCAGATGGTCAAGGTGGCCAAGGCCAACGGCCAGAAGTTCACCTGCGACGGCTGCCACAAGGATCTGGACAACTATGCTCTTACCAGCACCGCCACCGAGGACTACAAGAAGCTCGAGGCGGCGCAGACCAAGAAGTAAGGAACGTGCGGCGGCGGCACCCGACAGGGCGCCGCGCCGACGGCCAAACGAACGATGAAAACGGTTACCGAGTTCTCTGGGATTCTGCTCCGCGAAGCAGCGCAGGTGCGGCGTGCGCACCGTCCGAAGACCCCGCCGGCCGCGGTCAAGCCGCCGGCCGAGCCCGCCCCCTCGGACGCGGGGTCGGAGACGGCCGAGACGACGGCGCCGACCGAACCGGCCGGCGAGACGCCCCTCACCGACGCCGAGGTGCTCGCCGCCGCAGCGACGGGCGATCCTTCGAGCGCCGGCGAGCCGGTGGCGGTCAACGAGGCGGCCGCCGCTGCCGAACAGGAGCTCGAGTCCTCGGCGGGCGAGAGCGGAGAGGCGGCCGCCGCTGCCGAGGTCGGCGCGTCGACGGCAGAATCGCCAGCGGAATCCGCGGAGACCGAGACGGCGCCGGCCGCTGCCGATTCCGAGGCCCCGGCCGCTGTCGCGGCCGAACCCGGCGCGGGCGAAGCGGCGGCGGGCGAAGCGGCGACAGGCGAAGCGGCGACGCAGAACGAGCCTGCCGCACCGGATCCGGGAGCCGCCCTGGCGGCCGCTGAAATCGAAGCGAAGCTCGGTCTCACGGGAGATCGTCTGGCGCGCATGATGGAGGCGCTGGAGGTGATCCGCGATCGCGCCGACAACGTGCGTCTCGTGCGCGTGATGAGCGGCGAGGATCCGCCACCCGGAGCCAAGAAGCAGGGCGACTTCTATTACCTCGTGGACCTGCAGCCCCGCCCCGAGTCGAGGCACGATCGCGGCGGCCGGCGCGATGGCGGGGGCCGCCGCGACGGTCGCGGCGGCGGTGGTGGACGTGGCGGTGGTGGTGGGAAGCCGGGCACCGGCGCCCCAGGCGGAGCGCATGGTCCCGGCGGCAACAAGCCGGGTCGCTTCGAGTTTGGCTCGGGCCGCGATCGAGATCGCGATCAGGGCGGCGGCGGAACCCCGGCCGCCGGTCCGGGCTGGATGGTCACGCGCGCGCCCGGTGGCGGCGGTGACGGCCGCCGCGATCACCGCTCTGGCGGTCGTCCCGGTGGTCGCCCTGGCGGCGGCCCTGGTGGTCGTCCCGGCGGTGGCCCCGGCGGCCGCCCCGGTGGCGGTGATCCCGGCGGCGGCAATCGCTTCGGCGGTGGTCCCGGTGGGGGCGGTGGCCCCGGCGGCGGCGGCAACCGCTTCGGCGGTGGTCCCGGTGGGGGCGGTGGCCCCGGCGGCGGTGGCAACCGCTTCGGCCGTGGTCCCGGCGGCGCGCCGGGCGGCGGTCCCGGCGGCGGTGGTCCTGGCAATCGTCCCGGCGGCGGTGGTCCTGGTCAAGGGGACGCCCGGCGCGGCCCCCGTCGTCCCGGCGGCGGCGGTGGCCCGCGTCCCGCGTTCGCGCGCGGCGGTCAGGGCGGTCCCGGCGGTCCCGGTGGTCCCGGCGGTCCCGGGCCGGGTGGCCCGAGGCGCGACTCCAAGGGGTGGCCGATCGCCGATGCCAGCGCGATCGATCCCGACCGGGTCACCTCGGCACCGTCGAAGTCGTCTCCCCCGCCCAAGCCCGAACCGGCCGAGCCTGCCGGTACCGACGCGCCGAAGTCCTCGTAGTATCGTCGTCGCATGCGGCGCCTCCGCTCGGGAAGCCGGGTTCTGGTGGTCGGGATCTGGTACGCGCTCGGCGTGTCGGCGGTCGTCGCCGCCACGGCCGGCGCCCCGGCGCCGCCGGCCCCCAAGCTGGTCGCCGAGGCGGGCCTGGCCTACGACGTGCGGGACGCCAAGACCGGCCAGCCGATCCCCTGCAAGCTGACCTTCGTCGGCGTCGACGGCACGCGCGATCCGGAGTTCACCCGCGTGGACATCGCCCGCCAGGAGGGGGACGGCGCCATCGCCGCCTTCAACCGCGTGATGTCGCTGACCGGCGTCGGCCTGGCGCGTGTTCCGCTCGGGACCTACGACGTCACCGTCAGCCGGGGACCGGAGTGGGAGATCTCCACCAGCAAGAAGCTGAAGTTGACCGCGCGGGGGGCGACCATCGCCGCGCGCCTCTCACACGTGGTCGACGCGCAGGGCTGGCTGTCGGCCGACTTTCACGTGCACGCGGCGCGCTCGTCCGACTCGCGCGTGCCGATGCACGATCGCATCTTCGAGTTCGTGGCCGACGACGTGCGGATGATCGTCTCCACCGATCACAACGTCATCTCGGACTACGAGCCCTTCATCAAGGAGCTCGACGCCGGCCGCTACATCACCAGCGCCGTCGGTGACGAGCTGACCACCAACGGCTGGGGGCACTTCGGCGCCTTCCCGCTCCCGCGGGACATCGAGCGGGCGGGCGAGGGGGCGGTGCTGGTGCACGGCCGCCGCCCCGACGACTTCTTCAAGGACGTGCGGCGCGACGCCCCCGGCGCGATCATCGACGTCCACCATCCGCGCATCGACGCCCAGATCGGCTACTTCGATCTCGGGCAGTTCGACGCCCGCAACGACAAGGCCGGGCGCGCCGGGTTCTCCTGGGACTTCGACGCGCTGGAGGTGATGAACGGTTACCAGGACCCGGTCCGGCGCAGCGTCGACCGCACCGTCGACGATTGGTTCGCGCTGCTCAACCACGACCACCTGGTGACCGCCACCGGCAACTCCGACACCCACCACCTGACCTACAACATCGGCGGCTACCCGCGGAACTACGTCAAGCTGCGCGAGGCTCGGCCCGAGCAGGTCGACCCCCAGGAGGTGGCCAACGCCGTCCGCTTCCACCACGCCTTCCTCACCACCGGCCCGTTCGTCTCGCTGCTGGTCAACGGCGGCGCCATCGGCGACCTGGTCCCGGCGCGCGGGGGGAAGGTGCACGCCGAGGTGACGGTGCAAGCGGCGCCCTGGGTCTCGGTCAGCCGGGTGACGCTCTATCTGAACGGCCAGGAGGCAAAGCGCTGGGCCGTCCCGGCCGGCGGCGCGCCCGTCCGCTTCAAGGAGAGCCTGGATCTGACCACCCCGCGCGACGGCTACGTGGTGGTGCGCGTCGACGGCGAGCAGCCGATGACGCCGGTGGTGGGCGACGGCAAGACCTTCACCGCCTACCCGTTCGCGCTCACGAACCCGGTGTTCCTCGACGTCGACGGCGACGGCAAGTACCGCACGGGGCTCCCGCACGGGCACTAGGAGCGCGTAGGGCGAAGGCGGCTCTGCCGCCCGAGCCCATCGCGGGAGGTTCGGAACCCTTTGAGGGTTCCGAGCTAGGTCGACGCGTGGTCAGGGCGTGCTCGCCGTCGCGGTGCTGGTCGGCGCCACCAGGTACTTGGTGACGTAGCTGCTGCGGCTGTTCATGAAGTTGGCCACCTGCTGCTGGTACATGGCCACGCTGTCGTTGCTGTAGGGCTTCTTGCTGTCCATCGGGACGAAGGAGGCGACCTGCCCCGCGACCCGCTGCGCCTCCGCCGCCCAGCCGAGCTGCTGCGCCTTCCCCAGGATCTCCGTCAGCTGGCTGCTGAACTGCTGGAAGCAGGACGGCGTGCGGACGCAGTCCTTGGCCAGCCGCGATTTCAGGGTGGCGACGAAGTCCCAGTCGCCCGTCGAGAAGGCGTCGTTGATCCCCTGCGGGATGAAGTAGATCTGGTTGCTGGTCGGGTCCTCGTAGAGGCGCGCGTTCGCGCCGACCGGCTCCGGATCCGGCGCGTAGGGCCAGCCGCCCCAGTGGCCGGTGAGCACCATCAGCGCCAGGTAGCGCGTGAACTCCTGCAGGTTGACGAACTGGCCGGCGGCCGCGGTGGCGGCGCTGGCGGGCTGCTGGGTCAGCGCGTTGGCCGTGTTGGTGATCAGCGTCGGGTCGTCGGTGCCGTCCTGGTATTGGAAGTTGGCCAAATACTGGCTGGAGAAGTCGGCGTAGTTGATGGTGAAGACGCCGCCGGACGAATCGCTGAAGGTGTAGGCCATCATCTGGTCCTTGGCCTCCTCGACGGTGGCGTAGAGCCCGAGCGCGGTGCCGTTCATCGTCACCCACGCGTGGTTGCAGCGCGGGGTGGGGATGCCGCCCACCTGGCGTCCCAGCCAGTAGGCCAGGCGTTCGCGAATCATCGACTGGTCCTGCGTCATGTTGTTGAGCAGGAACTCCTCGAGCCCGAAGAACCTCGCCCCCTTGGCGAACTTGTTGATGTTCACCCGGAAGGCCGGCTTCTGATCGATCGGTTCGAACGAGGAGGTCCCCTTGAGGTTCACGCCGATCGGGCCGTAGGCCCGTCCCTGGAAGGTCAGCGTCGCCTGCACCCAGGTCGTGGGCGAGCTCTTCAGGGTGGCGATGTCGGCGTCCGCGATCTGCAGATCGAACTTGGGCTGCACGTCGTAGCCGAGAACGGTGTCGGAGAGGTCGCCGGCCGCCGGGACCATCTCCGGCGGATCGCCGGCCGCCTGCGGCGTGAGCGGCTGGCCCGACCCGTCGGGGTTCGACTTACCCGGCGAGACGTTCCAGGCGATGACCCAGTTGTTCGAGCCGTCGGGCTCACGCGCCGCCGAGAAGTCGACCTCCTGGGCGCCGAAGCTCAGCCGATCGATGAACGAGCCGTCCGGCCGAACGAACCCCAGCGACCCTCCCGAGGCGGGAAGAAGCACGTTGACGTGGGTGGGCCCGGCCGACGGATTCTGGTCGGCCCAGAGCAGCAGGGTGCCGTGAGCGTCGACCACCGCGCCTTTCGGCAGCACCGATTTCTGCGGCGTGCTGAAGTCGTCGGTGAGCGCGTAGCCTTCGAGATCGATGTCGTCGCCGGTCGGGTTGTAGATCTCGATCCAGGGCGACACCGTTCCGTTTTCGTCCTTCGTCGTCAGGACGTTGAGCGCCATCAGCTCGTTGATCGAAAGCTGGGCGTCCACGTTCGCACCGACGCGTACGCCCTGACGCGCACCGGTGGTCGATCCACCGCACCCCAGCACCGTCCAACCGATCGCCGCGCACCAGGCGATCGCCGTCACGGCCCCTCGCCACACCCTCTTTTGAAGCTGCATTGCGTTCAACAGACAAAGCAACCCGTCGGCCATCTGCGGAGGCCTTGCGCCGCCGATTTTCGGCTCCCTCGCGCGGTCTCGGTTACGGAAGCGCAACATCGCGGTTCCCGTTCCGGAGAGTCGCGCCGCGCCGCGAAGGAGCATGGGGCTGGCCGGCGCCGGCCTGGGGAACCCGAGGAGACGCCGCCGAGGAACCGCGGGGCGGCCGAGACCCGCTTTCCGCCGGCTGCGCCTCGAGCACGCTGTCGGCGGCGCCTCGAGCGCGCTGTCGGCTCGAGGAAACACGCTCGAGATCTCTTCTTCGGTCTTCGCTCTGTCGTCTCGAGCGCGGAGGTCCTGATGGGCCGCGCCGGGACCATAGCCTCAGGACTTGGGCGGATAGTATTTTGTCTGCGTAACCTGGATCCCGACGCAGTTGAACAGCTTCGCCGCGTTGGCGAGGACATCCTGGGTGATTGAAGGACCGTAGTCGAAGCGACCCGAATGGTTGGTCAGTGTGGTTCCGTCGAGCTCGCCCGCCGTCAACACGACTGGCGCGCCACCGCCACCTTGGCAGGCGCCGAGCGTAGGGTGACCGATGGGGGTCGAGCCGTCCGCCGCCAGCGAGACCTCCGGACCGATGACGATCACGGGAAGCCCGTCGCCCGTCTCCAGTATCACGTAGTTCACCGGGAAGTTGGCGGCGAAATAGTAGGCCCCGGTGCCGTCGGGTGCCGCGTGCGCTTTTCCGTCACCGGCCCAGGAACGCCAGGTGGCGACGGCTGCGGTAGCCGCCGCCCCGCTCTTCGTGTCCGTGACGGTCATCGCGAACGGATCCTGGCGAATCGGTCCGCTGCCCGGTTGCGCCGTCTCTTGCGGCTTGAGGTGTGTCGGCGCGCGCAGCGTGCCGAGGTCGCCAATCGACGGCTGGGGAGCGGTCGGGCTGGCGGCAGAGGCGGCCGCGCCACCGCAGCAGCTCTGAGCCTCGGACATGAACGTCCCAGGTTGGCTGTAGACGTATCCCGTGGACGGATCGGCCCCCCAAGACGTCGCACAGACATACCTCGGCGAGCTGCCCGGAATGTCGATCTCGAGGTAGCCCGTCTGCGACGGCTGGCCGGAGCCGTCCTGGCTGCACGAAGATACCTTTCCGGTTGGAAGCGCCGCGCAGAGATCGGCTGGAGCGGCGGGCAAAGCGCACCCACCTCCTCCCGCCGCGTCGACCGACGTAAAAACCTTCTGTCCGCCGTCCGACGGACTGGCTCCAGAGTCGGAAGAGGGGCCGCCTGCGAGATGGTTCGACGTTTGTGCCGAGCTTCCTCCACAACTGATTCCGAGCAGCGGGGACGCGGCCAGAAGGCCGACCGACACGGTTGCCCTGATCGAGCTCATCCTCATCTCAAAACCTCCGACAGTGCTGGTGTTGTTCGCTGCACGGTGTGTGCCGGGCCCAGATGGTGAAGCGGTGCCGGTGCGGGTGGCAGCTGTGACGGGTCGGCCACCCATCGAAAGGCAGGTGTCACCTCCTCGGAACGAAGCGGTGACGCACGTCGATCCCGCGATGAGACGGCGAGCGCGGGCGACAGGAGGCGCGACGAAGCGCTGGTCATACCGGCAGATTCGTCGCGCCCGGCTGCGCCTATTCGCCTGCGAAGTCTCCGCTTGCTCCGGATCCCTCGCCTGACAGATCCATGTTGCCCGGAAGGGGCGTGGTGTTGCCGTCTGGTTGCATCCCGTGGTACGCGACGTCGCCACCGCTGCCGTTGGATTTCCCACCCCGCGCGATGACCATCCCGAGGTTGTTGATCCACCCTCGGTCGGCGCCGTGTACGCCGTCGCTGTTCATGAGGACGGCGATGTTCTCGACGTCGTATTCGTTGTTCTGTACCGCTGGGAACGACCCCACGGAGCTGGCGTGGCCGTCATTTCGTGCGTTGCCACCGGTCGTGCCGTTGCCGCCCGACGCATCGACGACCCCGTCGGATTCGATGGTCAGATTGCCACTCTGATAATCGTGTCCGTTGCCGGTGAACACGTAGACGAAGCCGCCCGTTCCACCGACCCCGCCCGGATCGGAGGCGCTTCCGCCCCGAGACAGCAGGTGCCCGTGAATGGAGGCGCTTCCGTCGATGGTGAAAACGTACACCAGGCCGCCGGCCCCCGCGGTGCCCTGGCCCCCGGCGTTGCCGCCGTCGGCTTGGACCTGGCCGCTGCTTTCGACGGTCATGTTCCCCGTCTTCGCCAGAAGGACGAGCTTGATCGTTCCACCCGCTGCTCCGTTGCCGGAGCCGCCGCGGGCGATCGAGCCGCCGTTCGCGACGACCTGACCGCCGACGTCGCAGTTGGCCATCGCCCCCTCGGGCCCGGGATGTCCTTCGATCGTTCCCCCCGCGCCAGGCTGGGTCGAAGAGCTCCCTCCGCTCGCGTCGACGCCGCCGCCGACCTGGAGATCGCCGCCATGCGCCTCGAGGAGGGCGGTTCCTCCATTGCCGCCGACCGCTTGGCCATCTCCTCCCTTGAGGACGAGCGGAACGGTGAGGCCGATCGACATCGGACGTTTGGTCTCGCCGACCTTGAGCGCGCCGGCCGCCCCGCCGTTCGAGGGGCCGCCGCCCGCGCTCGAGGCTGCGCCTCCGCTCAGGTCGAACGGTCCGGTGAACGCGATCGTCCCCGATGCATCGAGCGTGGCGCTCCCGGCGTTTCCCGCTTGGCAGGCGCTGCTCCCACTGCCCTTGGCGTCGCCGCCGCGAGCGGTGATGACGCCGCCCATGACGACATCGCCCCCGGCTTCGATGGTGAGGTCTGCCCCATTGCCCCCGGAGACGGTCGCCGAACCGCTTCCCGAGCCGCCGGCGGCCAAGACCTTTCCCGAGAAGTAGGCTCCTCCGGTCGTCGTGATCGCAATGGCGCCGGCCGCCCCGCCGGAGGGGCCGCCGCCTCCCGCCGTCGTCAGCGTCCCAAGGACGACCACCTGTTGCGCCGCGATCGTGAGCGAGCCGCCGGCCTGGCCTGACCCCGACGTCCCGCTCGTGTCGATGCTCCCCGACACGTAGACCGTTCCGTTCGGCGCCTGCAGAACCAGCCCCTGCCGGGCCGAGCCGAGGTCGGCCGTTCGGAGAGTCCCGTCCACGAAGATGTCGCCGCCGGCGACGATCTGTCGAACGGCGTCGCTGCCGCCCGAGTCGATCGTTCCGGCGACCGACACTGAACCGGGCGCCTGGACATCCGCTCCCAAATTTTGAGAGGCGAGCGCCATCGCATTGGCCGGGCTCTGTTGGTTGGCGGGGGCCATCGGCGCTTGAAATGCGGCGCCGATCATGATGCCGCCGGCCGATACCAGATGAGCGTTGCCTCCGCCCGGCGCCTGGCCACCGGACGACGACGCGGCGCCGCCCGACAAGTTGACTTCGGGAGCGGGCGGATCAGCTGCGCTGCCGTCGCCGGAGCCGGGGTCCGGCTGATCCCCGTTGCGATTGCTGATGCTCGAGGTCCCGGGGCCGCCTCCGCAGCCCGCGAGTAACGCGCCCGTACTTGCCGCCAACACGCCCGACAATAATCCACCTAGGCTCATTCTTTTCCGCATCACGTCCGCCTCCGGTGTCACTCCGGCTTCAAGACAGATGCCAGCGAGGGATCTCTTTCGATGCTTCGCGAAAGAGTCGTTTCCGATTGGGCGGTTACTTCGACGATACGGCCGTCGGGAGAGGCGTTACTTCGAGCGACGCACGCCTACGCCATACCCCGAGATCGAGAACGGACGTCGTTCTGGCTGGCGAGCTTCCGGGCCGCAGGCGGGCGTGGCGCCGAGCTCGCAGACGCCTTACGCGATTGGGAGCATTTTCTGGTGGCCGCCACCCTGGGGCATGGCGATTGCTCCCGTAGGCGATGGCAGCGCGGGCTCTCCAGATGCCCAGGCGACAATCGGGTGAAGTTTCCGTGGATCAACATGAGGGGAGGGCTTCCGGCGAAGCCTCGGCCGGCGATCCGATGCGTGTTCCGCAACGGGTCGACACGCCTGCCGAGCGGCGTCCTCGCCATTTTGGACACGGGAGCCGACAGCACCGTCTTGCCGAAGCGGTTCGCGTCTTTGTTGGGGTACTCGGACGTGCACTTGGACGAAATCAGAATCATGAGCATCGGCGCAACAATCACCGCCTGGAAGGTAAGAGACGTCACGGGCGCCGCAGTGAAGATCGGCGGTGTCTGGGTCGATTTATCGTGTCTGATGTTCGTCGAAGGGACGCCTGCTTTGCTCGGGAGAGACGTCGTTCTCGCGAATTTCGATCTGCTCATGCGCCAAGGCCAGACCGAGCTGCGACCGCGCAAGAAGTGAGCGCTGGACCGGTCGCGACAGGCAGGTCGTCCTCAGCTGCCGAGGACGCGCGGTCGCCAACGGGCCGCCGGCATCAATCACCTGCGTCGGCCGGCGTCGCCGTCGCTGTTCGGCGACGCCGAAAGTCGGCCGGGTGATGTCCGGGGGACACTCACCGAGCTCGGGGAAAGAACCCGGTGAATGCCGAACAGAACGACGAACGCGAGAGTCAACGACAGTATCCAGGCGATTCCGATCGTCACGACCAGGCGCACTCCAGATACTCCGACTCCGACCGCTTTCGTTTCGAAGGTAATCACTCAGGGCAGAAGCAGCGGCAAGCCGGGCCGTGCGTGAGGTGTGTCAGGCCGCCAGTCGCGCGAGGCGCTCGACGACGGCGCGGACGCTGAGCACGCGCGAGAAAACGTAGAGCGCCGCGGTCTGCGCGTCGTCGAGCAACGCCTCGCCGACGCGCAGGCTCTTGCTGGCCGCGAACAGGATCTTGTGCGGCAGCCCGGCGCGGACCAGGTCGATGCGCCGGAACACGGCCTCGCGGCTCCAGAAGCCGAGCAGCTCGAAGAACACGCGCGCGCCGTCGCCGTCGCGCACGAACGCCAGATCGGGGACGCAGAGCCCGGCGCCGGGGAGATCGAGGACCGCGGGCGCGCGGTCGATCCGCCAGCCGGTCTCCGCGCGCTCGAACGCGGCGACGAAGGTGCCGAGCTCGTCCAGGAGCGCCGGTTCGCCCGCTTCGAGGGCGGTGGCTCGTCCGCCGAGCCGGAAGCGGAGCGGGCGGCGTTCGGCGCCCCAGCGGACGTCGGCCTCGATCGCCCAGGCGTCGCAGGCCGCGATCGCCGGGAGGGCCAGCGCCAGCTGCAGCCCGTAGCGACTCTGCCCCTGGAACAGGCTGAGCGGGCCGTCCATTTCGACCCGATAGCCGGGACGCCCTTCGAGCGCGCGGAGGAGCGGCAACAGGCGGAGAAACTTCAACCTCCGGAACAGGCTACGGTAGACGGCCGCGTCGCGCGCCTCGACCTCGGCCACGACCTTCTCGGCGCGCAGCAGGATCGCCTGCGCCTCGGCGATGGCGAAGCCGCTCGCCAGCAGCGCCGGAGCGGGCACCTCGACCGCCAGCAGCCGTTGCGCGCCCGGGCGATCGGCGAACAGCGCCCGCTCGACGGCCTCGGCCGTCGTCCCCCGGGCGCGCGCGAAGTCCGCCAGGAGCGCCGCGCGATCGAACGGCGCGTCCGGGCCGGCGCGGCGGGCGGCGGCCGCGCGGGTGAAGAGCTCGCGCCGCAGCAGCGCCGCGTCCTCCGCCGGCGACTCCTCGAAGCGGAGCCCGTCGCGCACCAGCTTGCTCACCGCGGCCGCCAGGCGCCGCTCGCCGGATTCTTCGATCGCGGTCGCCGTCTCGCGCAGCGCCTCCTCGAGCTCCTCGCGCGGCCGGCCGATCTCGGCCCGGGCACGCGCGGTGAGCGCCGACGCCAGCGCGGCGACCCGCGCGCGGCGCGCCTCGTCGGTGGGCGGCAGCCGGAGCTCGCCGCCGCGCCGACGGGCGGCGACCAGATCAGCGGTAAGCACTGTGGTCGCGCCGCCGCGCGCTGGTGAAGGTTTCGGCCGTGTTGGCGGTGACCAGCTCGTAGAGCAGCGCGTGCTTGCCCTCGCGCGCCCGCAGGATCCGTCCCAGCCGCTGCACGTGCTCGCGCACCGAGGCGCTCCCGGAGACGACCACCGCCACGTTGGCCTCCGGGATGTCGACGCCTTCGTTCAGGACCTTGGAGGTCACCACCGCGCCGTAGCCGCCCTCGGCCGGCCCGCGCGCGAGGCCGGCCAGGATCTCGCTCCGCTCCCGGATTCGCGTCTCGTGGGTGATGATGGGGACCAGGAACCGGCGCGCCAGCGCGTACGCCGTCGCGTTGTCCTGCGTGAAGAGCAGCACCCGATCGTCGCGGTGGCGTTCGAGCAGCAGGCCCACGTAGTCGAGCTTGGCCGGCGCCGCGAAGGCGATCTCGCGCTGGCGGCGGTAGGCCTCCATCGCCCGCCGCCCGTCGTCCGAGCGCGAGCTGCGGATGATGAAGTCGGACCACCCCGAGGGGCTGGACATCCGGATCCCGTTCCGGGCCAGAAAGTCGCGGTAGGTGGCCCGCGCCTCGTCGTGCGCGCGCCGATCGCCCGGCCCGAGCTCGACGGTGAGGCGCACCGTCTCGTACGTCGCCAGGTAGGCCCCCGACAGCTCGACGATGTCCTTGCGGTAGATGATCGGTCCCACCAGCGCGTCGAGGTCGGCGTGGCGGCCGTCGGCGCGCTCGGGCGTGGCGGTCAGCCCCAGACGGAACGGCGCCACCGCCGCCCGGGCCGCCAGCGCGTACGCCGGTCCCGGCAGGTGGTGACACTCGTCGAACACCAGGAGGCCGAACCTGTCGCCGAGGTGCTCCATGTGCAGGTAGGCCGAGTCGTAGGTGGAGACCGTCAGCGCCTCGACGCCGTAGTCGCCGCCGCCGATGACGCCGACCGGGACGCCGAACGTCGCCCGCAGCACGTCGTACCACTGCCGCACCAGATCCAGCGTCGGCGCCAGCACCAGCGTGCTGCGCCGCCGGTCGTCGATCGCCAGGCAGGCGACGTGCGTCTTGCCGGCCCCCGTCGGCAGCACCACCACACCCCGCCCCTTGGCCGCGCGCCAGGCGACGAGCGCCTCGGCCTGGTACGGGCGCGGGTCCCGGTGGACGAGCGCTCCGCTCGGGAGCTCGGCGTAGCCGCGTGCGCGGTCGTCGACGGCGTGTCCGTCGCGGGCCAGCGCGCGCCGCAGCTCCGCGTAGGCGGCCGCCGGCGCGCGGAAGCAGGCCGTGCGGGGGTCCCACAGGCAGCCCGGCGGCGCGGTCGTCCCCGCCGGCAGGCCGGTGAGCTCGAGCGTGCCGCCCCGGAAGCTGAGCGAAAGAGAGGCGCCGGTGGTGGAGATAAGACGTTCTAGCTCTGACCGAACCGGCTGCGGAAGGCCCGAACGGTGAGGTCGGCCGCCGCCTCCATCCCCAGCGTCCCGGCGTTGACCACCAGATCGTAGTTCGAGGGGTCGGCGATGTCGGCGCCGTAGTGTTGCCTGTTGAAGGCGATCCGCTCCTCGTCGATGCGCAGGATCTTGGCGCGCGCCTCGTCTTCGCTCAGCCCGTCACGGGCGGCGATGCGGGCCACCCGCGTCTCGAGCGGCGCCATCACCCGGACGCGCAAGGTGCTCTGCGGGTCGAGCAGGAAGTGCGCGCCGCGCCCGACGATCACCCCCTTGCCGTGCCGCCCGAGCGTCAGCACCACGCGCGACAGGTTGCGCAGGTAGTCGCTGGAGGCGAACACGCCCCGCTTGATGAGCCCCGAGACCCAGACCGAGATGCTGTCCTGGACCCGCTCGTCGAGCGACTCGACCAGCTGCTCGCGCACGTGCGCCTCCTGGGCCACGTCGTGGATCAGCTCCTGGGAATAGAAGCGGAAGCCGAGCTGCTCGGCCACCAGGCGCCCCATCTCCGCGCCGCGCGCGCCGTACTGGCGCGACACGCAGATCATCGGCTGCTGGGTGGCCTTCCCCTGGATCCCCTTGCGTTCGGCGATCCGGCGCTCCTCCTGCCAGAGCTGGATCTGCCGGTCGACGAAATGATCGATGCTCCCGATCATCGGATCTCCTCAGCGTCGCACGCGCGACGAAGATCGACCAAGGTATCATGCGTGGCTCGACCGTCAAGACCGCAAGATCGGCGCTAAGCTCCAACCCTCAGTCATGACCGCAAACGTCCCGGAACCGCGCGGCCCCGAGGGGGTGGAGGCGACCCTGCGCGCCACGACCAGCCCGACACAGGCCGGCGACTGGGCGCTGGTCCTGGCGGCCGCCGGGATCGGCTACCGGCTCGAGGAGCGGCAACCGGAAGGACGATTCGTCCTGGTGGTGGGCGCCGCCGACGCGGCGGCTGCCGAGTCCGCCCTGGTCGGGTTCGATGCTGAGGCGCCCCCGCGCCCGGTTCCCGCCGCGCCCGACGCTGGCCGGAGCGCCCTCGGGGTGGCCGCGGCCATCGTGCTTTCCGGCATGTTCCTGCTGACCGGCGCCGCCGAGCCCGGCTCGCACTGGTTCCAGCTGGGCGCGGCCTCGGCCGACCGGATCGCCGCCGGCCAGTGGTGGCGGGCTCTGACGGCGCTGACGCTGCACGCCGACCTCATGCATCTGGTGGGGAACCTGGTCGCCTGCCTGATCTTCGTCTCGGCGGTCGGGCGCTGGCTCGGGGGCGGGCTCGGCGCCACGGTCGTCCTGGTCGCCGCGGCAGGAGCCAACCTGGTCACGGCGGCCGCGCACCGGACCGGCTTCGTCTCCGTGGGGGCCTCGACGGCCACCTTCGCCGCGTTGGGGCTCTGCGCCGGGCTGCAGGCCGTGCGCTGGCTGCGCGGTGGGACCCGGCGGGGGTACGCCTGGGTGCCGCTCGGCGCGGCGCTGGGGCTCTACGCGATGCTCGGCGTGGGACCGAACGCCGACACCTACGCCCACCTCTTCGGGTTGGCGTTCGGCGCCACGTTCGGCTCGGCGCTGGCGCTCGGCAACGTGCGCGCCCCCCGCACGACGGTGCAGACGCTGTTGGGCGCGACGGCCTTGGCGATCATGGGCTCTTGCTGGGCCCTGGCCCTCCAGGCGCCCCGCTGAGGGGGCGCCTCGAACGGGAGGTCGACGGTGAACGCCGACCCGGCCCCGATCTCGCTCTGGACCTTTACGGCGCCGCCGAACACGCCCACGATCTGCTTGACGATCCAGAGCCCGAGCCCGATCCCCCCGTAGTTGCCGCTCGGCGCGGCGCGCTCGAACCGGTCGAAGATCCGCTCCTGGTCGTGGCGCGCGATGCCGAGCCCCCGGTCGCGGACGACCAGGAGCCCGTGTCCCATTTCCCCCGCTCCTTCCCCATCTCGGGCGCGGACGGTGACGTCGATCGGCTTCCCGTTGCCGTACTTGATCGCGTTCGAGAGCAGGCTCGACACCACCTGCTCGAGCCGGGCGCGGTCCCATTGACCGATCGCCCCGGGCGCAGCGTCGATGGTCAGCCGGCTGCCGAGGCGCGCCGCCTCGTCGAGGAAGCCGGCCCCCACCTCCTGGGCGACCTGGCCGAGGTCCGTCGGCTCGAGGTGCAGCTCGAGGTGGCCCGCCGCGAGAGAGGACACGTCGAGGAGATCGTCGATGAGGTCGCGCAGCCGCGCCGCCTGCGCGTCGATCCGCTCGACCTTGGCGATGAGACGGCCCCGCTCGCAGCCGGCGTCGAGACGCGCCAGGCGCAGCAGGTTCGACACCTCGAGCTTGAGGGCGGTGAGCGGCGTCCGCAGCTCGTGCGACGCGACGGAGAGAAAGTCGTCGCGCAGCATGACGGCCTCGCGCAGGAGGTCCTCGGCACGCTTCTGGTCGTCGATGTCGGTGGCGGTGGCGATCCAACCGATGACGGTACCGTCGTCGGCGCGCTCGGCGACGGCGCGGACCAGGTGCCAGCGGAAACGGCCGTCGCTGGCGCGGCGGAGCCGCACCTGGCGTTCGAAAGTAGGCTCGCCGCGGAGGCCGCGTTCCCAGTGCACGCGGGCCTCGTCGCGGTCGTCGGCGTGAAGCACCTCCCAGAAGGAACCGTCCGTCAGAGCCGCGGCGTCGAGCCCACAGTACTCCAACCCGGCGCGGTTCCAGTAATTGACCCGCCCCTCCGCGTCCGCCGCCCAGATGCACTGGGGCATCGTGTCCAACAGGCGGCGGTCGCGCTCATGGCTTTTGCGCTCAGTGTTCTGGCGCGCCAGCCGGTCGTCGAGCGTTTCGGTTGAGTTCATGTGGCCTCCCCCCGGGGGGGTGGACCGACCCTGGGAAGCTGGTCGGTCACTCCTCGGCGCGCGCCTCGGCCACCTGTTGGCGTCCGGCGAGGGCCTGGGCCACGTGGCCTGCGCGTTCGATGGCCAGGCGGTCGACGTCGGCTCGCCGGAACAGCCGCCGGCCTCCCACGGTTCGCATGCCGGGCAGGCGGCCGTTGTCCGACAACACGCGGACAGAGTCCGCAGACAGTCCGAGCACACGCGCCGCGTCGCTCGGGGTTAGCAGGTCATTGGGGTCGAGCAGCATGATGGTCACCTCCGGTTTCCTGGAAACAGCATTCGGGCAGCAAATATGGCAATTAAGCACCCCCCCACCGGGCGCAAGGGGAGCCTGGAATAAATAGGAGCCTCCCCCCATGCGCCGGCGGCCGATTTGAGGGATTCCCCCATGCCAGAAGCAGGGGATGCCCGGCTGGCCGATCTCCCCGGGGGGGGCCGTCCTCTCCGCCTGGGGGCTCAGCCTCTGGATGGATTGCGGAAATTCGTGTTACAAGGGTAACTCAGCTTGAGGCTTCCCTTTTTCTCTCCCCCAGAGGCAAGCATCGCATGACTACCCGTCCGTTCGCGTCTGACGTGGTGCGCGGATTGGTCGCGCTCCTGCTCGTTTTGGCCTTTTCCGCCCGAGCCTCGGCTGACTCGACCGACGACACGGTCGCCAAAATCACCCAGATGAACAAGGACGCTATCACGGCGTACCAGGCCCAGAAGTACGAGGACGCGCGCAAGGTGCTCAAGCAGGCGCTCGACCTGGCCGAGTCGTCGGGGCTGCAGCAGCATCCCATCACGGCGCGCACGCACATCCACATGGGGGCGGTGCTCATCACGGGTTTCAAGCAGCGCGAGCTCGGCATCAAGCAGTTCAAGAAGGCGCTGGAGATCGAGTCGACCATCAACCTGACCAAGGTGCTGGTCACCCCCGACCTGACCGACGCTTTCAACGAGGCCAAGGCGGGCGGCGCGGCGGCGCCCCCGGCCACGCCGCCGCCGGCGGCCGCGACTGAGCCGGCCGAGCCGGCCGAGCCGCCGCCGGAGCCGCCGGCCGCCGAGCCGCCGGCCGCCCCGGCGCCCGAGGAGTCGCCCTCGGGGATCATCCACGACCCGATCTCCGAAGGGAAGAAGGGGAGCGCCATCTCGATCACCGTCGGTGTTCAGCCCGACGTGAAGTTCGACAAGATCGTCCTCGCTTACCGCCCCCAGGGGGCGAGCGAGTTCCTCGGGCGCGAGATGAAAGAGGTCTCCGAGGGGAAGTACGGCGCGGAGATCCCGACCACCGCGACCAACGGCGACTCGGTCGCCTACTACGTCGAGGCCGACGACGCCGACGGCAACGCGGTGGCTAACAAGGGCTCGACCGACAGCCCCCTGGTCATCAGCCTGGGCGGCAAGGTCGCCGCCAAGAAGAACCCGGAAGAGGGGAACGGCGAGGGCGAGGAAGAAGAGGAGCCCGACCACCAGTACTTCGTGGGTCTGATGCTGGGGAGCGGGTTCGGCTGGGCCACGGGACCGGGCGACACCAACCACGACGTCAACATCCACCCGGCGGGGATCGCCCCCGCCTCGCTGCTTCAGATCGCGCCCGAGGTCGGCTACTGGCTCACGTCGTCGCTGATGCTGTCGCTGCAGCTGCGCTACCAGTTCATCACCGGGACCGTCGACGCCTACAACCTCATGGGGCAGCGCTTCACGGCCGCCCACTACGCCTTCGCGGCCTTCGCCAAGGCGACCTGGAAGTTTGGCGACGACGACGCCAGCCTCCGCCCGTTCTTCTCGCTGGCGGCCGGCGGTGGCTACATCCGGCACGTGGTGACGCTGAAGCCGACGCGTGCGCCGACCGGGTGTGGGCCGATGATGAACCAGTCCTGCGTCGACACCATCCAGGGCGGCCCCATTTTGGCCGGCCCCGGCGGCGGGATCTTCTACGACCTGACCGACAACCTGACGCTGGTCGGCCAGGCCAACGCCGTCCTCGGCTTCTGGGACTTCACCTTCAACCTCGACATCAACGTCGGCGTCGCCTACCAGTTTTGATCGGGACCCTGGGAGGGTCCCGCGCCCCCCGCGACGAGCTCGCGCCGGCAAAGCCGTCGCTCCCTCACGCGATCTAAGCGCCGCGTCCCGGTCGGGGCCTGCTTCGGGGCGGGGTGTTGCCTGGCGGGGAACGCGGCCTAAGTGGCCGCGGACGGCCACGTGGCCGCTCGGG
>Ga0134125_10003426_pt1 | contig 18345 bp, 20 predicted proteins | sample KB31751_FD_96464 | JGI IMG/M metagenome (GOLD analysis project Ga0134125, IMG submission 96464) | Terrestrial soil microbial communities with excess Nitrogen fertilizer from Kellogg Biological Station, Michigan, USA - KB3-175-1 | ecosystem: Environmental > Terrestrial > Soil > Unclassified ... | reverse complement strand
CTTGATGTTGTCGCCGCTACCGGTCACGGTGACCGTGGCTCCATTGACCGTGGTCTGGGTTCCGTCAATCGCGTCGGGCGCGATCTGGCCGGGAACCACGTGATAGGTGAGGATGCTCGTCAGCATGGCAGCGTTCGCCGGGTCCTTGAGCGAGTCGACGGTCGCCGGGTCGAGCTTGGCGAAGGCGCTGTCGACGGGCGCGAACACGGTGAATTCCGAGCCGTTGAGCGTGCTGACGAGGTTCACGTCGGGGTTGAGCTTGCCCGAGACCGCAGCGACGAGAGTCGTCAGCAGCGGGTTGTTCGACGCCGCCTGGGCGACGGGATCCTGGCTCATTCCCTTGATCGAGCCGCCGCCGTCGGGGTTCGCGGATGCATAGCCCGCGCATCCGCTGCCCACGAGGTCGGCCGCCGGGTCATTCGCCATCGCGGACGGGCTGGATGAGGTCTTCGACTCGTTCTTCGTCGACGACGCCGGGCTCGAGCATGCCGCGAGACCGAAGACGGCCACTGCGGCGAGGGTGACAGCGGCAAAGGCGCTGCGGTTGATGACTCGCATGAAGATTCTCCTTGGTGTGTGGCCGGATGAGTGGCCCCTCAGCCGCGCTGTTGTGCGGCTGTCAGAGGGGCTTCGGCGCCGTCGCGCTTCCGGTTTGGAGGCTCGGCGAAATTAGTGCGAAAGCGCCTTTCCGGCGGCGAATGTGTGGCCGAACCCAAGCCGAAGCGGGTCGGGTTCCGAAGATGCTCAGTCGGAACATGCGGTTCCCGACATTCAGACCACGGCACCTCGGAGGCCACCATGCTCACTCTCGCCCTCATCGGATTCGTCGGTGGGCTGATCACCGGGATCTCCCCGTGCATCCTGCCCGTGTTGCCCGTCATCTTCTTCTCGGGCGGCGTGCAGAGCGCCGGAACGCAGACCGATGGCGTCGAGAAGCCGGTGTCGCGCTGGCGGCCGTACCTCGTCATCCTGGGTCTGGTCGTGAGCTTCAGCCTGTTCACCCTCATCGGCTCGCTGCTGCTGGCGGTGCTGCACCTGCCGCAGGACTTCATCCGCTGGGCCGGGCTCGTGGTGCTCGTACTCGTCGGCGTCGGGCTCATCTTTCCGCGCTTCGAGAGCCTGCTCGAGAAGCCGTTCTCGTGGATTCCGCAGCGCAGCGTCGGCACCGAGCGCGGCGGCTTCGTGCTAGGGATCGCGCTCGGCGCCGTGTACGTTCCCTGCGCGGGTCCCGTGCTGGCAGCGATCACCGTGGCCGGCTCGACCGGCAAGATCGGCGTGGAGACGATCGTGCTCACCCTCACCTTCGCGGTCGGTGCGGCGCTACCCCTGCTCGTCTTCGCGCTCGCCGGGCGCGGCGTCGCCAAGCGAGTGAAGAGCTTTCGCAAGCACCAGCGCGGCATTCGGATGACCGGCGGCATCGTGATGATCGCGCTCGCCGTGGGTCTCGTCTTCAACGTTCCGCAGTTGCTGCAGCGGGTCATCCCCGACTACACGAGCGCCCTGCAGGACACGATCGGCAACTCCTCGCAGGTGCAGGACAAGCTCGCCCTCGGCGGCCTCGTCAATGAGCAGAACAAGAACCTCGACAAGTGTCACAACAACGCCACCACACTCGAGAGCTGCGGCACCGCGCCAGACCTCACCGGCATCCAGCAGTGGTTCAACACCCCAGGCAACGCGGCCGTCAGCCTCGACAGTCTCAGGGGCAGGGTCGTGCTCGTGGACTTCTGGGCCTACTCCTGCATCAACTGCCAGCGCTCGGTACCTCACGTGGTTGCCTGGGACAAGGCCTACCGGGCGGGCGGGCTCACGGTGATCGGCGTGCACTCGCCCGAGTACTCGTTCGAAAAGGTGCCCGCGAACGTCAAGGCCGGGGCCGTGGCCCTCGGCATCCGGTACCCGGTCGCCCTCGACAACGACCTCGCCACCTGGACGAACTACCGCAACCGCTACTGGCCAGCGCACTACCTGATCGACGCCTCCGGCACCGTGCGCAACGTGCAGTTCGGCGAGGGCAACTACGCCAACACCGAGAGTCTCATTCGTGAACTGCTGACGGATGCCGACCCGACTCTCCAGCTTCCCGCGGTGACCGAGGTGGCAGACTCCACCCCGCGCGCAAAGACGACGCAGGAGACCTACCTGAGTCCGAACAAGGTGGTCAACTTCGGCGGCGACGAGAGGTACTCCTCGAAGACCACCTCGTTCTCCTATCCGGCGAAGCTCGCGCCCGACAGCTTCGCGCTGAAGGGGGAGTGGAAGCTCGACGGTCAGTACATCGAGCCGAGCTCCTCGCGGGCCTCCATCAAGCTCAACTACTCGGCATCCGAGGTGCGCATGGTGCTCGCCGGCGAGGGCACCGTGACGGTCGAGGCGAATGGCGAGACTTCGACGATTCGGGTCTCGGGCACGCCCAAGTCGTACCGGCTGCTGAAGAGCGGCCAGCTCGAGAAGGGCACCCTGCGGGTCTCGCTCGGCAGCGGCATCCAGGCCTACTCCTTCACCTTCGGATAGCGGGCGCCCGGGTCGGGCCCATAGGCTTAAGCGGATGTCAGACCAGTTCCACAAGCCCACCCAGTTCTCCGGCGCCAAGTTCGAGTCGCTCGAGGGCGGCGAGGACCCGGCACACACGAGCCGCGTCGCGCACGACACCGCGCAGGCGCTGCTCGGGCGCGTGCAGGACAGTCGTGACCCCGGGGTGGTCGATCGCCTCGTCACCTTCGCCGACGAGCACGGCATCGACGCCATCGCGGAACTCTGGGCGCAGTCGAGCCCGCGCAGCCTGCCGGGTGCGCTCTGGCGCATCTATCTGCTGCGCACGCTCATCCGCCAGGACCCGGATACCATCAGCTTTCTCTTCCAACGGGGCAGTGACGCCGCCACCACGATCGACCCCGTCGTTGCGGGCGCGACGGTTCCCACCGGGCCAGACGAGATCATGGCGCTCGCCGATCAGATCCTGCGCGGACTGTTCGAGGGCGACTTCGCCGTGGCACTCGAGCGCGCGGCCGCGTTCTGCCGCCTGCTCTCTGCGGGCAACACGAGCCTCGCGGATGACGTCGAGTCGACGTTTCCGGAGCGCGCGACCGACCTCACCACGAGAGCGCTGCGCCTGTCGCAGACGGCCGCGGAGTTCACGGCGTGCGCGCGACTGTGGCGGTCGGGCTCGCTCGACTGAGTAGTCCTTCACTCAGGCGCATCGGGCGTCGCTGGTCTACACTGGTTCGCGGCCCTTCGGGGCCACCCGTCGGGCCGCAGTAACCCCGGGCTCCATTATTCGCCGCTTCGAGCGGCCTCGCGCCGAGAGGCGTTCTGCGGTCCGGCACAAACTCTTCCGCGCGACGGGCGCCACCCTGTGAGTTTCGTGTCACAGCAATCCGCGATGGCTGCCGTGACGAATCTCCTGCATGACTGGCGTGCAGAACTCTCGAAGCGCATCCGGGCATGTCATCGAGCGGATTGTTTGACATGCTTGTGCTTGTGCCAGAAGAGACCGACCGCGACCAGGACGTTGAGTCCTCGGGGCGATCGGGTTCCCACGAAGCGCTGCTCGCGAGGATCGCGACCGGCGATGAGGCCGCCTTCAGCGCGCTGTATGACGAGCTCGCGCCGCGCGTTCTCGGACTCGTGCGTCGACTGCTCATCGATCACGCGCAGTCCGAGGAGGTGACCCAGGAGATCTTCCTGGAGATCTGGCAGAACGCTCCGCGCTACGAACCGAGCAAGGGTGGCGCGACCACGTGGATCTTTACGATGGCACATCGACGCGCGGTGGACCGCATCCGGTCATCGCAGGCCGGGCGTGACCGGGACGTTCGCATCGGCATCCGGGATTACGAGAACGACTACGACACCGTGGCCGAAACGGTGGAGATCACGATCGAGAACGAAAGGGTGAAGAAGGCGATGCAACAGCTCACGCAGCTTCAGCGACAGGCCGTCACCCTCGCCTACTACGGCGGATACAGCCACAGTGAGGTGGCAGAAAAGCTTCAGATCCCGCTCGGTACGGTCAAGACCCGACTTCGAGACGGGATGATTCGGCTGCGCGATGAATTGGGGGTGGCATCATGAGCGACCACGACGAGAAGCACCTGTTGAGTGGTGCCTACTCCCTGAACGCACTCACGCCCGACGAGGCAGCGGAGTTCGAGGCGTACGCCGAGGGTTCGGAGGAGGCGAGGGCGGAGGTCGCGTCGCTGTCAGACACGGCTGTGCAACTCGGACTCTCGACCGAGCCGGTGCAGCCCTCGCCCGAGTTGAAGAACCGCCTCATGGCCGCGATTCGCACGACGCCGCAGCTCGAGCCGCTCCCTGAGGCGTCGCCGGTCGAGCGGTCTCCGCGGGTCGAGCCCGTCGAGCACCGTACCGAGCCTGGCGCGGCCTCCGGGGCCGAAAGCCGTGCCGAGCAGAAGGCGCGTGCCCGCTGGTTCGCGCGCCCCGTCACCATCCTTGCTGCCGCGGCTGCGGCCGTTCTTCTCTTCGTCGGCGGAACCCTCGTCGGCCAACTGACCGACCGGCCGGCGGGCAACCCCGCCCTGCAGGCGCAGGCCGCAAGTCTCGTGGAGCTCTCCGCGGCGAGCGACGTGCAGCGCGCCGAGGGCACGGTGGCTGGAGGTGGGCAGGCAACGGTCATCTGGTCGCTGCAGCTGCGCCGCTCGGCCGTCGTGCTCGATGAGCTGCCTTCGCTGCCCGCCGACAAGACCTACCAGCTCTGGTACATCGACAGCGCGGGAGCCAAGCCGGCAGGCACATTCGAGCCGTCCGCCGCGGGAATGACGTGGCACGTGCTCGACGGCGCGATGTCGGGCGGCGACACCATCGGCGTCACCGTGGAGCCCGCCGGCGGTTCCGCGCAGCCGACCACGAAACCGATCGTCGCCATCCCCACAGCCTGACAGTTCACCTGCGCTCAGCCGCCAGCCGCCACGCGCCCCCGGCCAATCCGGATGCTTAGGGCGCGAAGCACGCGAGGCGGCTCAGCCGAACTTGCCGGAGACGTAGTCCTCGGTGGCTTGCACGCTCGGGTTCGAGAACATCGTGGTCGTGTCGTCGTACTCGATGAGCTTGCCGGGCTTGCCGGTGCCTGCGATGTTGAAGAACGCGGTGCGGTCAGAGACCCGGGATGCCTGCTGCATGTTGTGGGTCACGATCACGATCGTGTAATCCTGCTTGAGCTCCTCGATGAGGTCTTCGATGGCGAGCGTGGAGATCGGGTCCAGCGCCGAGCACGGCTCGTCCATCAGCACGACATCCGGCTGCACCGCAATGGCGCGGGCGATGCACAGGCGCTGCTGCTGCCCTCCGGAGAGTCCGGAACCGGGCAGCGCGAGCCGGTCCTTGACCTCGTTCCAGAGGTTCGCGCCCTTCAGCGCGCTCTCGACCAGGTCGTCGGAGTCCGTCTTCGACATCCGCCGGTTGTTGAGCTTGACGCCGGCGAGCACGTTGTCGCGGATCGACATCGTGGGGAACGGATTGGGCCGCTGGAAGACCATGCCCACCTGGCGGCGCACGAGCACCGGATCCACGCCGGGCCCGTAGAGATTGTTGCCGTCGATGAGCACCTCGCCCTCGACTCGCGCGCCGGGGATCACCTCGTGCATGCGGTTGAGGGTGCGCAGGAAGGTGGACTTGCCGCATCCGCTCGGTCCGATGAAGGCGGTCACGGTGCGGGGTTCGATCGTGAGGGTGACGTCTTCGACGGCCTTGAACTTGCCGTAGTAGACGTTGAGGTCGTTTACTTCGATGCGCTTTGACATGGGGTCCTATCGGCGGAGTCTGTTATCGGCTGAGTTTGGGGGAGAAGATGCGCGCGACGAGCCGCGCGATCAGGTTGAGTGCCATCACGATGAGGATGAGCGTGAGCGCCGCCGCCCACGCGCGATCGAGCGAGTCCGCGGCGTTCGGTGACTGCATCGCGTACTGCAGGTAGGAGAAGACCGGCAGCGTCATCATCCTGTCGTTGAAGAGGTTGTAGTTCATGCTCGCGGTGTATCCGGCGACGATGAGCAGCGGCGCCGTCTCGCCGATGACCCGGGCGATCGCGAGCGTCACGCCGGTGGTGATTCCGGCGAGCGACGTGGGAATGACGATCTTCAGGATGGTGAGCCACTTGGGAACGCCGAGCGCGTAAGCCGCCTCCCGCAGTTCGTTCGGCACGAGCTTGAGCATCTCCTCCGAGGAGCGCACCACCACCGGGATCATGAGCACCGAGAGCGCGACCGAGCCACCGAATCCCGAGCGGAAGCCCGGGTCGCCGGTGAGCAGCGCGAACAGCGCGAAGGCGAACAGGCCGGCCACGATCGACGGGATGCCGGTCATCACGTCGACGAGGAAGGTGATGGTGCGGGCGAGGATGCCGGTGCCGTACTCGACGAGGTAGATGGCGGTGAGCAGCCCGATCGGCACCGAGATCAGGGCGGCGAACGCCGTCACCTCGACGGTGCCGATCACCGCGTGCAGCGCGCCGCCGCCAGGCCCGAGGATGTTGCGCATCGACTCGGTGAAGAAGGAGGGCAGCACCATGCGCGGCAGGCCCTTGAGCGCGACGGTGTAGATGAGCGACACAAGTGGCAGCACGGCGACGACGAACGCGGTGGCGACGAGCGAGGTCACGAGCCGATCGATGGCCTTGCGAGCGCCCTCGATGAGCAGCGAGACAACATAGATCAGGATGTCGAACAACACCGTTCCGAGGAACAGCGCGCCGATCAGGTTGAACTCCTTCGTGCCGCCGCCGAGCTGAATCAGCAGGAAGACCACGCCGAGCAGAACCCAGCTGCCCAGCAGCAGGGCCCAGACCGCACCTCGCGGCAGTCTGCCCGCGGTGAGGGAGTTGGTGATCGGGCCGGCGGTGGCGGTGGTCATCAGTTGGCTCCCGAGAATGCCTTGCGGCGGTTGACGGCGTAGCGCGCGATCGCGTTGACGATGAAAGTGATGACGAAGAGCACGAGTCCGGATGCGATGAGCGTGTTCACGCCGATCCCCGCGGCCTCCGGGAATTGCAGCGCGATGTTCGCGGCGATGGTGTTCGGGTTCTGCGAGGTCAGCAGGAAGAACGAGACGACGACGGCGGGGGAGAGCACCATCGCGACCGCCATGGTCTCGCCGAGTGCCCTGCCGAGTCCGAGCATCGCGGCCGAGATGATGCCGGGGCGGCCGAAGGGCAGCACGGCCACCCGGATCATCTCCCACCGGGTGGCGCCGAGTGCGAGCGCAGCCTCCTCGTGCAGCTTCGGCGTCTGCAGGAAGACCTCGCGGCACACCGCGGTCATGATCGGCAGCACCATGACGGCGAGCACGATCGCCACGGTGAGGATGGTGCGGCCGGTGCCCGAGACATCGCCGCCGAACAGCGGGATCCAGGCGGCGTGCTCGTTCAGCCAGACGTAGAACGGCTGCACCGCCGGCGCCAGCACCTGGATGCCCCACAGCCCGAACACGACGGATGGCACGGCCGCCAGCAGATCGATGACGTACCCGAGCAACTGGGCGATCCGGCGCGGTGCGTAGTGCGAGATGAAGAGGGCCACTCCGATGGAGATCGGCGTGGCGATGATGAGGGCGATGGCCGCGGCCCACACCGTCCCGAAGACGAGCGGCCAGACGTACACCCAGAAATTGGATGCGCCATTCGGCAGAGTGCCCGGCTTTGCGACGATCGCGGGGATGCTCTGCACGACGAGGAAGATCGCGACCGCGGCGAGCACCGCGAGGATGATCGAGCCGGCGACGATGGTGCTCGTGGAGAAGACGCGGTCGCCCAGCCGCTTTCTGGCCGTGATCTCGCCTGCTGCTGTGGTCATCCCTGTCTTTCCGATGAGGTGTGCTGTGGGGTGTCATGACGATCTGGGCCGCGCGGCTCGCGCGGCCCAGACCGGGTAGTGCGCTACTTGATGCTGTCGATCACCTTCGTGACCCTTGCTGCGAGTTCCTTCGACAGCGGGGCGGAGCCGGCGTTCTTGGCTGCGCTCTGCTGGCCGGCATCGCTCGCGATGTATCCGGCGTAGGCCTTCACGAGCGCACCCTTCTCGGCGTCCGCGTAGTCCTGGCACACGATGAGGTAGCTCACGAGCACCATCGGCCAGGCGTTCGCGTCGGTAATCGTGCGGTCGATCGCGATGGCGAGGTCGCCGTCTGCGCGGCCGTCGGCGACCGGGGACTTGGCGACGACATCCGCGGCGCCCGCAGCGTTGATCTTCACGTAGTCGTTGCCGACCTTGAGCTGCGCGATGCTGAGACCGGCCGCACCGGACTCGTCGATGTAGGTGATGCTGTTCTTCGCGTTCTTGACCGCGTCGGCGACACCGGAGGTGCCCTTGGCCGCGTCACCCACCGTGTAGGGGTAGGTCTGCGCCGCCGGCTTGTCCCAGACGCTCGGGGCGTTGGCGCTCAGGTACTCGGTGAAGTTCTGCGTGGTGCCCGAGTCGTCGGAGCGGTGTACGACCGTGATCGGGGCCGAGGGGAGCTTCGCATCCGCGTTCTGGCTCTTGATCGCGGCGTCATCCCAGGTGGTGATGGTGCCCTTGAAGATGCCCGCGATGGTGGTCGCGTCGAGCTTCAGGTCTTTGAGGCCGTCGACGTTGTAGGCGATGGCGATGGGGGAGATGTACACCGGCAGGTCGATCGCCTTCGTGTTCGGGGCGCAGTTCGGGGATGCTGTGGCGATCTCCGAGTCCTTGAGTGCGGCATCCGAACCGGCGAACGTCGCGGCTCCGGAGATGAAGCTCGTGCGGCCGGCGCCGGAGCCCTGCGGGTCGTAGTTGACGGTGACGTCAGGGTTGGCCTTTTGGAAGTCTGCGCCCCAGGCGATCTCCGCCGCGCCCTGGGCGGAGGAGCCGATGCCGTTCAGCGTGCCCGAGAGCTTCGAGGTGGTTCCGGAGTCTCCGGCGGCGGGAGCCTCGTTCGCCGCACACGAGGAGAGGATCATGGTGCCTGCGAGAGCAATGGCAGCGATGCTGCCTGCGCGTGTAAGTGCACGTCGCTTGAGATTCACAGTGTGTACCTTTCGGAAGGTTGATTGCAGTTGCGGGTCGGTGCGACCCGCCTGCGACCATACGGTCCTCGGTTAACTACACTCGCCCCTACCGGTGAACGGCAGGTAAACGAACGACCACGAGTGTCACGTCGCGGATCGTTGGCGATTTCCGCCCTAAACCGCGAGTCTTAGGGCGGAAATCGCCAACAGTCGCGCTGTGCGGCGGACCGTGATCGCCGGCTTGGCGAGGGAGTGAGCGTGCAGCAGCTCAGACGGTGGCGAAGAATGCGGATACGGAGTCCAGCGCGCCGGGAACCAGGCTGTAGTAGGCCCAGACTCCGCGCTTGTCGCGGGCCAGGAATCCGGCATCCACGAGCACCTTCAGGTGGTGCGACACCGTCGGCTGGGAGAGGCCGAGCGGTTCGACGAGATCGCAGACGCAGGCCTCCTTGCCCTCGTGTGCGGCGACCATCGAGATGAGGCGAAGCCGGGAGGGATCGCTCAGGGCCTTGAGGGCGCGGGCGAGATCGTCCGCGGCGCCGGCGTCAAGGCTCTCCTTGGTCAGCGGCGAGCAGCAGGCGGTGACATCGATGATGGGCAGCGGTTCCATGACCGGCATCGGGTGCCCCTCTCGTGAAAACTTAAGACATTGACAAGCGTCGATGTCTTGCCCAATACTACACGTATAGACAAGCGTCTATGCCTCGATGTGGAAGAAGTGCGAATGCCCGCCAAGCCCACGGTTCTCTTCGTCTGCGTGCACAATGCCGGCCGCTCTCAGATGGCCGCCGGATACCTGCGGGCACTCGCCGGTGACCGGGTCGAGGTGCTTTCCGCCGGTTCCGAGCCCGCAGACCGGATCAACCAGGTCGCGGTCGAGGCGATGGCCGAGGAGGGCATCGACATCGCGAGCAGCCAGCCGAAGATTCTCACCACCCGGTCGGTTCAGGATTCGGATGTTGTCATCACCATGGGCTGCGGAGACACCTGCCCGATCTTCCCGGGCAAGCGCTACGAAGACTGGGAACTCGACGACCCGGCCGGCCAGAGCATCGATGCCGTCAGACCCATCCGCAACGAGATCAAGAAACGCGTCCAGCACTTGCTCGCCGAGATACTGCCCACCCCAGGAGGAGAAACAGCATGACCGATCGTTCCGACATCCGCGAGCAGGTTCGAGACCGCTACGCCCGCGCAGCACTCACGATCACCGACGTTTCGGCGCCCACCGATGCCAACGCGGACTGCTGCGGGGCAGGCGGATGCTGCACCCCGCAGGCGCTCGAGGACACGGAGGTCTTCGGCTCGGCGCTCTACGCGGACGGCAGCACGAGCGAGCTGCCTGAGAATGCGCTACTCGCAAGCCTTGGCTGTGGCAATCCGACCGCGGTCGCCGAGCTGCGCGAGGGCGAGACCGTGCTCGATCTCGGCTCGGGCGGCGGCATCGATGTGCTGCTGTCCGCACGCAGGGTCGGCAAGACGGGGTTCGCCTTTGGCCTCGACATGACCGACGAGATGCTCGACCTCGCCCGCGCGAACGCGGCGAAGGCGGGTGCGGTGAACGTCGAGTTCATCAAGGGCCAGATCGAAGACGTGCCCCTCGCCGATGCGACGGTCGACGTGGTCATCTCCAATTGCGTGATCAACCTCTCCGCAGACAAGCCGGCCGTGATCCGGGAGATGTTCCGGGTGCTGAAGCCCGGCGGCCGCATCGGAGTTTCGGATGTCGTGGCCGAGAACCACCTGTCGCAGGACCAGCGGGCGGAGCGCGGCTCGTATGTCGGCTGCATCGCGGGAGCGCTCTCGATCGCGGAGTACGAGACGGAACTCGCCGCCGCAGGATTCACCGACGTGTCCGTGCAGCTCACCCACGAGGTGGCCGAGCAGATGCACGGTGCGATCGTAAAGGCAGTGAAACCCTGACCGACGGATGCTAGCCTGCCTCCCATGACTCCTCAGGATCTCGCGAACCTTGTGCAGCTCCGGCGTGCGCGCGACCTGATCGATCGGGAGTACGCGCGACCCCTCGACGTGCCGGCGATGGCCGCTCACGCGCTCATGTCGCCCGCGCACTTCTCGCGGCAGTTCAAGGCCGCCTACGGCGAGACGCCCTACGGCTACCTCATGACGCGCCGGATCGAGCGGGCCATGGCGCTGCTGCGCTCGGGGTCGAGCGTGACCGATGCGTGCATGGCTGTCGGCTGCACCTCGCTCGGCTCGTTCAGTTCGCGCTTCACCGAACTCGTCGGCCAGACTCCGAGCGCCTATCGCGTCCGGGAGCACGGCGGCATGGCGGTGGTTCCGGCCTGCGTCGCGAAGGCGGTCACTCGACCGAGGCGAGCAGGATTCGAGAAGCGGCCGCCGCATCCGCCGCGTAGCGTTGCCGCATGACACTCTCACTGCAAGCATGCAACATCACCGTCAACGACGTGGATGAGTCACTCGGCTTCTACCGCGACGCCCTCGGTTTCGAGGTGCTGAACGACGTCTCGAATGGCGAATACCGCTGGCTGAGCGTCGGTACACCCGGACAGCCGGGGCCGTACTACGTGCTCTCCGTACCGCACGCCGGCCGCTCCCAGGCCGAGGGCGACGCGCTGCAGGAACTGCTCGTGAAGGGCTCGCTGCCGTTCCTGGTCTTCGCGACCGACGATGTCGACGGGCTCTTCGAGCGGGTGCGGGCGACAGGGGCCGAGGTGCTGCAGGAGCCGATCGACCAGGGCTGGGGTCAACGCGACTGCGCGTTCCGCGACCCCTCAGGCAACACGGTTCGCATAGCCCAGGTCCGCCAGGCCTAACCGGTTCCCCGCACCTCCGCTGGATTGTTCGCGATTTCCGCACCAAGAGCGACGTTTTGGGGCGGAAACCACGAACCATCGGGATTGGATGGCTCAGTCGACGAGAGGTCCATGCGTCTCGAGGGCCACAATCCCCGACTTCGGATGCTCGACCGAGACGTGCAGGACCGTGAAGTGCCCGGTCGACAGCATTGCCGCGCGGCGCAACGCAGCGTTCACCTCGGTGTGCGTCGCCCGGGCGACGGCGCCGATGATGTCGGGGAGCACGGGACCGTGGCTGCACAGCACCACCGTCTGCTGCTTCTCGAGACGCTTGCCCACGACCTTCTTGACCGTCGCGGTGCCGTCTTCGTAGGCGTCCTGGCTGATGCCGGGGGAGGCTTTGACCTCGAGGCCGGTGAGGGCCGCGACGGGCTCGATCGTCGCGACGCAGCGCAGTGCGGGACTGCTCACGAGCTTCTCCGGCCTCCATGCCGCGATCGCGGGTGCAACGCTCGCCGCCTGCTCGGTGCCGCGGTGCAGCAGCGGCCTGGTCGCATCCGGTCCGTCCCAACTCGCGGGCGGCACGGCCTTGCCGTGGCGGAGGGCGATGATCGCGAAGGTGCGGGCCTGACCGGCGTCGACCCTCGCGCTGAAGCGGTCGAGCACTTCGCGGTCGCGCTCGTAGGTCATGGCCGCGCGCGCCGCCGGGATCGGCAGCCATTCGAGCGAGGCGATCTCCTTGTTGGGTGAGAACGTGGATGCGGCGAGAGCGTCATCGCCGACCTCGGCGCTCCAGTAGTACACGAGCTTCTCGCGGCCACCGGCGAGCGTGTACTCGGTGGTACCGAGCGGCGCGCCGAGGGTGATCGCCAGGCCGGTCTCCTCGAGGATCTCCCGCACGGCTGTCTGCGGCGGAGTCTCGCCGGGGTCGACCTTTCCCTTGGGCAGGGACACGTCGTCGCGCTCGTCGCGGTGCACCAGCAGCACCTCCACGGTGCCCTTGTGCGTGCGCCAGCACACGGCGCCGGCTGCGAGGACGACGGAGGGTATGACGATGGTCACCGGAGGACTCCGGTGCGCTTCCGCTGCGAGATCTGGCGCATCACAACATTCTGCATGTCGCGCAGCGGTGTTCCATCATCGGCGAGGTGATGACGGGTCCAGGTGCCGTCGGCCTCGAGTGTCCACGACGAGGTATCGTCCGACATCGCGAGGTCGAACAGCTCGTCGATCTCGCGCAAGTGCTCGGGGTCGGTGAGCCTCACGAGCACCTCGACGCGACGGTCGAGGTTGCGGTGCATGAGGTCCGCGCTGCCGATGTACACCTGCGGGTCGCCGTTGTTGAGGAAGGAGAAGATGCGCGAGTGCTCGAGGTAGCGCCCCAGAATCGAGCGCACCTGGATGTTCTCGCTCAGTTCGGGAATGCCGGGCTTCAGTCCGCAGATGCCCCGAACCAGCAGTTCGATGGGAACGCCCGCCATGCTCGCGCGATAGAGCGCGTCGGTGATCGCTTCGTCGACGATCGAGTTGACCTTGATGCGGATGCCGCTGGGCAGGCCGTTCTCGGCGTTGGCCGTCTCCATCGCAATGCGCTTGAGTAGCCCCTTGCGCAGGTGCAGGGGAGCCACCAGCAGCCGCTTGAACTTCTTCTCGATCGCGTAGCCCGAGAGCTCATTGAACAGGCGGGTGAGGTCTTTGCCGACCTGGGCATCCGTGGTCAGCAGCCCCAGGTCTTCGTAGATGCGCGAGGTCTTCGGGTTGTAGTTGCCGGTGCCGATGTGGCTGTAGTGCCGCAGCACGCCATCTTCCTGCCGCACGGCGAGGGCGAGCTTGCAGTGCGTCTTGAGGCCCACCATTCCGTAGACGACATGCACTCCGGCCTTCTCGAGCTTCTTGGCCCAGTTGATGTTCGCCGTCTCGTCGAATCGCGCCTTGATCTCGACGAGGGCGAGCACGGCCTTGCCGTTCTCCGCCGCGTTGATGAGCGCCTCGACGATGGGGCTGTCACCGCTCGTGCGGTAGAGGGTCATCTTGATGGCGAGCACCGCCGGGTCGACCGCTGCCTGCTCGAGGAAGGCCTGCACGCTCGTGGCGAAGGACTCGTAGGGGTGGTGCAACAGGATGTCGCGCTTGCTGACCGAGGCGAACACGTCGGGCACGTCGGTGGGCTCGGCCGGCATGAGGTTGACGCTCGTGGTGGGAACGTGCGGCGGATACTTCAGTTCCGGCCGGTCGATTCTGGTCACCTCGAACAGTCCACCGAGGTCGAGCGGCGCCGGCAGCCGGTACACCTCCTGCTCGGTGATCTCGAGCTCGCGCACGAGCAGGCCGAGGGTCACATCGTCCATGTCGTCGGTGATCTCGAGGCGGATCGGCGGCCCGAAGCGGCGTCGCAGCAGTTCACGCTCGAGGCTCTGGATGAGGTTCTCCGACTCGTCCTCGTCGATCTGCACATCCTCGTTGCGGGTCACCCGGAACTCGTGGTGCTCGAGGATCTCCATGCCGGGGAAGAGGTCGCCCAGGTGATTGGAGATGAGGTCTTCGAGGGGGATGAAGCGCAGGTGGCCGCTCTCGTCATCCGGCAACTGAACGAAGCGCGGCAGCATCGGCGGCACCTTGAGCCGCGCGAACTCCTGCTTGCGCGTCTTCGGGTTGCGCACTCGAATCGAGAGGTTGAGCGAGAGCCCCGAGATATAGGGGAATGGATGCGCGGGGTCGACCGCGAGCGGCATGAGCACGGGGAAGATCTGCTGGGCGAAGATGTCGTCGATGCGCGAGCGGTCGTCGGCGTCGAGATCGGTCCAGCTCTCGATGTGGATGCCGGCCGCGTCGAGTTCGGGCTTCACCTGGTCGCGGAACACCGTCGCGTGCCGCTGTTGCAGCTCCTGGGCGCGCTCCTGGATGGCCGCGAGCACGCTCGTCGCGGGCCGCCCGACGTTGGTGGGCACGGAGAGCCCGGTGAGGATGCGGCGCTTGAGACCTGCGACCCGCACCATGAAGAACTCGTCGAGGTTGCTGGCGAAGATCGCGAGAAAGTTGGCCCGCTCGAGCAGTGGCGTCGCCGGGTCTTCTGCGAGCTCGAGCACGCGCGTGTTGAAGGCGAGCCAACTCAGTTCGCGGTCGAGGTAGCGCTCCGGCGGCAGCGTGCCGTCGTCCACCCACCCCGACTCGTAGTCGTCGTCGAGGCTGTCGGTGGCGAGCCCGGCTCCGGTCAGGTAGGTTTCGCTCTCCATCCGTTCATCATTGCACCCCGCCGCGCGCGAACGTGAGTGGCCGGTGAACGCGCGATTAACGCCGCTTCAGCTCGTACTGGATGTCGATCGAGTGATCCGCGAAGCCGAACGAGCGGTAGAGCTTCACCGCGGCGACGTTGTCGGCCTCGACGTAGAGGCTGGCGGTGCGGATGCCGAGGGTCGCCAGTCGCTCCAGTCCGGCCCGCACGAGCGAGCGCCCGAGCCCGAGCCCCTGATGCTTCGGATGCACTCCCACCGCGTAGAACTCGCCGATCCGCTCCCCGGAGTCTGGCTCCTCCTGCACCTTGAGCCAGCAGAAGCCCATCATCGCTCCGCTGTCGTCGCGCGCGACGAGAAAGTCGTTGGCGTCGAACCACGGCTCGGCGACCCTCGCGTCGAGATCTGCCTGGGTGAGGGAGCCCTGCTCCGGATGCGTGGCGAAGGCCAGCGCGTTCACCCTCAGCCACTCGGCGTCGTCGGTCCCGGGTCGGAAGCTGTCAACCGTCACGCGGTTCGAGCCGCCATCGGTGGTCGAGCCGCCACCGGTGGTCGAGCTTGTCGAGACCTCCGCACCCGAAACCTTGCCATCCCCGTGCGAGATTTCGACGGGCTCAATCCCCGGGCTCGTCGAAACTTCCGCCCGCAACTGCAGCAGTTCGCGGGCCGCCTCGAAGTCGTACCGCCTCGCGAGCGCTCGCGCATCCGGATGGTCGCCGTGGGCCCAGATGCGCACCGTGCCGTGGGCCTCGCGCAGCATCTCGATCATCATGCGATTGCCGAGTCCCTGGTGTCGTTCGAGCGGGTCGACGACGAATTCGGCCTCGAAGCTGTCGGTGGCGAAGAGCACGATGGCCGCCGCCGCGGGCTTCTCGCGGGCGGCGAGCACCACGAGTTGACGCGCTCCGCTCTCGACGTCGACGAGCGACTGGTCGGAGAACGGTGGCTGGCGGTCGGCGAGGGTGGCGCGCGCGATCAGTCCGTTCAAGAACTCGCGCATCCCGGGCGTGAAGCTAGGGCCGGACGGGCTGCTCGGTTCTGTCATTTTCTTCCTCGTAGACGTTGAAGCGGTAGCCGACGTTGCGCACGGTGCCGATGAGCGACTCCAGTTCGCCGAGCTTGGCGCGAAGCCTTCGTACGTGAACGTCGACGGTGCGCGTGCCGCCGAAGTAGTCGTAGCCCCAGACCTCGCTCAGCAGCTGCTCCCTCGTGAACACGCGCGAGGGGTGCAGCGCGAGGAAGCGCAACAGCTCGAATTCCTTGAAGGTGAGGTCGAGCGGTCGCCCCTGCACCTTCGCGGAGTAGCTCGCCTCATCGATGACCACACCCGAGGCGCTGATCTTGTTACTGACCTCGTCGATGGCCTGACGGGTGGTGGCGAGCCGGATGCGCGCATCCACCTCGGCAGGACCAGCCGTCTCGAGAATCACGTCGTCGACGCCCCACTCCGCGCTCACTCCTGGCAGGCCGCCCTCGGTGAGCACGAGCACGAGCGGAACGGCGATGCCTGTCGTGGTGAGGATCTTGCACAGCGACTTCGCGCTCGCGAGGTCGGTGCGGGCATCCACCATGATGAGATCGCAGCTCGGGGCGTTGACGAGGGATGCGGGCTCGGCCGGAATTTGGCGCACGCGATGACTGAGCAGTGAGAGCGCCGGCAGAACGTCGTTGTCGACTGCGGGTGTCAGGATCAGCAGCTGCGCCACAGAGGCCTCCAAACGCCAGAGCTGAAGTCTAGTAGGGCGGGTCAGTCCCGCGGCCGCAGATTGCGCATGGCCCACGAGCCGAGTTGATCTATCGTCGGAACGATTTCGACGCCCGCGGTCGTGAGTTCGTAGCTGACCGACACGGGTGGCCCTTCGGCGACCTGCCGGCGCACGAGTCCGAGTTCGGTGAGCTCGGACAGGCGTTCCGACAGCACCGTGTCGCTGATGCCGCTGACGGCCTTGCGCAGCCCGACAAACGAGGCCTCTCCGCCGCCCAGGACGCCGAGGATCATGCCGTTCCATCGCTTGCCCAGCACGGAGAACGCGAGGGTGATCGCTGCGTCACACCTTCGCGTCTCAAGTTCGAGCTCGGCCATGACATCCAGTCTAACAGTGCTAGTGTTTTCCGAGTCACTTTGTTTTTCTTAGTTCATCAGATTTGGAGACCTTTATGTCCTTGTTCCGCCTCGACGCGAGCATCATGCCTGCCACCTCCCAGAGCCGAGCTCTGGCCGATCTGGTCGAGGCCGAGTGGTCGGCCGAACATCCCGATTCTGTCGTCACGCGTCGTGATCTCGGCAGCCAGCCGCTGCCCGCCACGCTCTGGCGCGATGTCGTGACCGGCGGCTTCGTCGCCGAGGCCGATCGCAGCCCCGCCCAGCGCGACGCTCAGACTCTGGCCGTAGAACTCGCGGACGAACTGATCAACGCGGATGCCCTGCTGCTGGCGATTCCGCTCTACAACTGGGGCGTCGCGGCACACGTGAAGACCTGGTACGACGTCACCTACACCGACGAGCGCATCGCCGGAGGGGCTCTCAAGGGCAAGCCGGTCGTGCTCGCGACGGTTCTCGGCGGCAACTACGACCCCGGCACGCCCAAGGAGGGCTGGGACCACTCCACCCCGTGGCTGAGCCGTGTCATCGGCGAGGTCTGGGGTGCCGACCTGCTCGTCGTGCGGCGCCCGTTCACGCTCGTCGGCGTGAATCCGGCCCTCGACCAGTTCACCGAGCAGGCCGCCGAGATCAAGGTGGCCGCAGAGCAGCTCGCGGTCGAGCACGGGCGCGCACTCGCCCAGAAGCGGTACTCGCTGGTCGACTGACGCGGCACGGGGCCGATGCTGATCTCGCACGCTGAGATCGGCATCGGCGCCACGGGCGCACCTGGATCGCGCAGGCGGTCGGCTGCCGCGTGGTGCAAGATGGAGTCGTGCGCTGGCAACTGACCGTGATCCCCGTGTGGTTACTGACCGCCGTCGGGGCTCTGCTCGTGGGACTCTTCTCCCCGGCGCACCAGTACCTCACCTGGCTGCCGATGGTTCTCGCCGGTGCGATCTTCCTCACCTTCTGCGTGCAGCTTGCCCTCGTGCAGAAGGAGGGGCTCGTCAACCGGATGACCTCCAGCCTCGTCGGCTCGGTGGTCGTCCTCGCCGCCGCGACCGCGATACTCGCACCCCTCGCCGCAGCGTAGTTCGCCGCGTCACGCTTCCTGTCGGGTGGCGGCAAGAAGTCGTAGCTTGACTGCGCTGCCGCTGCGTTCATCCGGTAGCAGATCACCAGGATGACGTCGTCGAGCGTGGGAGCGGGCGCCAAGCGGGCACGTCGAGCGCCGCGAGGAGCTAGCCCGCACGCGGGAGTCGAGAGGGGCCCTGT
>Ga0134125_10003425_pt1 | contig 18359 bp, 15 predicted proteins | sample KB31751_FD_96464 | JGI IMG/M metagenome (GOLD analysis project Ga0134125, IMG submission 96464) | Terrestrial soil microbial communities with excess Nitrogen fertilizer from Kellogg Biological Station, Michigan, USA - KB3-175-1 | ecosystem: Environmental > Terrestrial > Soil > Unclassified ... | reverse complement strand
CCTCAAAGGAAATGGTGTTTTTAAAAAAGAACGGAATATATATGCTGTATACTCCGATGTACAGGGACTTAAAAAATCAAATCCTGTTGTAATTAATGGGTTGCAAATCGGGAGGATTGAAAACCTTGATGGGGGAAAAGATATGAAGAGGATCGTAGTAACCGTTTCCCTTACCAAAGATGTAAATATTCCTAAAAATTCCCTTGCTATTATCAATCCGAATCTTCTCGGCAGTCCCTCTTTGGAAATTCAACTGGGAAATGATAAAACATACCTTCAAAATGGTGACACTTTACTTACAACTCTCAGTGGTGGTGCTTTTGATGAAGCAATGAAACTAATCAATCCGGTATTATATGAAGTAAGAAATGCGGTGCAATCGCTTGATTCACTGATGACAACTGTTACCGGCGTTTTTGATACCCCAACTAAAAATAATATCAAGAGCATGATCAAAAATTTGAATCTTGCTACGGCGTCTTTTGTCGTAACTTCTGAGTCGGTTCAAAAATTAATGGATGCTCAAAATGGCGCACTCGCTGCTTCTTTGAACAATATGAAAATTTTTACTGCAAATCTGAATTCAAATAATAAAAGTCTCGACAGTATCATGGAAAGCACCAAAGTTTTTTCCAGGCATTTGGCAGCGATAAACTTGCAGCAAACTCTCGATACCTTGAATGTAGCCATTGATAATTTTAAAGCCGGTTCAGAAAAAATAAACAGCAAAGATGGTTCACTCGGTTTATTGTTAAATGACAAAACTTTATATAACAATCTGGAAGCGACTTCAAATAAAATAAATATTTTGCTTGATGATATCCGGGTTCATCCGAAAAGATATGTAAGCTTTTCAATTTTTGGCAAAAAAGACAAAGGAAATTATATAACGGCTCCGTTGATTGACGATACCTTGAAAGTGGTAAAGAAACAGTAAAGGAACAAATAAATAAAAATCTTCTTTAGAAAACCGCTAAACGATCTAAGCTATTCTCAATCTATTTAAACCTGTTTTCGCAAAAAAACGCATGTTCCATTTTGAAAAATATCTGTTTCTCTTTTTCTTTTTATTAACCGGTTATTTTTCATTTGGGCAGGTAAAAGCTAATGCTACTCCCGCAGCAGATTCCATGACAGAATATCATATTCTTCGAGGGCCGAGCATGCGTGCGATAAAAATTGATTCGGCTACTACAGTGCAAACTATTGCAGGCGGCGCCATCATTCAGCAAGGAACTACGATTTTTCACAGCGACAGCGCGGTAGTAAATCCAACAACTCACGTATTGGAAGCATTTGGCAATATTGAAATAAACCAGGCAGATACCGTTCACACTTACAGCCAGTATCTAAAATATATGGGTGTAGAAAAAATGGCTTATCTGAAAAACAAAGTAAAACTTACCAATAAAAGCGGAACGCTTTTTACCGATGATCTTGATTATAACTTACAAACAGGAATAGGAAACTTTCATAATGGCGGAAAAGTGATTGAAGGAAAAAGCATCATCACCAGCGTTGAAGGAACTTATTATGATGATACAAAAGATATTTATTTCAAGAAAAATGTAAAGCTGGATGAACCACAAAAACACATTCGTGCTGATTCACTTTTATACAATATGCAAACGCGTAAATCGAGTTTCATAAGCCAAACAAATATCAAGACGCCTGAAGTAGAAATCAATACGACACAAGGAACCTACGATCTCAATACCGGCAATGCTTTTTTTACCAATCGTTCTACCGTTAAAGACAGCAGCGGTCGCCTTTATTCTGCAAATACGATGGCGCTTGAAAATAAAACCGGCAACGCGCAGCTCGAGGGAAATGCCGTCATTATTGATTCTGCGGGTGGCTATACGATTATTGCCAACCAGGTTTTTATGAATAAAAAAAACAATTCGTTTCTGGCAACAAGGAAACCTGTTTTAATTATTAAACAAAAACATGACAGCACTTATATTGCTGCTGATACCATCTTTTCGGGCTTTACCACTTTTGTAAATAATACAAACCAGGTGCTTCATAAAGACAGTGCGGTGAATGTAAATATTTCCGAAAATGAAAAAGTGCATGAAACGATAACTACTGATTCTACCGCAAAATTTTTTGAGAAAATCCACCAGGAAAATACGGATTCTACAGAAAAAATTTCTCCGGAACAAGATTCATCGAAAATTAAGCCAGAGGAACACGAATTGATAAAACCGCACAAAAGGAAAGATTTTCCACCTTTGAAGGATTCTTTGTTGAAAGAGAATGATTTGAAGAAAAATATAACCGATTCTATTCGCAGAACAGATTCTTTGAATAAGGAAAGTTTATTGAGGTTGCATCGAGAAGATTCGTTGAAAAGAGAAGATTCCTTACAGAATAAAAATCTTCTCAATCTTACTGACTTTGTCAAAATCGATTCAACAAATAAAAAAATGCAGCAAATTCCGGACACATTGCATTCCGGTAGTTTAAAAAAAGATTCTGTCAATAAATCCGATACTGCTATTCGTTATTTTATTGCTTTTCATCATGTAAAAGTTTTCAATGATTCTTTACAAAGTATCAGCGATAGTCTTTTTATTTCTTCCAAAGATTCTGTTTTCCGCTTGTATTATGATCCGGTGCTATGGAGCGGAAACACACAAATAGCGGGCGATACGATGTTTCTTTATACAGAAAATAAGCAACCAAAAAGATTGTATGTTTTTGAAAGTGGATTAATTGTAAACAGAACAAAAGAAGGTTTTTTTAACCAGATGTCGGGCAAAACGATCAACGGATATTTTGTAAATGGCAAAATAGATTATATGCGTGTAAAAGGCACGCAGGCGGAAAGCATTTATTATATGCAGGATGATGACAGCGCATACATTGGTATGAACCGGGCAACCGGCGATGTAATTGATCTTTATTTTAAAAATGAAGATTTAAAAAAAGTACTTTTTGTCAATCAGATAACGGGTAAAATGTATCCGATGAACCAGGTTCCTGAGGATCAGAAACAATTAAAGAATTTTAAATGGCTTGAAGCTAAGCGGCCAAAGAATAAAGCAGAATTATTTGAATGATTACTGCAAAAGAACAAATAACCAGTTTTTTATTTCATTTGTTGGCCAGGTAATTATAATCAGCAAGCAGCGTTTCTAAAAAATTTATTGAATACATATTTGAATGGATCTGCAACACTTCCTGCACCTTTAATGCAAGACGGTCGCAGGTTTCAGTATTGTATTCTTTATGATACAGGTTTACGACATTCTTAATCGTATTGATATCCCGGTCGGATAATTTTAATACTTCCGGAAAAGTAACGACATAATTGATGTCATTGATTTGCATATATACCGTATCATTTACTGAAAAAGGAGATTGGGTATTTACCACAACCGTATTGGCAGCCATATCTCCAACCCGTTGATTTTTTTTACTTACCGCAATAAATATTAAAACGACAATTCCCCAAAATCCGGTAATGATGATATAGGCAAGAATGCTTTGAAGGCTAAAAAAAGTATATCCGAAAAAGAATGGCCATTCAAAAACTTTAAACATCCAACGTATAACATATTGACTAATCGAAGGTTCGCCACCATCGAGGCTTATCACCCGGATATTCATGATCTTTTTGCCAATTGTTTGTCCATGCATCATCACGTCACATACCAGTGAATACAACAACATAGGAATCGATATCGTGAGAATGTCAAGCCCCACATGGCTTTGAAGCGATTCAGCGGATGTGAGGTTGAAGCCGCCATAATAAAAATATTTCATGCTCATAAAGAATAAAAGCAGAATAGAAAAGTCGATCAGGTAGGCAAAAAGCCTTTTATGAGCTTCTGCAATTTCAAATTCAAGCTCAATATTAAAAGGGGTTTCTATTTGTATCAGCGGCATTGTATGGCAATTTATTATTTAAAAATAAAAATGACGGTTTTCTTTTTTTTAATCATTAATTTGTTTCTATTTGAAAAGTTTTTGAAGAAAGATTTTCTGTGCAAATATGAATAACACGGACGCTTTTAATTTTATTGTATGCGTGAAGCAAGATTTATAAAAAAGAATGTTGATAAATGGAATGAATATCAACACGAGGAAACGAAAGATCCGGATGAAATGGCAGACAGATTTGTTACATTGCTGGATGATCTTTCTTACGCCAAAACTTTCTATCCAAAAAGTAAAGTGACCCGCTGGATCAATGGAATCGCCGCAAATATTTATCAAAGTATTTATCAAAATAAAAAACAAAATTTTTTACGCGTCGTTCTTTTCTGGAAATATGAGCTGCCTTTGTTATTCCGCAAGTATCACAAAGTTTTTCTGTTCACCTTTCTGCTTTTTGTTTCGTTCGTTTTTATTGGCATCGTTTCTTCCACAAACGATCCTGATTATGCACGGCAATTTTTTAATCATAAGGTGCAACCAGGATATTATGATGAAACGATTTCTTCCATTCAGAAAGGCGACCCATTCGGCGTTTATAAAGACAGCAATCCGTTTTCGATGTTTGTAAGAATCGCTTACAACAACATCAGTGTGGCATTTAAAACGGTGATTTTTGGAGTTTTATTTGGAATCGGCACCATATTATTCATGTGGACAAATGGACTGATGCTTGGGTGTTTTCAATACATTTTTTTTTCACAGGGACTTGGATGGCAATCCGTTTTGGTAATCTGGATTCACGGAACGATTGAAATTTCCTCAATAGTAATTGCCAGTTGCGCCGGAATTATTTTAGGCACAGGATGGTTATTTCCGGGCACATACACACGGAAAGAATCTTTTTTACGATCAGCAAAAGATGCGATAAAAATTTGCGTAAGCCTCGTCCCGTTTTTTATCATCGCTGCTTTGTTTGAAAGTTATGTAACTCATTTGATGAGCAATACATTTGAAAAAAACTCTGTTGAGATTGGCCTTCCCGTTCCCTTCAGTATCATTATTTTAGCCGGTTCATTTTTTTTAATTTTATGGTACTTCGTCCTGTACCCGGTTCGTCTTCACCATACAGGATTCGAATTAAAAGATGGAAAAATAATAAAGGATGGGAGTATTTATGAAAAGTAAATCAGCAATATTTATTGGTTTACTGCTAATCATTTTTTCTTATAACGGTGATGCACAAACGAAAGACTCCTTACATCAAGCGGATGATCTGGAAATGCATAATTTCCATTTGGGTGATAGCTCAGAACGTTCAGGCGGCGCTGCATCCTTCAATGAAAACGATACTATTTTAAAATTGAAAAAAGCCCGCGATTTTGCATACATGCATTTTCTCGACAGCCTTTTAAGAAAACAAAAAGATATCAGATCCGACACCGTTAGATTTGATGGAACCTCCGGAAAGATCATTCGGAACCGGAATTCCGGCGCACAAGTTTCTGCTTTCAGTAAGATGTTAAACAGCCTTCCATTCACAATATTTTTTTGGATACTGGCAGTGATTTTTATCAGCTTCATCGCATATAAGGTATTGTTTAAAAATGACATCTTCCGGCGAAATAAAAATAAACTGTTATCCGACGACCGGGAAGAATCGTTGGAAGATTTGCAAAATGCTTCAGAATATGATGCTTTGATTGCTAATGCTGAAACCAAACCCGATTTCAATCTTGCGATAAGATTTTTATTTTTAAAAACCCTTAAAACTCTTTCCGACAGAGAATTTGTAACGTTCACAATTGAAAAAACGAACAAGGAATATTTAAACGAAATGGCTCAGACGAAATATTTTAAAGAATTTGAAGATCTGACACGTAGTTATGAATATGTATGGTACGGAAAACATATGATCGATGAAAATCAATACTTGAAACTAAAAGAATTGTATTACTTTTTCAATAAAAAAATCGGAATACCTGCTTGAAAATTTATCTCAAATATGTCTTATTGTGCATGCTCGTTTTTTTTGGAATGAGCAGTTGCAATTTTCAGGATGGTAAAAAAATACCGTCATTAAAAGAAAGTTATCGCAAAACAGATAAATTGCCTTTTGGGTCTTTCGTTGCGTACAAAGGTTTTCAATCAGAGTTTTCAGATTATTGGATCAATGTTGAACAAAAGCCATTTGATGAAACGTGGCACCAACTGAGGGAAGATTCGGCGACTGGCTATTCACTTTATTTTTTGATCGCTAAAGACCTCGTACTTTCCCAGGATGAAGTAAATGCGATGATGGAATACGTGAAAGCAGGTAATGATTTATTTATTTCTGCAGATTTTATTGACAACAAATTGCTCGATGCAGTTTATTGCACAATTGACAGAACGGGCGAAATTGTCAGTGAGGTAAATGGGAAAATGCATGATACACGCGTGAGTATGTTTTATGGAAATGATTTTAATTCTCCAAAATATGGATATTACTATTTTCCTTTCCTGAATTATTTTAGCGGCTATGATACAAGCTACACACGGGTTCTGGGAGTAAATGAAAAAAATTTGCCAAATTATATTGTACTTTTTGCGGGCAAGGGAAGGCTTTATCTGCATATAGCTCCAAGGATCTTCAGTAATTATTTTCTATTAACAAACGACAACTATAAATACTTTGAATATGTAACCGCGTATTTGCGTTTTGAGCCTCAATATGTTTATTGGGATGAATATTATAAGAATTTTTCTTCACCGCGAAACCGAAATAGTTCGGCCGACAATGATGATTTTTCAACTTTAAAAGTGATCCAAAAAAATCCTTCCTTACTGTGGGCTTTTTGCCTGGCGCTTATCGGTATTTTGTTGTACATTTTATTTAGTTTAAAAAGAAAACAAAGAATTATTCAAACAATAAAACCAAATACAAATTCAACAGTTGTTTTTGCTGAAACTGTCGGCAGGCTTTATTTACAGCAAAAAAATAACCGCAATATTTCATTGAAAATGATTACTTATTTTTATGAATACCTGCGCAAAAAATATTTTATAAATACCACGATAATCAATAAAGAATTCATTGCATCCGTTTCCGGTAAGAGTGGCGTTTCCCTCCTTGAAACAGAACAGTTGTTCGGATTAATTACCAACATTCAGGAGCAGGAAAATGTAACAGACGAAGAATTAATTGAATTGAATCAAAAGATTGAAAATTTTAAAAAACAAAAAACTAATGGAAGAAAATCTTTATGAGCAGCGAACTGATATCAGCACGTTGAATGATGCGGTGATCAATATCCGGAATGAAATAAGTAAAGTAATTGTCGGACAGAATAAAATGATCGATCTGCTGATGATCGGTTTATTATGTGATGGTCATGTGTTAATAGAAGGCGTGCCCGGTGTTGCTAAAACCCTTACTGCCAGGCTTCTTGCAAAGATCATCAACACTGATTTTTCAAGAATACAATTTACCCCGGATCTGATGCCAGGCGATGTTTTGGGAACTTCTGTTTTTAATCCGAAAGAAGCAGAGTTTGAATTTAAACGCGGGCCGATTTTTAGCAATATTATTTTGATCGACGAGATAAACCGTGCACCGGCAAAAACTCAATCTGCTTTGTTTGAAGTGATGGAAGAACGGCAGGTAACCATTGATGGAATGACTCATTATATGGATTTCCCTTTTCTCATTATTGCTACTCAAAATCCAATAGAACAGGAAGGAACTTATCGTCTTCCTGAAGCACAACTCGACAGATTTTTATTTAAAATAATTATTGATTATCCAACCCTCGAAGAGGAAATTAATATTTTATTGAATCAACAGTCAGTTGGGCAAAACACCTTGTTGAATAATGTTCATAAAATTATTTCACCGGCGCAGATCACAGCATATAGAAATATTATTAACGATGTAATTATTGATCAAAAGCTGGTAGAATTTATTGCAAGGATTGTAAACGGAACGAGAAATAATCCTTCACTTTATCTTGGAGCTTCACCACGTGCATCGTTGGCAATTTTGAGAGCCTCAAAAGCAAATGCTGCCATAATGGGAAGAGATTTTGTAAATCCGGAAGACATCATAGAAATGGCTATTCCAGTAATGCGGCACCGGATAATAGTAACACCTGAAAAAGAAATGGAAGGAGTTTCTGCCGACGAACTAATAACAGATATTATTAGCAAAATAGAAATTCCACGGTAATTTTTTTCATCAGAAAAATAGATAAATTGAATTTTTTAAAAAAATATATTGCGGGTCTGTTTTTAAGACGGCGTTTTTATGTGGCTCTTGCTGCGTTCGTTGTCTTATTCATTATCGCTTTTTATATTCCTGTTTTGCAGCAAATTACCATTCTTGTTTTTGCGGTTTTTATTATTTTTCTGCTTATGGATTACTCGCTATTGTTTTTTTCAAAAAAGTTAGTAAATGCAGAGCGGATTACCGGGCACAGATTTAGCAATGGAGATGAAAATCCGGTGGATATACTTGTAAGAAATGGCTTTTCATATCCGGTTGGTGTCACCATTATCGACGAGCTTCCTGAGCAATTGCAGTTAAGAGACTGGAAAAGAAAAATCAATTTAAAGGCGCATCAACAAAAGAAGATCCGGTGGCAATTGAAACCATTGCAAAGAGGATCATATAATTTTGGAAACATTCATTTATTTGTATCCTCGCCTTTAAAATTGGTTAGCAGAAGATTTACGATTGAAGCCGAAGAGACGATTCCTGTATATCCGGCGTTCATGCAATTGTATAAATACCAGTTATTTTCCCAAACGACATTACAGGCGGAAAGCGGCAATGTGCGAATGCGTAAAATAGGGCAAAGCATGGAGTTTGAACAGATCAAAGAGTATGTTGCGGGAGATGATATCCGGACATTAAATTGGAAAGCATCTGCCAGAAGAGGAGGGTTGATGGTGAATAACTTTATGGAGGAAAGATCGCAACAGATCTATTGTATCATTGATAAAGGCCGCCTGATGAAGATGCCTTTTGATGGAATGACACTGTTGGATTATGCGATCAATAGTTGTCTTGTACTCAGTAATGTTTGCCTGAAAAAACAAGACAAAGTTGGTGTAATAACTTTTTCAAATGTGCCGGGAAGTATGCTTCCTGCGGACAGGAAGCCTTCGCAGGCGGAAAACATTTTGCAATTATTGTATAAACAAAAAACTGATTTTCTTGAAACTGATTTCGAAAGGCTATATGCAGAGATCAGAAGCAAAATCAAACATCGCAGTCTCTTAATCTTATTTACCAACTTTGAATCTCTATCCGGATTAAACAGGCAAATCGATTACCTGCGTTCATTGGCAAGATACCATTTGTTAGTTGTTGTGTTTTTTGAAAATTCACAGTTGGATGTGCTTACCGGTTCTCACGCAAAAAACATAGAAGAGGTTTATATTAAAACGATCGCAGAAAAATTTGCTTTTGAAAAAAAGATCATTTCGAAAGAACTTTCCAAATATGGAATCTTATCTATTTTATCTTCGCCAAAAAACCTGACGATAAATACAATCAATAAATACCTGGAATTAAAAGCAAGGCAGGCAGTTTAAAACCTCGTAGGTTTCAAAAACATCTGTGCTTTGAAAATGTAATTATAATTTAAAAAAAACGATGATTGAAAATACTTTTGCAGAAGGAAAAGTTCTGTTGATAGATAAGCCTTTGGAATGGACTTCTTATGACGTAATCAGAAAGCTAAGGAAGATCATCAATATAAAAAAAATAGGCCATGCCGGCACGCTGGATCCGCTGGCTACAGGACTTTTGATCGTTTGTACCGGAAAGTTTACCAAAAAAATAAATGAGTATATGGCGCAGGAAAAAGAATATACAGGGACCATTACTTTAGGCGCTGTAACTTCTACATATGACCGTGAAAGTGAGCCGGAAAGTTTCAAGTCTTTGGATGGAATTACGCAAGAAATAATCAAAGAAAAAACAAAACAATTTACAGGAGAAATTTTACAAACGCCGCCCATTCATTCTGCCATAAAACAAAATGGGAAACCGGTTTATCTGATGGCAAGAAAAGGCCTGAACGTAGTTCTCGAACCACGAGAAATTTCGATCAAAGAATTTGAAATTACTAAAATTGACCTTCCGGTAATCTCATTTAAAGTCGTTTGTTCTACCGGTACATACATACGTAGTCTGGCAAATGATTTTGGCGTTGCTCTTGGTTGTGGAGGGTATTTAAGCGAATTGCGAAGAACAAGAATCGGAAATTTTAAAGTAGAAAAAGCGATGACGATGGAAGAATTTAAAAGTCAGTTTTCAATGCCCTGACCGGGTTTTTTATAAACTGCACGCATTGGATAAATCTGAAATTTTTGAAGTCCATTCGCCGGATCAGCAGCTATAATTTCATGAAGCTGTTCAATATTATCTACCTCCATCACGGCGACACCATACGCTCCTTTTGGATCATAGACCGGTCCGTAAGCAATGGCGATTCCTTTATCCAGCAAAGTTCGAAGATAACTCACATGGCGGTTCATTATTTCGCGTTCCTGATCGCTCATGTCATTCACAAATGTTGTACGCGGCGGAGTTAGTGTTACGAAAAAGTTTTTCTTTTCCATCATATCGCATTAGAATAAAACGAGCGGAAGACGGGACTCGAACCCGCTACCTACAGCTTGGGAAGCTGTCGCTCTACCAGGTGAGCTACTTCCGCTTTTATGATGCAATTTAAAAAAAATATGATTGCTATTATTACGAAACAATTTAAAATTTTTAAATGGTGCTCCAAACGGTATTTTATCTTTACAAATCAATTGCGAATTTTTATTTTTATTTTTTTTTAATAGTTATTAAAAAGTTTCATGTTCAAAATCAAAAAGATAAATCCGGAAGCTAAATCAGAAATTAACACCGGTTTCGGTGTTAATTCGTCCGATTATGGCGGAAGATTTCTTCATAAAAACGGAAAGCCGAATATTCAAATAAAAGGAATTAGTACTATTGAACGAATCAGTTGGTACCATATTTTGCTTGACATGCCGCGGTGGAAGTTCTTGTTAACGATTGTTCTTTTTTATTTGTGTGTCAATCTTTTATTTGCTTCTGTTTATTATTTATTAGGGCTGCAGGAATTTGGCGGCAGTGCAACATCGTCGCACTTCAGGCAATTTATGGAAGCTTTTTTTTTCAGTAGCCAGTCATTTACAGTTGGTGGATATGGAAGGGCTGATGCCGGTCACTTATTAATAAATTCGTTATGCGCTTTTGAGGCATTTCTTGGTTTATTGAGTCTTGCAGTAGTTACCGGTTTATTATATGGAAGATTTTCAAGGCCAAAAGCATACTTGCGCTTCAGTGAAAAGGCAATACTGGCGCCGTTTCATGAGCAAAAAGCCATTATGCTAAGATTGGCACCTTTTAAAAATACTACGTTAACAGATGCTGAAGCAAAAGTAACTTTAGGATTAATTGTCGAGGAAAATGGGAACATGGTCAATAAATTTTATCAGCTGCCTTTAGAATACAGCACAGTAAATTCTCTTACATTAAGCTGGACGATCGTGCATCCGATAACAGAAACAAGTCCGTTTTATAATTTCACAAAAGAAGATTTTGAAAATGCGCAAGGAGAGATTTTAGTTTATATTAAAGCTTTCGATGACATGTTCTCAAATACCGTTGTTTCACGTACATCATATACTTTAAAAGAACTTGTGATTGGCGCTAAGTTTAATCCGATGTATCACAGGTCGGAACATGAAAACAAAACTTTGTTGCATTTGGATAAGCTAAATTCTTATAAAACCGTAGAACTGGATTTTTAACCGATAAAAAAGAATTCTAAATATTTGTTTGTTCACTGCAGGCAACAAAAAAAAATAATTTTTTCTCCTACAATATTCACATTTATTTGCTTTTTCCTTTAAGTATATTTGACAGAACAGCTGATAGTATTTTATGTTTTAAATACGTACAAAATTAATTGTTGAAAATTTCTTTCTTTTGCGCAAAAAAATAATATAACAGATGGCTGAAAAAGATTTGTTTGATTACAATGAGGAGTCTATAAAAAGCCTTGACTGGAAAGATCATATCCGTCTTCGTCCGGGAATGTACATCGGGAAACTGGGCGATGGTAGCAGTCCTGACGATGGAATTTACGTGTTATTAAAAGAAGTGATTGATAATTGTATAGATGAACATACGATGGGCTTTGGCAAACATGTAGATGTGGAGATAAAAAGCAAAACCGTTTCAGTTCGTGATTACGGTCGCGGAATTCCTTTGGGAAAAGTGGTCGATGTGGTAAGTAAAATTAATACGGGGGCCAAATATGACAGTAAGGCGTTTCAAAAAAGTGTCGGACTTAACGGTGTAGGGACGAAAGCAGTTAACGCCTTGAGCGAATTTTTTAAAGTTACTTCTGTCAGGGAAGGCAAACAAAAGACCGCAGAATTTGAAAGGGGAAAATTGATAAAAGATGATAAAGAATCTAAAACAACTGAGGAAAACGGCACTGCTGTTACTTTTATTCCTGATGAAAAAATCTTTAAGAATTATCATTACATTCAGGAATTCCTTGACAATCAATTTTGGAATTATTGCTTTCTGAATGCCGGTTTGGTAATTAATTATAATGGTAAAAGATATGTAAGTAAGAATGGATTGTTGGATCTGCTTCAAAGAAAAACAATTGAAGAAGAACTTCGTTATCCCATCATTCATTTGAAAGGAGAGGATATTGAGATTGCCATCACACACAACAATCAATATGGCGAAGAATATTACAGTTTTGTAAACGGGCAATTTACGACTCAGGGCGGAACACACCTTGGAGGTTTCCGCGAAGGTTATGTAAAAACAATTCGTGACTTTTATAAAAAAGATTATGATGCAGCAGATATTCGCGGAAGTATTTGCGCGGCAATAAGCATAAGGGTGCAGGAGCCTGTTTTTGAAAGCCAGACAAAAACAAAATTAGGTTCCCATATTATGTATGAAAAAGGCCCCGCAGTAAAAAGTTTTATTGCTGATTTTTTGGGAAAAGAACTGAACAACTTCCTGCATAAAAATCCGCCAATTGCAGATGCGTTAAAAAGACGCATTGAACAAAATGAAAGAGAACGGAAGGATATGGCCGGCATCAAAAAGCTGGCAAATGAAAGAGCAAAAAAAGCGAACCTTCACAATAAAAAACTACGAGATTGCCGTTATCATTTCAATGATGAAGCCGAAGGGAAAAATAAAGATGAGGTGAATGCAAAGCGAATGGAGACAACGCTTTTCATTACGGAAGGAGACAGCGCCAGTGGTTCCATTACCAAATCCCGCAATGTTGAAACGCAGGCGGTTTTCAGTTTGCGCGGAAAGCCTTTGAACAGTTTTGGATTAACCAAAAAGATTGTTTACGAAAATGAAGAATTCAATCTTTTGCAGCATGCTCTAAATATAGAAGCTGGTTATGAAGATCTGCGTTATAACAATATTGTAATTGCTACTGATGCCGACGTTGATGGAATGCACATCCGCCTTTTGCTGATGACTTTTTTTCTGCAGTTTTTTCCTGACCTGGTTAAAAACGGTCACGTGTATATTTTAGAAACGCCGTTGTTTAGGGTACGCACGATGCCCGGCAAGAACAAGGAGAAACAGGAAACGATTTATTGTTATGACGAAAACGAAAAACAAAAAGCGATTCAAAAAATAGGCGGAAAGCCAGAGATTACCAGATTCAAAGGATTGGGTGAAATTTCGCCTGACGAGTTTGGAAAGTTCATCGGAGAAAACATTAGATTACAGCCCGTAATGCTTTTACCGGAGATGCATATTCAGCAATTGTTGGAATATTATATGGGTAAAAATACGCCCTCGCGGCAGGATTTTATTATTGATAATTTGAAGGTGGAAGTGGATTTGGTCGAAGAGATAATCAGCTGATATCAAATATGCTAATTTGATAATGCGCGGACTTAAGAAAATAAAAAGTTTAATTTTGTAAAAACATTTTTATGGACGCAATAAAATTAATTGGAACTTCTCATGGCGGAAAATTGATCATTGATGTTCCTGAGGAATTGGATGATAAAGAAATTGAAATAATGATTGTTTCTTCCAAAGAAAAGAATAAGAACGCTGCAAATATTGAGCCTAAACAAAGAAATATTGAGCAACTCATGAAGCTTGTTGGAGCAGCAAAACATCCTGAATTTCCAATTACCAAGTATGACGTCTATGACCAATAAAATTTTCCTTGATAGCTCAATATTTATTGAACCATTAAAGGGGAATAAAGTAAACTTTTATCAAAGTTTAATTTCCGATATGAGGTTGGATCTTTTTATCAATGATATAGTAGTTAGTGGGTATCTGTATTATATACTAGCTTTCAATTCTGAAGTCTCCCCAAAAACATTGCAACGAAAAGGTAAAATACAGCAGGCAATCGAAAGCGAATTTGAAATTATTAATGCTCTAAATAATTTTACATTCCTTTCAGGCAATCAAAGCTTTTTATCAGAGGTGCCACAACTAATGGCAAAATATAATCTTCTTCCAAATGATGCTACAATTCTTGCTACCTGCAAACTTCATGGGCTCAAATTAGCGTCCCATGATTCTGATTTTATTTTTCCCTGCCGGGAAGAAAATATTGAACTCTTAAGAGATGATTCTGATTCTTAATTTCTAATTTTTAGTTCTTAAATGCACATCGTTTTTCAGCAACCCGATATAAATACACTTACCAAAAGTTTTGATTTAGATGAATCGCTTCGCGACGAGATTGTTGAGATAAAAGATGATTATGCTGTCGGTCCTTTAAAAGATATTTATTCTAATGAAGGAATAGAAGCAAGAAAACAATGGTGGCGCAATGTTTTAGCAGAAGGAGATCTTCATGGTCATGTAGATACCGGTGAAGTAAATGACAATAAAAGAATTGAAGAAATAAAAGAAAAATTGTCTTCTGACGCGGAAGAGAAAGTTTGGATTTGGGTAGCTCCCAATAAACATGATGTCAGTGGATATTACTGGCTGATGGCTCAGTTAAAAGAATTTGTTGGAAGGATTTATATCCTTTCCTTAAACAATCTTCCATTTATAAATGACAAAGGAAATATTTTTTATCCGGTAAACTTATCTGAAATTCCTCCGCGCGAATTTTTAAAAGCGAAGAAACTTGCACGGCTTATTACTCCTTCCGAATTTGAAATCGACCCGGATGAATGGTCAAAGATTTGTAATGGAAATAAAACCGTTCGCATCCTCGAAGGAGCAAAAAAATTATCGCAACATGATGAAGATTTTTTTGATAAATATCTTTTGGAATACATTACAACTGATTGGCAAAAAGCCAGTAAAGTAATTCAGCAATTCTTAAATAAATCAAAACATACCACCGGCGATATGTTCCTTCTTTGGAGATTAAAGGAATTAATTTCAAAAAATCAAATTGATGCACAGGGAGAAATAAAAAAGATGAAAGATTTTGAAGTGAAGAAAAAAGCGGAAGAAACAAATGAATAATTAATATCCAGGGAAAAGATATTTTCTTCAGATTGAATCTTGAGTATTTATAATTGAATAAATATTCTTACTTAAAACAACTAATGGCAAAAACAAACAAGCAAGAGTATAAGCATAGTGATTCCGGAATTTCCGGTCAATATAAAACGTGGTTCCTGGATTATGCGAGCTATGTTATTTTGGAGCGCGCCGTCCCTGCAATTGAAGATGGTTTAAAGCCGGTGCAGCGCCGCATTCTTCATGCGATGAAAGAAATGGATGACGGGCGTTTTAATAAAGTAGCCAACATCATCGGGCAAAGCATGCAGTATCACCCGCATGGTGATGCAAGTATTGGCGATGCAATTGTAAATCTCGGTCAGAAAGATCTGCTGATAGAAACGCAGGGCAACTGGGGTGATGTACGAACCGGTGATGAAGCGGCAGCGCCGAGATATATTGAGGCACGGCCGAGCAAATTTGCACTGGAAGTGGCTTTCAACAATAAAACGACCAACTGGCAACTGAGCTATGACGGAAGAAAGAATGAGCCGGTTACGCTTCCGATGAAGTTTCCTTTGTTGCTGGCACAAGGTGCAGAAGGGATTGCTGTTGGGCTTGCTACGAAAATTCTTCCTCATAATTTTTGTGAATTAATCGAAGCAACGATCAAATATTATAAAGGAAAAAAGTTTGAGCTTTATCCTGATTTTGCTACCGGAGGAATGATCGATGTTACCAATTATAACGATGGTGTTCGTGGTGGCAAAGTGCGGGTGCGCGCAAGGATTGAGGAACTGGATAAAAAAACGATTGTAATAAAAGATGTTCCATATGGAACAACCACAACCCAATTAATTGAAAGCATTATCAAAGCAAATGATAGTGGCAAAATAAAGATCAAAAAGGTAACAGATAATACTGCCGCGGAAGTCGAAATAACTGTTGATCTTGCTCCAGGCATTTCTCCAGATATTACCATTGATGCTTTGTATGCTTTTACTGACTGTGAAATTTCTATTTCTCCAAATGCGTGCGTAATTGAAGGACAGAAACCGAGGTTTCCGGCTGTGCCTGACTTGCTGAAATTTTCTGCTGATAATACCCGTAATTTATTAAAACAGGAACTTGAAATAAAACTTCGGGAACTTCAGGAAAAATGGCATTATACATCCCTCGAAAAAATATTTTTTGAAGAAAAGATTTATAAAGAATTAGAAAAGAAACATGAGACCTGGGACAAAGTAATTGCAGCAATTGATAAGGCCTTTGTTCCTTTCAAAGAAATTCTAAAAAGAGAAATTACAAGAGATGATATTCTGAAATTAACGGAGAAGCCTGTACGAAGAATTTATAAATTAGATATTGATGATCTCATCAGGCAAATAAAATCGCTGGAAGATGATATCACAGAAGTAAGGCATCATCTTGAATTCCTGACTGAATATGCTATTTCTTATTACGAGGAGTTATTAAAAAAATTTGGTAAAGGAAGAGAACGCAAAACCGAGATCAAATTGTTTGATGTGATCCAGGCAAAAGCAGTTGCGATTGCCAATACAAAGATTTATGTAAACAGGTCAGAAGGCTTTATTGGTACTGGTTTGAAGAAAGATGAATTCATTGCTGATTGCAGTGATCTCGACGATATCATTGCATTTACAAAGTCAGGAAAAATGAAAGTGGTAAAAGTTTCCGATAAAGTTTTTATCGGGAAAGATATTATCCACGTGGCCGTGTTCAATAAAAGTGACGAGCGCACTACTTATAATATGATCTATGCAGATGGAAAAAAAGGAGTGTCTTATGCGAAGCGGTTTAATGTAACCGGCGTTACCCGTGATAAAGAATATGATCTGACCAAAGGGGACGAAAAAAGTAAGGTTCATTATTTTTCGGTGAACCCGAATGGTGAAGCGGAAGTCGTGCGGATTCTTCTTACTCCCGGTTGCAAGGCGCATAAAAAAGAACTTGATTTTTATTTTGAAACCATGGAAATCCGGAGCCGCGGAAGCATCGGGAACCAGGTAACGAAATATCCGGTAAAGTCTATCAAAATGTCTGAAAAAGGAAAGTCAACATTGGATCAGAGAAAGCTGTGGTTTGATGATACTTTTGGAAGACTGAACACAGAAGAAAAAGGAAAGCTTCTGGGAAATTTTGAAGGCGATGATAAAATTTTGGTTATTTATAAAGACGGAAATTATGAGATAACCGGACAGGAAATCACCCAGCGTTTTGATAATGATTCAATAGAATTAATTGAAAAATTTGATCCGCAAAAAATAATAACTGCTGTTTACCTGGATGCTGAAAAACTTCAATACAATGTGAAGCGTTTTAAAATTGAAACGAACACCTTAAACAGCAAATTTCTTTTTATAAAAGAAGGAAAAGATAACCGTTTGATAAAAGCCACAACGATTGATGAACCAATCCTTGAAATGCAGAGTGGGAGAGGAGCACAGATAAGAAAAGCAAAAATAAAACTCCACAAAGTGGTAGATGTGATGGGCTGGCGAGCGATAGGAAACAAGCTTACAGATTATTCAAAAAATGATCAGATGGATTGGGTAGAACAGGAAAAACCTTCTGCTCAAACTGAATTATTTGAGTAGATTATGTTGATTGAATTTTCTAAACAATTAAAAAAGAGTTGAGCTTATTTGTTTGTTTACTGAGAAGTTAATTAAACAGCAAAACAATGGTAACTATTTATTGCTTTGCTGTGTCAGGGACGATGTCATTTGTTCTCTTCCCGCAATTTTCTAAAACAAAACTGGCCGTATGTTACGGCCAATTTTATTTTAGAAAACAGGAAAAATTATTTCTTATTTGCTTTGTATCTTTTATCAGGAGTGCCGTCTTTTTTTAATGGGCCGGTCGTTTTTGTAACGGTTTTATTTTCCTTGTAGCGTTTATCTGCTGTCCCATCTGCTTTCACATGAGTAGTAGATTTTTCAACCTTTTTGTCAGTTGT
>Ga0134125_10003424_pt1 | contig 18360 bp, 16 predicted proteins | sample KB31751_FD_96464 | JGI IMG/M metagenome (GOLD analysis project Ga0134125, IMG submission 96464) | Terrestrial soil microbial communities with excess Nitrogen fertilizer from Kellogg Biological Station, Michigan, USA - KB3-175-1 | ecosystem: Environmental > Terrestrial > Soil > Unclassified ... | reverse complement strand
CGGGATGACAATTCAATGCGATCACTCAGAGACTCTTTACTTCTACTTGTCGACAAACGGTGATGACAATGGAGTTACATTATTGCCGTTTGCAGATGACGATGATGACAATACGGATAAAGGGCCATCTGTGGCAAACAGCAAAGTTGAAAGGGCAGTTTGGGCGTGTAATCAACAACATTTCGAATTCTGGCTTCGACTCTGCGAGTTCATTAAGCGAGAAAAGGTGACGTTAGTTGGCGAGTGGCATGAATACTTGGTGTTTGGAAAGAACGCAGTAGATCAATCTATTCTAATGTCACTAGTGGCATCAAAACACTTGCATAAGTACGCGATGAAGGATGGAATGGTGATCTATCTTCCAATGACGATTATGCTGCAACTGGGACAGTTAATCGATAGAAACAAGAGCTATAGAAGCCGTTGGATTAACATGTGGCTCAGATTGGCAGAGCAATCTCAATTTTTCAAGTTCACTAGCTGTAAGGATCTTGAGCAAGTCTTCAATACAGGATTTCCTGAGCAACCTTACATTTATGTACCACACGCCGAATCACTCTTGCCATACGAATTGGATTTGATTAGGCAAGTATATACCTCTGAAACGGCGATTAGACAGAGAGTTAAACAAGTTGGTGTGTCCAACCGAAAGGGTGGTCGCATTTTCATGACTTTCAGTCCCGTTCTCGGCGGATTTTCATACAACCTCGAAGATTGCGATGGCCAAATGTACTACTTATTGATGAAAACAGCGCATGATCTATTTCAGAGAGATGAAACTCTAGACATGTCGAACCTCCGAAAAAGCGAACCTCTCGACGTATGGCTACCGCCTCCACCTAGCAGTAAATCTAGTGCGAATCGGAAAAGTCCATCGAAGAAGAAACTAATTGGAGGTAATTACGATGAGGAGGATGATGATGATGATGAAGAAGAAGAAATGCAAGCAGATAGGAATGATTCGCACGTTACTTGCATTGGAACCGAGCAACACCGTGCCATCTTTAATTTATGCGAGTCTCTATTGTTATTCGAAACTAGAGATCAGCTAGACGCCTCTCGACCTCGTGCATACCTAAATAGCAAAGATCGTTTCTTCTTGTCTCCGTTGGAGATGCCGACAAGTGACACAGACTCTCTCGCTACTACATATCTGAACAAGCTCTCTGGTGTGAATTCCTTTCTACACTATCAAAAATTGGACACCGCCACTCGTATTGATTCTCTAGATAATGAAGTAGACTACGACGAAAGTCATTTGGAAGTAACACCAAAGCTCAAAAGCAGCATTTCGAGTAGCTCAAATACAAAAACTGCAGCAGCAGCAGCACTGCCTTTGCGCCAAAAGACAGTCCCGTTCGGACTGGTTACAGATCAAATGTCTCAACCTCACTACCAAGTCTTGGAATATGCCGAGACACATTGGAGGAAAGCAGCCACTCTCTACGTGATCGACATACCAGATCAAGTTTTAATTACAATTCACCCAATGCGCTTCGCCAACATTCTGTGCCGCGCCAGACGATTTACCTACTGTCTAGAAGGAGGTATTGACCAGTGGCGAGTCTGGGTTGACTATTGGAGCAAAAAACCAGGTTGGCAGTTGATAAACTTAAACCCGGGCAGTCGATCCGAACATGGCAGCGATCCCAACGAACAGAAGAGTAATCAGCAAATCAAGAACTTTTCAATACCAATCTTCGCATATACAAACTGCGGAATAACGACGGATAGCGTTTGCAAAATGCATCTCGAGGCTGTTGGAAGACGCGTGGAAAAAGTCAAAATAACGGACAGCAACAATCGCCAGTTTCCAAAACCGATGCCAATGACGACTAATAACATGGGTGTGAGCTTGTTAGGGGACGAAAGCGCTCAAGATGCATGGGGAGTCGCACAGGCTGGCCTCAAGTCGAATAACAACAAGGCAAAACCAACCATTCCTACCGAGCCCAGGTCCATGTCTTCTTCTTCTTCTGATGATGATGATGACGACGCAGACAATATGCCACCTCCGAAGAGACCCAAATTGACGTTGCCACCAAATAACACTTCGAGCAATCAATCCGATACCGATCGCTCTACCTGGGCGGCCCTTAGGTCTTCGTCGTCTCAAATTCCAACCTATGGCCGACTTGACGAAGGATCCAACATGAGCATTCCAATTCAATTGGCAACTTCGCAAACACTTTCGCGTTCTGCAGGAGGAGATGGTGAAAATAGCCAAGAGGAGGATGCAATGGCGGAAGACTAGCTAGTGCTTTACTTTTGTACTTATTAAACCTTTATTTGCTAATCATTTACCTATAGACATTCCTACTAACTAAGTAACTAACTAACTAACTCAAACAAAGCCCAGCTATCTAATAATCAAACCATGTTGTGCCTTTGCTGCTGCCTATCATCACCTCCAAGTCGTCGCCTGGAAAGATCAAATCGGAGAAATCGCACAGGCTTTGACCACTTGTCGACGACACAGATGAAGGCGGACAGGAGTCCTGCGTGTCCTCCTCAAACTGGGAATGGCAGCTGCTGCCGCTGCCGCTGTTGGATTCTTGGTCTGCTCCGGCAGATGATGCAACAACGGAGGCGACGATCCCATCTATTGCCGCCAACTCTTGCATAAAAGGGTACGTATGCGACCAGTCGTCCCAATTGAACTCGTCATGAGCCAAAAACGCTAGAACATCGCTGGCGTTCTTAATGTCGAATGAGACGGTCAACTTGTCACCAGTCACCGTAACGGTCTCTCTATCTGGTCCAATAAACGATCCGCCCATGGTGAGAATCCACTTTGAGTCGTGCAATTCGACGGTAAGCCAGCACGTTTCAACGAGTCTCCTTGTGAACTTTGCGGCGAATCGAGCTCTATTATCTTCATAATCGAACCAATCGCCGCTTTCTTGGTCGAGAAATTCGTTGTGTGGATTGGGGAGGAAGCGGTGTGGATGGACAGTAAAGCAGTTTGTGAACCGCTCGAGAATTCGTTTGGACAGGTTGTGAAAGTTCCGAGAAGTTGCCTTGCCCATTTGGAGGTGGTGCCTGGCGTAGACTATTGGAATATTCGAGTCTATGACATCGTAGCCTTTGATTTCGCGAGTCTGATTAGAAGTGGGGTCGTAGACGGTGGCAGAAAGGCGAGCGTGAGATGGCCAACCTTTGCTGAGCGCTGGCAGCCAATCAGGCGGAAACTTGGCGCCATCAATGGGTTTGCGACGACAGTACTCCCAGCGAAACTTTTGGAGCACATAGTTAGGGACCGTTCGGCCGCAAGGCCCCCAGAAGAAGTCAAGAAACGGCTGCGAGCCGTTCGGTTCGCTACCAGCGACTCCGGAGGCGAATTCAGTGTCTTCGCTACCAGGGTTGGCGACGGATGATGTTGATGACGATGACGATGAGGCCAACGGAGATTGAGGAACAACTGCATTTTTTTCACCCAAAATAGACGAAACGAGCCGGGGTTAGTTGAAAAGTTTAGCTGTCCATCTCTTCAACATTGAATGTTCCGGTATGTTAATTAAGGTAGTAAAAGGTGTTGTTTGACACAACGTGAATGAGAGAGAGTAATGATACACTTAGATGGCGAGAAAAAAAATTAAATTAAATTTTCAGCCAAAATAAAACCTCTTCTTCACTTCCAGACGCACCTATTGCGCTTGCCTGAGTAGCTTCAGTAGATAGAATAGATTCCATGTAGACTAGAGTTGGCGATCGATAAATCAGCGAACGTAGTGTGTCGTTTAGAGGCGGGCGAAGATGAAACAGAAAAGGATTAAATTTAAATTTTTTAACTCTTACGAAGACACTGTGACACGAACTTCCCACACACACACACACCTCCGAACACCTAGTAGGTATACCAATGATACGACAATACAATACAATACAATGAGATAGAAATGAGGTGGTCATCAAACATTTTTTTTCTGGCTAGCTGAAGTTTCTCGATGGACGTGTGCTCCATCCACCTTTGTTTTACTACTTGATTGCCAAGTTAACTTGGCTCACCATCAGAATCATAAACGTCATAACTGAGCCAAGTTTCATTCAGTTTGCGGCGTTTGGCATCTGGTTGTAAGGCCGTTGGATCGGACTTTCTCTTCTTCGCCTTCTGCTTGCTTGGTATCTTTGAAAAGCACATGTGGCAATGATCAACTTGCATTTCGACTATTGGCGAAGACACTAGTATCAAACGTCGTTCGTTAGCGAAGGGAATGGGTGAAAGTGGGGAGAGGATAGGTAAGGCACGTTCAGAGGTTTTGTTAAAGAGACGAGTTTAATTTGCGAACACTCTTGCGTGCCAACCGAGCAGCTTTGTGTTAAGGTTGTCTCTGCCTTGGCTATCTCGTCACAGTTTAGGAGTTCGTCGTCAGTCATTCCATTGTACTGATCATATTTGAGGCGCAAGTATTTGCAGTAGCTCTGCGCATTCTTCGTTTCGTCTGAGCACGACTCGCAAATCCAATACATAATTCTAGATTTGATAAAGGACGATGCTCCTTCACCACATTGCCCATCGTCACACCAAACAGTCGCACAAATGGCACATTCGTAGAAGACACGTTCACCGCTGGGCTCAAAGTCCGTTTTGCACCCGAAGCACTTGTCTGGAGAGGCGTTTGCGTAACAGCGATAGTACTGCTTGATGGGCTCGACTGTAGTGAAGGGGGGAGTGAGGGTGGGGAGTGAGTTGTGTGATTTAGCCGGTTTTTGGCCAATTAAATTTGGCGAAGAAATCGGACGCTGCTTTCCATCTAGAAATTCCTTGATTTCCACTCCTCCTTCTTGATGCTGGGTAAGCTTATCCATGTGTTCTTGAGCTACCCACCTTTTTGATCTGAAACGCAATTAATCTCGGGAAGGGAGGAAGGGAAGAAGACACTGTGAGTCAGTCTCCAGCCATTAATACTTTTCTCTCTCACATGGTCCAGAACCCCCCCCCAATTGCAAAGGCAAAATAGACTGACAAGACTACACCGGAGTGTGTAACGTACATGCGATAAACTTTGGCGAATTTGATCGTGGGTGTGCGTGTGTCACTGGGAGGGGGTGGAAGGCGAAACGGGCAGCGGAGCAACCAACTTTGATTCAAACACGTCGCCAAAGCTGATGTTTCTATTTCCCCGTCTCGTCCATCTAGAGTGTATCATTCTAAAGAGGAACACAAGCGGCGAGCTGCGGCGCTTGGTTTTTTTTCCTGCCGGCTTCGTTCGGGATGGACGCCACCACCCCGGCCACCGAACCCGTCCCTACCAACTTCACTGTTACTGTTCCAATCTCTCTAACTGCGTCCATTGTGACACTGTGCATCTGCACCTATCTGTTCTTGATAAAGAAAGGGCTAGTAAGTGCTCCTTGGATGCGGCTTGGCGTTGTTCGCTGGTTTCTCAGTCTGTGCCCTGAACCAGAGGAAGAACAAGATGATGATGCGACAAAAGTTCAAAGCGATTTAGAGGCACAAGGAAACCAAACGAAGGCACCGACCTCTGGCAGCAGGGAAAGTGCGTCAGTAACCTCGGTAAAACCATCTGCGCCCGCCACTAGTAAAAAGTTCCCGCCTGGAGTCAAGGCAGCACAACCAAGCGCCACCATTCTCAACAATCCAAATAGTACACTGCCAATCATCGATTTGGGAAGCGAAGAGGAAGTTGGAGGCGACAACTTTGACGTATCCGAAACAACAGACGAGTACTATCTCTCGACTGGGTACTTTGCTGCAATGATGCGACTTGAGAAGGACAAGTCAGAACCAAACACCAACGTGGAGTCTGAGATGATTGACCCAGAAAAGGGCCAGCTGTTCTTAGATAGCTACTTTAAAGAAGTGCAACGAATGAACGAGAATGAAACCCACAAGACCACCACATTGCTGAAGGACAAGCATCGCAAACTCATTTACAAGGACACTGCCTCTTCGATCGATCCTTACATGAAACTTTGGAAATGCGCTTGGTGTGACAAGGAACTTTCACTGGAAGCACTCTTTAGCAATGCAAGCAAGAAGGGGCGACTTTGGATTTGTCAAAATCGCACGGACATTTGGGGAGAACGACTTGGACGAGGGAAACTTTGCCATTCACAAACTTCGGAACCCATGTCGTTGACTGTGATTCCAATGGCGACCGTTGAGGTCAACAAGCGAACGCTGGGAAGCCGCGTGATTGCGACTTACCCAGACATTTACTCACTACTCAAACGGATGGCCATCTGGGGCGATGAAGTTCGACAGAATCGATTCTACCGCACCACAGCTACTGCTGTTACTACTCAGGCGAACTCTTCCGATTCTGATGGAAGTGGTGAAGAAGATGACATGGCGGAGGAAGATGACAGTGGAAACTTGGTCTACAATGTCGCCACCGCATACTTTACCTGGATATTCCCCTGGACAAATGACGGAGACATTGATTGGGTCAAAAAGTCAAGACAAAAGCTCACTCTACCTCCTCGAATCGAGGAACTTATTGAATATTATGAAAAGAAACCCAGCAAAGGAAAGGTCGGAAGCTTCCCTGGAGCTCGCTGGGTCTCTCAGGACGGAATTGGGAATACAGTGCCTCTAGAAACGTATTTCTTACCATTTACAGTTATTACAACTGATATTATTATGTAACAGCAGTAAATAACAGAAGCTTGATTTTGCAGCGAAAGTCTCCTTTCTTCTCCCCCCCCCCCGTTAATCCGTTTTCGCTAGGACTAACCAAACTAACACATGTCTGATCCAAACCAACCTGAACGACGGCGCGTGAATGTGACTGTCCAATTCTTATCCAAATCAGCACCGTAAACGGTCTCCACGATTAAGCCATCCAGAAGGCAAACTAAGTTGGATTTCATATGCTTCTCATGAAACAGTTCGAATATAATACCGAACCTTTCTGATATGGTAAAGAGAGGTGGTTTATAGTGGTCCATAGGAACGGTGTAGAGTGATTTCCCAAAGATGGAGTCTTCGTACTGCAGGACGTCTGGTTCCGCCTGGGTTCCGTGGGCCGAGCTTGCTACGCAATAGTCTCCTGCGTAAGTACGGGCAAATTCGTCAAATGTCATCTTTACGTTGCTACATCCATTAGTATTCCACCAAGCAGGTTTAATCTCCTCTTCAGCAAGCTTCCACTCATACTCTTCCTCGGTTTTGACATGCGCTTTGGTTGCGACGACAGCCAGAATTGCAAAAAGAAACAAAAGGTGCACTCGTGGCATTTGTGTGGTCGTAAAGAAAGGAGGAAGTGCAATAATTACAAAATTCAAAATTATTACTTTCCCCACGCTTCTCTCTGGTAAAGTTTTTTTTGTTTTATAAGTCACCACACTACAAACAGATGCACAGTGCTATTCTAGCCTGAGTTTCTAATTCTTTGTTCGATTTTAGAGACACAATAACTCTACGAGCCAATCAGGCGCCCCTATGTGGAGGTCCTAGTGGGCTACGACTACCAAGTCTAATTATTATATCTTTCGTTCCATACCAATGCCTGACGTCTCAATTTTGCACTGAATTCCAACTCTCTGTCCAGTTTAAGTGATTTACTAATCCGGGTGTCAGCAAGAAGTGCTCTTAGCACTTCTGAGCCACTCCAACATATTGCATATCGCAAGGCTGCGTTATCTTGTGTTGTTGGATCTAGCCTTGGACAGGCAAGCAATTCTTTAATGGATTTCTCCTGTTCTGAGTCAATTGCTTGCTGCAGTGATTTAAGAGTAGGAACGACAAATGGACAAACAATCAGCGCAGTTATTGACTTGTGGTGTCGAATAGCGAACACGAGCAAGGAATCCGATAAATCTGGGCACTCTATCAAGCGAGAGATAACCGGTTCGACATTAAGTAACCGTGAAAGTTTGTCTGGTTGATCTTCCGCAATCGCAGTATACAGCGCGCCACTCCAATATTTTTCGCCTACTGCGTCGTATTCTACAAGTAAATTGATAACCTCTAACTTATCGAGGCAAATTGCCCAATCGAGAGAGGTACAAATGTTTTGATGTTTCGTTGCCGGATGTTTTGCGAGTTCCTTCACAACTTTCATATTATCGGAGAGTATGACCTTTGTTAGCACCGTATCAATATCCTCGTACTTGAACCTTTTATCGTAGAACATGATTGGAAAGGCCATTTGATTCCAAGAGTGCGAAACTCGAGCAACTTCCCACGAGCAGTAGGGCAGAATGAAACCAACCCACAATTCGACCGGGAGTGACATTAGAATCGATTCCTCGGGGTCTGCCATGTGCCAAATTGCAGTTTTATTACAGTATAGCAGTGATAAGTGTGCTAGCGGTGAAGTTGGCGAGAAGAATAATTTCAAAATTTCGAATTAGTTGTTTTGCTCCCGGCGGCCTCTCTCTCTCTCCTCCTCCTCCTCCCAATGCCAACGTACCACAGATTCGCGTCAATTGCATTATCGTTGCTGGTGTACGCGGCTGTAAATTGCGACGCGGGCATTCCACAGGAGGTTGCCGGCAAGAGGCCCTTCAATTCTGAGGCCAGTTCAGTCTACTATTCATCTCAGACAAAGAACGAAGCCTTTGATTGTAAACTATGCCTTAGGGGCGATGAAGATTCAGTGGTAAATCACCCGATTCCCTTCAAATACATCAAGAATGAAGGGCAGTTGCGACGGACTCTTTTTGCCTACATGATGGGACCAGACTTTTGCCGCTACGCAATAAACCAGGATATTGTACACAGTTTCAAGAGCGACGCAAGCTACGCTATACTTCTCTCAAATGATACAGTAACAAAGAACTTATACAAGGAATACATGAAGGAAATTAAGGACGAGGTAGCGCAAGCTCCCTTCTATTATTACCCGCTGTATTTGTTTGATTTTTACTCGACAATGCTCGCATTTGCATACATATCACTAAAACTTGCATGGGGATTCATCCGAACCTTTAGAGATGATAGGATTGCCAAGAAGGAATCACAAATTCCGATCGAGGGAAGAGAAGCGAGCTCAACAACTGCAAACAGCTCGCTTAGAACTTACGGAAACCTCAATGATAATAAACTAACAATGACTGTTAGAGATGGGAAAGTGGCTTACATTAGGAAAAAGAATGAATAGACAAAAAGTGTACATGCAGAGTAAAATTTTCTCCTCTCGACTCTTGGTCTGTTGTAAGCAAATGAGTCTACAAAACAGTTGTTTCTGGATTAGTTACATTATTTCCTCCTGCTCTCTATACTCGGTGCCAAATGTCGAGTGATCAGAAAGCAATTGTTAACAGTTGAGAACAGTTCTTTTCCAGCTTAAAAAAGACATGAGACGAACTTCATCACTACGGCTTCTTATTTACATTGCGGCTATTTGTACGTGTATTGCAGCGGTGTGTGCTTTAACCGTTGGAGATTCTTGTGCCACACCCTGTGATTGCTACAAACGCTCGAGCACTTTCGACACGACAAACGCGCATCTCTGCTTTGATTGTTCAGCACTTCATAACCAAACTTGCCAAATATCAGCGATATGCGCTCGTGGATATATTTGCAGTATAGATCCAAATAGTAGGGTAAATGAGTATAGATGCTTGCTGCCAGACGAATCGGACAGCTGTGTTTCCGACCGCGATTGCCACAGGAGCAACTATTACAACCGGACTCAACAAGCCGTCTCTTATATGGGCCATTGCTTGCCTAATGGAAAATGTAGATATGTATCATATGGTATCGCAATTGGAGAAAGAGGCGTTCTCGATTCCGCCGTTCACACTTTCGAACATTCAACTTGCCAATTAGAAGCAATCAAATGTAAATCAAGCGAGGACTGCTTCAACTTGAAACACCGTGATTCAGTGATTGGTATTTCTACGATAATGTGTGAGAAGAGTTCTGGCCAGTGCGTTCTTGGACTTTCGTCTGCACAACAACAACAACAGCAGCGATTACCACCCTCGCCTACTGAAGGAATCGTTTGCCTTTCTGAAATTGATTGCGAAAATCATGCTGCGTCGAATGATCCGAATTACTTGCACAATTGCTACGCTTGTATAAATGCGGTTTCAGCTAGCAGCCTGGCCGCTCACCCAACCAAAGTGTGCGTCAAGACAAACACCAACTGCAGCAGTGGAATGTGCCTGCATGGCCAATGCCTAGCAAAGCAATGCCAGCATCATGTAGACTGTCTAGAAGTTGGCGGAGTTGCGGGAAGGCATTGCCACAAATGCGATCCAGCTTCGCACCTGTGCACCGCAACCTACATTTGTCCTTATGACAAGTACTGCGTCGCTGACTTTGGAGAGGACCGTAGATGTTCTGGCATTGTAAAGGAATGTCGAATTAACAGAAATATCAACGACGTGTTTAGGGAAGCCGGAGGCAGCAATCGTTTCTGCGTCCCAACTTCTGCGGAAAGTGGCTATTATAGAAGGAGTAACTTTTTACATTCCGATCTTACTCAGCGAGTTCTGGATTCTCTACTACTATTACAATCAGCTCCTCCAGCAGCTGCAGCAGCAGCAAGGCGTGATGGTGAGGCGTTGGCCAAGCCTTCGGTCCTCACTTCCTTTCAAACAGCAAGTAGTCTAATTATTTCCACTCCGACTCTTCACGTGGCACCACCGGCGAAGCTACAAGAAGATTTAAGCATGAAGATAATGAAAAAAGAAGCAGAAGAACCTTTAGCAAAACCAATTGCCGCACCGCCAGTTGAGCGGGGAGTTGCAGTCAACAGACTTGGCGTCGTGCAATCTACGAATAGCGCTTCGCCTGCTGATGTCGTCACACTCGCTACCTCTCCTGTTCTTGCTCAAGAACAACCTCAGATGACACAACAACCACCACCGACCAAACCTTTGACCGCACAAGCCGACCCCAACAAAGTTACAGCCGCCGACACAAACGCACCAACAAGTACTCCTGCCAGCAGCGCCGGCGGTAGTAACGGAGGTTACATTGCTGTAATAGTGATCTGCTCACTTGTGATAGTTGGCATTGTAATTGCATTATGGAAGTTGTGGGAAACAGAGCAGAAGGAAGCCAATGAAAGCAAGTATACCAAGGATTTTGAAGAGACTGAAGGTGGTAGTAATAGCAAGTCATCGTCGTCGTCTTCTTCATCATCAGGGACCAGACGGAACGGCAAACCCAAAAAGGAGAAGAGATTGGCAATACAAACTTGAGAGCTGTAGATTGTTGTAAAGGTAACGTCTACCTTAATTTACAAGTTGACATTGTAATCAGATACCTAATTCAATTATCTTTCTCCACTGGCAGCACAATAAGCGGATCAGTGAGGTTCTCGTCGTAACGCACAGCATAGTCCTTTTTGGCCATTGCATACAACAGTTCTGGGTGGTACCTGTGAGCTTGTGCCCAGGCAATGTCATATTTGGTAGGAAAGTCGGGAAAGAGTGGGTCGTAGAAACCACCAGCGCGCTTCTTCAAATAGTTGTATCGGGTCACTTCGCGCAGAGTCTCTTGCTTTGTCGAAAAGTTGGCTCCTCCTACCCAGCCGGCGGTCAGAGAGACAATAGCTGCTAATGCAGTAGATAGTTGTTTCGAGGCCATCGCGATGCAGAAATAATTGGAAAATTTGAATTTGCGTTCTTTAAAGCCTTTTCCTTGTATCCAGCAGGTGCGGCAATCCATGTCGTCCGACGATCAACCCGCCGCCGCCGCCTCCTCCTCCTCTACACCTCCTATCGAATCAACGTCGCCAGTTAAACCAAAAAAGACGATGCTGAGATGTGGAAACTGCAAGACTGTGATCAAGGGAAAAAGACCTAAAGTTTCTAGAACCGACAGCACCGCTTTTATTACCCACTATTGTTCATCTTGTAACCTAATTTGTATTCAAGAGATAGTAGAATGACTTGTTGATTCAATAGCTGCAATAAATTGAAATAGAGCAGGGAGGGCTGTAGGTTGTATGCAATTTTCAAATTTTAGAATTAGTTTGCTTCCCCGCCCCTCCTTCGGTTGGTCTCATGTCCACAATCTACGAAGATATTGAAAATAGTCGAACCAAGTCTCCTCCTGGTACATTTCACATTGTTTCCGGTCCGAGACGGTCAGGGAAGACGCGCACGATTGTACAAGCTTGCACCTATTTGAAGACGAAGACCCCAGCAACTAGGATTGCTGTTATTGGCATTAATGATCAATCCAACATCAAGTCCCTTGGAGAGTTTGTACACAAGGAAGAAAATCTCAAGGAAGTCGAGGTAATGAGCTGCGGCGAGTTTTGTGAAAGACTTATGCAACCAGGCTCAATTCAGCTTGATTATGCCTTCTTCAACGAGTTTGCATATCAGAACCTACGGTTTACTGTCAAAAGTGACTATTACCAGCCAGTTCTTGATCAGTTTATCACCAAAACCACGATTTGGGGGGGTCTCTACGCCCAATCCTGACGGTATTAAGTGTAGCTTGTTGTCTTACGGATGCAAATGGTTATTCCAATACGTTGCCATCTACGGTTTGCAACCGCAAGAAGATGGGACGATAACATGGCAAAGGGACTTTGCTACGCCTGCACCTGTTGGCTTGGTGTCTGAACTAACTCGCGCTGATTACATAGACGAGGCGATGGCTATTTCTGGTCGGATTTCACAAGAAACGGACGAATAGGTTAAAGCCTAAGTAGACACGAGCGAGAACTTGGTGTGTTTTAATTTGTACAAGAATCCTACCTGCGCTTTCTTGAGTTCTTCTTGCTCTTCTTACCTATCTGGTTTTCGTTAAATTCAAATGGTGCCATTTATGTTTTTTGGAAACCTCGCCCAAAAGAGCTTACCACAGGGTATATGATAACACTCTAAAAGGCAGGGTAGGAGGAGCCGATTTGTATCTCAAGTAAACCGTGATCTGGTATATCCAATTGTTTCGGATGGTCCCAACCGCGACGGTGAATGCTGCTCGTTACTATTTGGAGGTGGATCTACCGCCGGAAGTTCTCAACCTGCCCGCAAATTCGACCCCGCCGCCGCTAAATAAGCACTGCAAGTTTATTTAGTAATAGTTAACGCAAGTTCTATTTTGCAAAATAAAAGGTCTTTTGTTCTCCCCCCTCTACCTGCGCTTTCTCGAGTTCTTCATGCTCTTCTTACCTAACATTTGCAATGCTATTGCTTTCATATTTGAGCCCAAGTTGGTTGCAAATAGCCACCAACAGAACATGGCCAAATCGATCAGGGTCCAGATAACATCAATCGCAAACTGAGTGAGGTACGCCGTCGGATTAGTCGAGAACGACAAGCCGCTGCTGCTTCCATTGAGTACTCCAACAAAGAATCCCCAATAGAAGCACATTAGCACAAAGTGAGTGAGGAATCCAATTGAATAATGCATCACATCAATGTCCGAAAAGTTGACCAACCTAGCATACTCTCCAGCCGCTGGCTTGTCCGACGGCTTAACGTACTTGTACACTTTATCGCTTGGTGGCTTTATAATGCCCATGACTATCAAAGAGAGCAAATAGAGGCCGACTTGACCTGTCAGAACGGGCGGTGCCCAGTCGCCTAGAGTTTGTGGAATCCCAATGTTGATAATCGCCAGGAAGCCACAAATCACTATGAAAAGTTCCACGATTTGCACAATGACAGTAAGTACTCCAGCGTTGAGATAAGGAATCCTTGCAGCAATGAAGGCAATTGTCGAATCGTCCCAGCGGACATCATCCCGGTTGTATCGATCATTGTAAGTAGCTGTAGTAATAAGTAATGGTAGATCACGTTCAGTACTATTGCCACCAAGAGATGCTTCAAGATCAGAATTAGAATCGTCCTCATCATCAGCACTATCAGCCAAATTCATTTGGGACGTCGAGGGAGGTTGAATTTCCAATCCGAGTTTCTCATTCAAGGTACTCCCCAGACCAGTTGAGAGAATGAACAACTCAATCTTATTACATCTATCATAAGATGCAATTATAGCAAAGGAGGAGGAGGAGAGAGCGTTTTGGTAAAAAGTATGAGACGACTTTTCCCCAAGAAACTTTTTTCCCCACGACCCCCCGCCAGAAAATTTCCTAAGTCCAAGCCCAATTTCAAATTTTGGCATTAATTCAAATTTTTGATTTATGGCCTTTTGGGGTTTTGACAAAAGTTTGGCGCGAGGCGGTCCGGGACTTTAAACCGGCCCCCCCTCGTTGGCCCTTGAGATCTCTGGGCTCTTTCCATGCATTCCCCTCCAAAGCTTTGGCCTGTGTTATGGCTTACTATTACACTACTATGCAATGTATTTTGCGTTTCATCTGAAAGTGTTCTAACATCATCAGATGAAGAAGAGCAACCAGTTGCACCTCGACCCGCGCCTATCCTTCTAGCTGTTTGCTCAAGTTTGCTATGGCAATCAGAAGATGCATTAGTGAATTTAGTCGTGGATAGAGTACGATTCAAGCAATTAGATTACCCCTACCCTACACTAGCATCAGTTACAGGTCCAGTCAGCCAAGGGCTCGAAGCCTTCCTTGGTTATTTGCCCAAGTCAGACCATCCAATCGAATTTCTGATACCTACAAAGCAAGTGCTGTTCGAGTTATACAAACCAGCTATAGTTTACTCGATCAAATTCGACTACAAACTGACTGAGCCGTCCGAGTCAGACCCGTCAATCCAAGTTCCTACTCTGGCTACTTCTAGCATGTCGCTATCCGATTTGGAATTGGCTCGTCAGGGAGAACACTTCATTGTTGTAATCTACGGTGATCCACGAGGAGTAATCTTCAAGCAACAATTGAGTCAACCAAGAGACATTCCCACCAGCGTACCTTGTCAAAAGGATTTGGCTCGATTGACTCGCCGAGTTCAGTCAGAGCATGCTGATTCTAGAATCGTGGCAGATGATTACTGTCACAGTGGTGTAGGAATAGAAAAGAATGCCGTCTGGGTCCCAGGCAACAATGCAAATCATGGCCTAATGACTTACAATTGGTTTGCCAAGAATGTCTTCCAACAACACGCTCATTTCAAAGCAACGGTCAGCGTAGATGATCAACTGGCTCCTACATTTAACATGACAGTTTCGCGTACTTTATGCGTGATTGAAACTGGGCGATTCAGCGTTCCTCCCAAGCAATGTCCTGCCAAATTGGTCTGGTATCATATAGTTACCTCAATTTCGACCGACAATTGTGACGACTATGATGAACAAAAGGTTTGGTTCTTGTCTAGAGAGCAGGTTGCTTGCTTGCACCCCAATGACCCATCTGCTTACGAATGCGAACCGCTACTCGAAGACAACCCAGACAATCTTCCAAGCATTCACAGAGATGAAGTGGACAAACCATTTTCTTACTTTCAAGAAGAATGTGGACCGATTAAGATGGGCAACAACTTGAAGTACACTGTCCTGGTCAGTGACTCTGGCAACCACTTTAACCCTAGCGAATTGGAGTTTATCGTTACCTACGTTGGATCCAGCCAAGCTTGTCCAGTCGGATCATTTGAGATCGAAAATGACAAGGAGCAATTGCTACCGGAGGATGAATTGGAGAAGATTTCAGTTGGAAAGCAAGCTAAAAAGACAACGCAACAGTATTAGCAGTAGAATTTGAATAATAGGTATTCAATAAAGCTTTCTTTACAACTAGCTAATGTGGTCTAAGTATCAATCATTATTCTAGATGGATGACCAATGTTTGTATTTTACAATGAATAATGCATTCTTGGAGTACAGCACACGCTGACTACTGTACAGAAGATCCAAATCAGTAAACAGGGCATCAAAAAGTCGATAATTTCCTCTATTGGATGCTTTTGGTGATGTTCGTAATCCTTGATCATGTCAGGGCATTGATCGTAAGGATTTGAAGGTGTAGAAGGTGAGCTTGGAATGATCGGAACTCTCTGACCGTTCTTATTACTGGTACTCGCTACCAACAACATATCCGTCAATTGGCGATCTCGGCTAGGGTCAAACTCTCGCATCTTGTAATAATAAAGCGGCCTGTTCATGGTACCTTCGCTTGCTTCAATTACAAAGCAAGTGTCATTTAGAACTTCTATGCGTAGGAGAGTATGTTCAGGATCAATAAAGCTCGATCTGGCTGCAGTGACGAAAGCTTGGCGGCTTGCCGCGTCAGCAATGAAAGTAACTTCTCCGGCCGGGACCCATTCATCGCCCTTCACTTTAATTCCAATCAACACATCAGTTTTGTTGACAGACGAATGGTAAACGTTGATAATTTCATCTCTGCATTGTGGTCCACAGTGATAGTCGGAAAGGTAGACCCCTTCGAGTTGGACCGGAAACGATGGTGGTTGTACAGTCCAATGTGCCCTTACAAGACTGGAAATGGATGTAGTGAGCAGAAAGCAGAGAACAACGATGGCCTTTGACATCTGTAGCAGAGGCGAGGGGGGGGTGTCTCAGAATGATAAAATTCAAACTTTCAAAATTATTTATTTTAATTATCTGGTCTGCCTCCTAGCCACAACTCGTCATACTCGGACACGTGCATACAAGGATGATTACTGGCACAGTATCGCAAGGAACAAATTCCGATGCTAGTGCTCCTCCACCTGCAAAACGCGCCAAGATTGACCATTCAAGAATCAAGCCACTCCCTCGCAGCGGAGGTCAAATCGATGGAGTCCGAATTGGTCATGTAATTCGTTTCAAAGATTCATCGGTGAGTGGAAGTGAATGGAGAACCAATGTTGATGTAGAACTATTGTACAAGGGTGAGGTTGTAGCAAGAAAAACGGCAAGCGATATCAACTCCGCTTGTCTGATGGTTGCTAATCTATTACATAAGCCTTGGAAGTTCGACCATTCCAAAATTGATCTACTCGAATCTACTAAGTGCTGCCAAACCGGATGTACAGCCGATGCCAGAGTGTTCTATCGAGTTAAGACGGACAAGTGTCACCATTGTCAGCACGAAAATACGTCTTATCCAATGACCAGTTATGATCCTCAACCACGCTACGATTACCGCATCTTCTGCGATGCTCATTCCTTTCGCGGTGTTGACTGTGGGCTTGATGATGGCCAGCATAACTACGAGCGAGTGAATGAATATGGGGAAGTAATGGAGAATCCTCCTCCACCAACTCAACCAGACCCAGCTGTCGTAAGTGTTCCGGCAATTGCATTTGTGTAAGCAACGGGTAATTCAACGCACAACCGCCCTTATTGGAGAAAATTCCAGCAAGAGGAAAGAAGAACGCAAAGCCAAAACAGCAGACTTATTAGACCCAACAAATAATAAGCGGTAGTTAGACTAAACCTCTTTGTAAATTTACATGTATTTTCAATCAGAGTCTTCAGGCACGGGTTTCTTCTTTCTAGCGGCAGGAGTGAATTCTGGATGTATATAAGTAAGGTTAGCATGTAACTAGCTAGCTAGTAAAACGTGGTAGCTCCCTACGTACTGGTTGATACTGGCAAATGGGTGAGGGAGAAAATGGCTTGGCCAGTCCCATCGATGACGCGCTTCCTTTCCAAGTTGGTAGCGTTGAAGCAGTAGATTTTGCCATCTCCACGCCCAGCGTATACCATATTGGATAATGGATCGGCAAGTAGGCAAGTAAAATCGCCCTTGATAGACTTTTCGGCGACGATTATTTGAGTGGTGGACGTCGACGAGTTGAGGTTCCAAAGTGTCAAGTGTGACCTTGTACAACATGCAACGACTTGATCCGACTGAGGAAGTATGCAAACATCGACAGTTTGAGCAGTGCAAGGCTTCTGGGTGGAATTGTTATGGCACAAGGTGTGAATGTGAGTAGGTAGTCGGCCGTTTTCATCATAGTTCCAGCTGTTGACTTGTGTGCCTCCTGAAATGAGGAGAGATTTGCTAGAAGCTACTGCCAGGCAACGAATGGCGCCTGGTGTACTGAAGGAGTCTGGTTTCTGGAGCTTTTCGCCAGACGGGTGCCAGTAGAAAATGGCAGAGTCGCTGCCTGCAAACACGAGTTTCTTGTCTGTATCAACCGCAAAGCCAGTGACGCTCAAAGCGCCTGCGAGAGTTCCTGCGAGGGTAATGAATGGGAATTGACTAAGGTCGTAGGTGTGAATGGCATTGTCGGTCGCGTAGGTGTAGAGCAAGTTGTGAGCCTCGTCGATGGCCATGTTCCTGATAAAGCATCTGACGCCATGGCTTGTTTGAAATTCACGAAGAAGAAGTTGAGTGGCAGGATAGTAGAATCGGACAATGTTGTCGTCCCCGGCGGAGAGAAGATAGGTGCGCCAGACGGCGAGCTTGCTAATTCCACGGTGCCGGCTTTTGAAGGAGATATAGTTACCGGTTGCATTCCAAAGGGATATGCCATTGTCTATATCGCTGCAGGCAATGTCAAATGGCTGCTGGTCGGCCATTGGCGTATGAGTTGGTCGGGGAGGGAGAGGGAGGGAAAGCGATTAATTACAAATTTTGAATTTAACAGCGGCTCGCTCGCTCTCTCTCT
>Ga0134125_10003423_pt1 | contig 18360 bp, 12 predicted proteins | sample KB31751_FD_96464 | JGI IMG/M metagenome (GOLD analysis project Ga0134125, IMG submission 96464) | Terrestrial soil microbial communities with excess Nitrogen fertilizer from Kellogg Biological Station, Michigan, USA - KB3-175-1 | ecosystem: Environmental > Terrestrial > Soil > Unclassified ... | reverse complement strand
TTCAAACTGACTTCGGGCGCGCTTATGCCCTTAAAGTAGGCCCCGGCAAAGGACCCGACTGGAGTATGTTCCAGCACGATTATACACGGAGCAATTGCGTTTGCAATCCTTCTCCTTTTACGGGAATCACCGAAAAATCGAACCCGCAAGTGAAGGTTAGTGATTACCCCAATCCATTTTCACAGATTGTTAATTTCAACATAACCCTTGACAAGAGCCTGATGATATCAGTAGTAATATATGACGAGTTAGGCAAAGAAGTTAAAACCTTTGCTAATAAAATGCTTGAACAAGGCAACTACCAATTTACATGGAACGGAACAGATGATACAGGTAATAAATTGCCGCAAGGGGTTTACTATTGTAAAATAGCTGCGGCCAATATTAATATCACCAGGAAACTTGTTCTTATCCGTTAAAGTTTACTGCACTGGCTGAACAACATCTGCCTTCTTAAGCTCTTTCATGCTCTTGGCCTGGTATATAAACAGGCAACACATTAAACCAAATAATGCCAATAGAGCGGCAATTTTAATTGTCTCTGCTTTTTCCGATTTTAATATCATAAATTAATGCTAGGGGGATTAATATGACGTGGCTAAAATAGAAAAAAAATCCACCACGCCCACCCTTCTCCCTACAGGAAGAGAAGGGTAAAGCGATATTGAGGATTGAGGGCGGGTGGAGTATCATAATATTTGATCTGTTATACATTATTATTAGCAGAAATTCGATTGATTAATAAGCCCCATATAGAAGGTGTTTAACCATTTCTTACTTACAACCGGTTTTACTTCGAGCATCTTATTCAATTTATAATTACAGTACACTTCAACATAAAAACCATACAACAGGAACAATCTAATCTCATGCTTATCATCTATCACTTTTTTAATCAAATAAATCCCATCGTTCTCAACCATCTTAATTTTCGAGGTCAAATTGAAAATTGAAAACTCCTCTTTGGTGAGCCTCATAAGGTTTTGATAATTGGGTATTATTTGTTTTTCTGTTCATCTTCTTTGTTTACACATTTACAATCTCTGCCACATTCATTGACGATACAACCTCAAGTGAAAAGTTATCCTGCGCCTGCATATAAGCTACCACGTTTACCAGCCTAGCCCCGTATTTCTGTTTTTCAACAGTGGCGGCAAAACCAAGATTAATGGCTTTTTTGTTCAGGCCACGCGCTCTTTCTATAACTCTGTAAAGCGCCTGCTTATAACATTTAAACTCATCCTGGAAAGAATAATCCAGGCCAACTATCATGGGGTTATATTTTTCTTCTGTTACATAGCAAAACACTACCGCTACCGGCTTCTGTTCAGCTCTTTTATCAAACTCAGGCTTAAGATTCAGCACCATCACTTCCCAATTAGGGTGCGAAGCCATATTCTTAAACAACTTGTAAGGCAACGTAAATGTATTCAGCAAAAGGCTTTTCGACTTTACATTTAAATACAGTGAGTAGAGATGTTCTAATTCCTTTGCCGATAAGTTCTTTGCAATTTGCACATCATACATATCAACATAATCCATCACATCTCTTCGAATGTGTCTTCTTGAACGGGTTGATAAGGTTGAAACAAACTCCTCACGTGTATTCCAGTTAAAGCTGTCAATAACATGGCTAACTGGCATTCCGAGTTTGAAATAGCCATTATCCATCATATAGCTATCCACTTCGCTATCCCCTTGCTTAAGGTCTCTTAACAAAGTTCCGGATGCTTTATATTTTTCTTGTAAAACAGCCATCTTTTCAAGCAAAATGCCAAAGGCTTCTTTCCAGTAAGGTGAAGTTTTGTCAATATATAAGTGGTCGCCTTCCGTTAGAAGCGAACCTACTGACACAAGTTTAGATGTCAGGTAATATGGGTCGTTTGCAGCCCTTCTCTTAGCCTCTACCTGAACGGATACCCCTTCTTGGGCTAGCATATCATCTTTCCAAATGGCAGTAGTCAGGAAAGTAGCGAGAATGGGTTTATCCTCTTTGTCCCTTACAATCAAATAATCGAATTCCCAATTATTTTCAGATTCGGTATTACCTTTGAACGATTCCTCCAGGAATTTCAGCCCTTCCCAATTATAAGTACCCCTGTTTCCCAGTAGATTATCCCACTCAAATTTGTCGATTCCACTAATTGAAGTAGAATGCTCGGTAAATAAGTTTGCCTGCTTCTCTATGGTTGTAACAATCTGTTCAGCCTGCCTTTCAACAGGTTCTTTCATTTTAAATGCCTGGTACACCTTGCTTATAGGGAAGTTTTCCTCTTTCAGCACTTCTGCATGGTGGAATGCAAGGGCATCGAGCATATTGTCTATTTCCTTAAATGTATGTAGTCTTGTGACCGTAAAACGGATTCCTGTATTCTTAATAGGTACTCCCGGAAAAATCCCTGCATTCACATAAAAACCATCATTCATCATACGGCTTATTATGCTGTATCCTATTTTAGGCAGACTTACACCCACAAAGAATATAGGCGTATTCGATTCTGCAACCAATGGCAGGCCACGTTTCTTAATAGCAAGATTCGTATATTTAATATTCTCATACAACTCTTCCTGAAGTGAGTATAGTTCATTAGAAAGGTGAATTTTCGAACACGCAATTGCTGCACCTAAGCCAGACGGCTGCATAGGTCCGGAGGTAACAAGGCTACTCCCGCATGTTCTTACCCTATGAGCCATTTCCTTTGTCGGGAAAACAGCCACACCACCACCAGTAGCAAAAGCCTTAGCAAGAGAAGTAATCAAAACCATCCTTTCGTGTATTGGTTTTTGACTAAGCGCATAGCCACCTCCATTAGTACCAAAGCAACTCATACCGTGAGCATCATCAACATAATAATTAAGCTCAGGATATTTTTCCATTAATTGATACACCTCACGTATCGGGGTTACGTCCCCATACATAGAATACACTCCATCTGCCATGTACCATATCTTACTATGCTTCTGGCGTAATGCTTGTATTCTTTCTTCAAGTATATCAAGGCGATTATGGCGTATAAGTTCGGTATATACACCTTTTGCCTTAACCAGGTTTACGGCAGTATGTACAGAATTATGCACCTGGTGATCAAGTATAACAGCGTCTTTATCATGTATTATAACAGGTATTGTTCCAATATGGCCTAATGTGGAAGTTGGAGTTACTATTGCGTAAGCATTAAATATTTTGCAAAAAAGCGCCTCTAACTCTTCGTAATACCTGGGCGACATATATGCCCTTGAGGAAGAGAATTGAGTGCCATAATTATCTATTGCATCCTTGGCGCCTTTCTTTATCCGTTCATCAAACTCAAGTCCCAAATAACTGCAAGACCCAAAGTTTATCACCTCGGTGTTAGAATCATTTAACTGAAGCCTATTGCCCAATAACCTATCATTCGTTGTATTAAGATGCATAACACCGTTCTTTGCACCATAATTCAGCACTTCAAATATTGTATCTATGGTAGGAGTCGTCTTCTTCATCAGGCTTGCTTAAGGCATCTATAATTTCGAGATACAAAAGTAGACCACCTGATTATCAAAAAAATGAGTATAAAACTGTAAAATGAAGGTATTTTTATACGTATTTATACCTAGTTATAAATACGTAGTTTTAGTAGCTTTATACTTTTAATTAACTTTGCCCCAATATGGAAGACCCCACACCCGGAAGCAATAGATGGGAAGCGTCATTTGCCGTTTCAGAAATAAAAGATGGCATAAATTTTGTCACCTACAAGAAAGGGATATCTATTTATCTTGAAGATGCCAAAGAAATGATTGCTAAGAGAAAGTTGTGGACACAAAACATACCGTACCCTATGCTTGTTCAAGACGAGGGGATAGGATTTATAGCGAAAGATGCCAGAGACTATATGTCCAAAGAAGGTACTGAAGGAGTAGCAGCAGGAGCATTCGTATTAAAATCAGTATACAGTACTTTTCTTATCAACTTTTATTTAAGCGTAACACGCCCCAAAATACCGCATAGGATGTTTACAGACCCGGCCAAGGCCCTGGAATGGCTTCAGCAATTTAAGAAAAAGAATGCTCCTCTACAAAAAGTAGCCACAGAAAAATAACCATTAACTTATGGACAAGCGCCTCGAGGACATCAATAAGCTATTGATAAACTACTCGCTTGGAAAGTTTGACTTTAAAATAAGGACATCAGACGATTATGATGAAATTGATGCCTTTATAGTCAACATTCATATGTTGGGCGAAGAGCTGAAAACCTCAACTATCAGCAAGGACTATTTCAACAATATTTTTCACTCTGTTACCGATAAACTTTTTGTGCTCGATAAGGCGGGTAATGTAACTGATATTAACCAGGCTGTTACCCTGAAATTGGGCTACACGCTTGAACATATAAGAGGAACATGCATTGACACTTTATCGGGTAACCTTGGGCAGTTTCATACCTATGTAATGAAAAAGATGAGAGGTAACGATTCGATTGTTAATTGGGAAAGTATTATTTACACTAAAACAAATGAAGCAATACCTGTATTCTGTTCATGCAGTCATTTATATAATCAAACCAAGGAAAAGATAGGGTACCTGCTTAGTGCAAGAGATATATCGAACATTAAGAAATATGAGAAGTCGCTTGTTGAGTCAGAGAGAAAATACAGAAATATTTTTGAAAAATCGAGCGACAGCTTATTCCTTATCGACGCCGCAGGCAACTTCCTTGACCTTAATGATGCAGGGTACGAACTGTTCAAGTTTGATACTTCGAAACAGGGCTCAGGTTGTTTCTTCAGTTTTATACTCGATGGCAATGAAAAAGACTCTTTCAGGAAAGTTTTACTGGAAGAAGGACAAGTGATAGACTATAAGCTTAAAATTACCGATACATCAAAGAACATTATTGATTGCCTTATATCGGCAAGCAGCATTCATAATGAGCATGGGAAAACCATAGGTTACCAGGGAATTATTAAAGATATTTCAAAACAAAAGAACCTGGAGAACCTGGTAATTAAAACCATTGTGGATACACAGGAGCAGGAGCGTAAAAGGATAGCACGCGACCTGCATGATAGCCTTGGCCAGCAATTATCGGCTATTAAATTTTATTTAGGCAGTTTAAAAAGTATGCAGGGCAGCGGTAAAAAGGTGAAGTATGAAGAAATCCTTTCTAAATCTAATTCAGCCTTGTCTGATGTATTAAAAGAGCTTTCCAATATTTCATTTAACCTCATGCCGGGTACTTTGCAAAACTTTGGGGTTGCTTATGCCGTAAAAGAGCTGTGCCATAAAAAAGAACTTAGCGACCTTGTTAATTTTGAAGTTGATATTGATAATAACTTTATTATTGACGACCAGACCATTGAAATAACCTTATTCCGTATTACGCAGGAATTTATAAACAATACAATAAAACATGGTAACGCGAAAAAAATAAGCGTAAAAATGAAGTTGAACCAAAAACAAAATAGGCTAAACGTTACGCTGAAAGATAATGGTAAAGGTTTTGAAATTGACAAACTTGGCGAATACAAAGGAATGGGATTGAAAAATATACATTCTAGAGTTGAATCACATAATGGTATTGTAAGAATAGCGAGTATTCCCAAAAAAGGAACAACATACGAAATAATGATTCCTTATAAACCCCGGAAAAAGAATGAAGAAGTTACGAGCCTTAATAATAGATGATCATAAAATGGTGCGCGATGGCATTAAATCAATGCTTGAATCGCAGGATAAGAAATATAAATTCACCATTGATGAAGCGGAAGATGGAGAAGAAGGAGCAGAAAAGGCAATTCACCATACATACGACATTATTATTCTCGATTACCAGTTGCCTAAATTAAACGGAGCCGACACGGCAAAGAAAATACTTGCCACCAAGCCAAAAGCCAGAATACTTGCTCTTTCAAGCTACAATGAATACATGTACATTGAAAGAATGATGCGCATAGGGGCGAAAGGATTCGTACTTAAAAACATTGGCCCTGAAGAACTCATAAGAGCAATTGAAAGTATAATAAGCGGGAAAGATTATTACTCAAGTGAAATAGCACTTAAGCTATTGAATTTTGACAATTATTCTGACAACTCACATAGCCAGGAATTGAATAAGCTCTCTAAACGTGAAATCGAAATTCTGAAATTGATTGCCGATGAGTACACAAATGGCCAGATAGCGGAAAAACTTTCATTAAGTAAAAGAACCATTGATACCCACAGGCAGAACCTGCTTACCAAGTTAAATGTTACAAATACTGCGGGCCTGGTTAAATTCGCGCTTACCATTACCGACAGTCGTCCTGAGGGGAAATAGTATTCGTCAGAACAAAACCCTTATTCGTCTCTTTCTTTGTAGATACCAGCAAATTAGCTGTCAAATTTTTTGCTTCCCACGGCTATATTTCATAAATTCGTATACAAATTAATCTCCCTGCTATGAAAAAGTATTTACTTTCTCTTACGGCTTTATTGTCTCTGTCTTCTTTAACCCTTGCACAGGATTGGAGGGTTATGATGAAAGACCCTAAATATAACGTGCATGATGTACAGTCGGCATTTTATAAATGGTATTCATCTCAACCTGCATCCAATCAGGCAACCAAACCAGGTGATGAAGAAGAAAATGGCGCATTTACTTTATTTAAACGCTGGGAAGCCTTTTATGTACCGCGCACATTCCCTTCAGGTGTAAGGCCTGACGTAGGTATACTTGAAAAAGAATATAATGCATACCTCAACAGCCAATATGGGCGCAATAATTCTCATCGACCAGGCTTCAAAGCAATGAATGCCTCATCGAACTGGAGCTATGTTGGCAGTACGGGCGATGCTAATCTTTCCGGCGTTGGCCGTGTAAACCATGTTAGGTTTATGCCTGGCAACCCCAACACAATATTTGCATGCACACCTTCTGGCGGCCTTTGGAAATCGACCAATGGTGGTACTAGCTGGACAACCAACACCGACCAATTGATTGACCTTGCTGTAGATGATATTGCTATTAACCCGCTTAACACAAATATTCAATACATCGGCATGGGCGATGGTGATGGTGGCTACGCAGGTTCTACGCCTAGTACCGTTGGTGTTTTGAAATCAATCGACGGCGGTAACACATGGAACCCAACGGGCTTATATTTAACATTGCCAAGCACAGGGCCGAGCGCTACAACTATACAACAACTATTAATTAACCCTGTTGATACGGCTGTATTATTTGCAGCGGCAACCAATGGCCTTTGGTACACATCAAACAGCGGGCAAACATGGACCCAGGTAATATCGGGGCATGACATTAGGGATGTTGAATTTATGGCAAAACATACCGATGTGGTTTTTGCATCAGGATTTGACGGAACCTTTTGGCGCTCTACCACCTACGGTACTTCCTTTACTCAAATTACCGGCGGATGGTCTTCGAGCGACAGGCTTGAAATTGGTGTAACGCCGGCAGATTCAAATTATGTATACATACTTGCAGGCAATGTAAGTACGGGCGGGTATGATGGAACCTATTTATCAACCAATGGCGGTGTTTCATTTACAGCTAAATCAACCAGCAGTCTCTCAGTTAACCCAATGGGCTGGAATAATAACGGAAGCGATAAAGGAACCGGCCAGGCGTGGTATGATCTGTCTATTGCGGTATCTCCAACTCACAGAGACAGTGTACTTATAGGCGGAGTTGACATATGGGCATCATCGAACGATGGTGCAAGTTATGGCGCACGTGATATAACAGAATGGAACAATAATCCTTATGTACATGCCGACATACATTTTATATGCTTTGAGCCAGGTGGCGGCAAATATTGTATTGTAGGCTGCGATGGTGGTGTGTTTAACGTTGCATTAGCAGGCGGTAAAGCGACACCTACCGACTTAGGTAATAACCTTGGTATTGCCCAGCAATACGGTATAGGCAATTCGCAAAAAACAGCCAGCCTGTTTTTAACCGGCTGGCAGGATAATGGAACAAATCAATCGGCGGCTGTAAGTACTAACTGGTCGCAGGTAGTTGGTGGCGATGGCACCCTATGCTTTATTGATTACACAAACGATAACAACCAATATGCATCGTACCCTATGGGAACACTATATGCAAATATTGGAGGTACAGGCTTTAACCAAATTACTACGGGCTTACCAAGCAGCGGGCCATGGCTCGTTCCTTTCCTTGAAGACCCGAAAGCGCCTAATACTATTTATTGTGGCTTTACCGATGTATACCAATCTACAAACCAGGGTAGCAACTGGACGCAGAAAAGCACATGGGGAAATTCAAATAGCCTGAGCCAAATATCAGCCATTGCTATCGATTCATCCAACAATAACTGTGTGTATGCAGGCGGGTATTCGAATACTACAAGTATTATAGAGTTCACCTCAAACATAACAGCCGGCACACCTACATGGACAAATATTACCGGTTCGCTCCCTGCTTCAAATGCGGCTATTAGCGGTATTGCAGTAAATCCGAAGAATCCTGCACAAGTGTGGGTTACATTCTCAGGCTACAACGCAACCACAAAAGTGTTTTATTCCGCTAACGGTAATACTGCATCGCCTACATGGGTTAATTTATCTGCTGGCTTGCCTAACCTGCCTGTAAACTGCATATTATACGAAAGTGGCACAGCAAATGGCATTTACGTGGGCATGGATGGTGGTGTTTATTACCGCGATAATAATACACCAGGCTGGGTTGATTTCAGTAATAATCTTCCTAATACAGAAGTAGACCAATTGGCAATGTATAATCCCACTCATACATTAAGGGCAGCAACATTTGGCCGCGGAACATGGGCAACCCCTCACTGGACTAAACCTTCATCGGCCCCTGTTGCATTATTTACCGCCTACCCTATTACCTATTGTGTAAACGACACCGTGCAGTTTTCCGATACTTCATCAAACCAGCCCACCAGTTGGAACTGGACATTCACAGGCGGCAACCCTGCTACTTCAACAGCACAAAACCCGGTTGTTGTTTATACAGTCGCAGGCAACTATGCTGTTTCACTCAAAGTAAGTAACTCAGCAGGAAGTGATTCAATAAATAAAACAAGCTATGTAACTGTTAATTCTTTACCTGTAACCCCTAACATAACGCAGACAAGTCAAACACTAACATGTAATACGGCAGGTACAACGTATCAGTGGTATTTTGGTGGAGTACCCATAGCCAATGCCACATCGAATACATACACGGGCGTACCTACATTGCCTTTGGGCACTTATGGTTGTATAATAACCAATAGCTATGGTTGTTCTTCAGCTATGGGAACATTTACAGTTACGGCTGTTACTGGTATTAATCAAGTATCATCTGAAAATAACTTTGAGGTATACCCTAACCCTACTAATGGAACCATTATTATGGCTGTAAACACCCCCAAAGACGGTAATTACACCATAACCATTTCCGATATTTTAGGAAGGACTGTATACGCAACCAGTGTTTACATTAAAGGTAATTACACCGAGAATTTTAACCTTTCCGGTTACGGAAAAGGTATTTATCTTATTTCGGTAAAGAATGAAGGGTATCTTTCAGTTAGAAAGGTTACGGTGTATTAGTCAAGTTGAGTATTAGTAACTTGTAATAAGCCATAAAAGGAAACATTTTATGGCTTATTTCTTATCGTTATATTTGTAATAAACTCAACCTTACAGCTACATTAATGAGCAATAAAGCAATTATATTACTCTCGGCCTCAATGCTTTTATTAGCCATTACCTTAAAAGCGCAAGATTATGTGAGGCCTGCAGGTAGTTCCTCATCGCCTACACCAACTGGGCCCACTTCAGCACCAACTTCCAATGAAAATAAAAAATTCATCATAGATATAACAATGGGGCCTGCCATACCCTTAAGTGATTATGCCCGCACCAATGTTAAGAATTGTTTCTGGGATTTCACTTCAGTCGATTCAACCCATTTACAGGGCTTTGCCAAAACAGGTTTTAACTTCAACATTACAGCCGCTTATTTATTTTCAGAGTATTTCGGAATAAAACTCACGTTAAGTTATAGTTCAAATTTATTCGACGTTAATACATTTTCAGCAACTATCGCTCATCCGGCATATACTTCTACACAAACCAATTACCACGCAGCGGAATATATGATAGGCCCATACATGTCAATGCCATTATCATCTAAATTACGACTCAATGCAAGTGCATCTATTGGCCTTGTCAGCCTTGGCTATCCTGAAATAATAGTTGCTGTGAACGATACTGTTACAGATACTTTCGATTTCCAGGGAGGAAGTGGATTTGGCTATTGCCTCGATGCAGGATTAGAATATAAAATAAGTCCGGGCATAGGGCTGCTATTTAACATAGCCTATAGCGCTACAACTATTAGCTATAACGGATTCCAGGAAACCCTCAACACTGCCGGGTATTATCCTTATATAGTTGATCATAGTACAGACACACCCTATATGACCACCTCAATTTTAAAGCCAACCATTGGTATTGTATTCAAACTTTAGCGGATTATTTTCCTGCTATTCTACCAGCTGTAACAAAATGTAATGTTTCCGTATATGTAAGGATATACGCCTTTTAAAACACGCGTTGAATAAGTTTGAATAAAAGAAAAACTACAACTTTTATAGGCTATGGTTGGGCCATAACTTATGTTCCCGACAATATTTTCAATACTCTTTGCCGGCTGAGTAAAGAATATTTCTGCGGTGGTATTGCCACTATGCACAAACTCATTTACGGTTGGCAACGAACTGAATAGCCCTCCTTGCAAAAAGGCACTGTATGCAACCACCTGGAGTGCCGGGTTAATTGTAAAATATAACTGCACTTTATGCCCATTGGCCCTATTTACATAATAATGCTTTAGAAAGCCGTTAAAGTATGGCTCCATTTTACCCATTCTAATAATTACTCCCGTTTCTGCCGCGTCGAACATGGTTCCGATGCTTGCATTAGCATCTCCAATAAATTCAATCCACTTATCATTAGAGTATAGCTGTTTCTCGTAAGCACAATTAACATTAAATAAAATATCATTATTGTATTGATTTTTCCATCCACCCGGTATGCCAGTATCAGCCAATATTTTGTGTAGCATAAGCTGGGCGCTGCCTGCAAATGCAGCAGGGCCCATTACCCCAGCAATTATTTCAGTTTGTATGTCACATTTATTCTTCGGGTTAAACGAATACAATGAATGCCTTGCTACAATTCCTCCGGCGTATGAATAATCTCCCGGGTAATAGTATGCGGGTTTTAAGTATTGTGGTGTATACATTATCTGCATCACCCCGGTTCCAAAAGTGTTTATGCAGCTATCACCGGCCTTCGGCAACCACTTATCAATGAAAAAACGTGAAGGGTGGTTTTTATTGTAAAATATCGCCAGTTGCAATCCACTGGTATATGCCTTGTCGGTCCCCTGTCCCAGATCGTTGAAATAATCATCATCCCAAAAAAACCTGAATGTTTTAGTTGGTTCACTGACCTGTGCATTGCCCTTGATAATCGACACAAGTTGAAGTGCAATACAAAGCAAAAGTACTTTGCATAAAAAATTATACCTGCTACTCAGCATGAAATACTTATTCGAGAGGTGGAATTCAGGATCAGACAATTTATGATTAGCACTTATTGAGTATCATGACTCAAAAAAGCAGTATTATTTTTTCAGTTGAAAAGTATAACCAACAACCATCATAGCCTCTTCAAAGAATATGTGCTGGCTCGCTCTGTCTCCCGTTTGCGTTGTCAGTATATCCGGAAGATTCACATAACCGCCTTTTACATGGGAAAGAAGGAACCAGTGCTTACAAAAATCGAACTGAAGACCAATGCTTCCGGAAAAACCATATCCTGATAAGTGAAACCCTTTTTTGTCACCTGCGCGTATGTGGCTTGAGGGATATCCAAGCACGTCTGCTTCGGTATCTGTAATTACAGGCCCCATACCTGCCATTCCTATTATACTTAGCGCATCTTTCCTGTTTTTCGATATCCAAACCTGCTCATTTCTGCCAATTGCAATATCAAAATAGTTAAGGCCATCGCAATGCTTATAGTTGGTCACAAAACCTTTTGGCAAGTTATTAATTATTGATGCGCCATAATTACCATTTCCTTGAGGGGCATCACCACCTTCTCCAACTAATACTTCCGTATTATTGTAAGTACCTATATTACTTCCCTCATTGTTATCTTTGGTTATAATTCCGGTTAGAAATACGGGCTGCTTATAAATTATATATTTCATATGGTCTTGGCCAACGGAAATAAATGTCTGGTCATTTAGGTAATAACCCACTCTTGCATTATACTGTGGCACGGTAAATAATAATGGGTCTATGTATGTTCCAAAATCAGTTGTGGGAATATCACGGGCCATTACATTGTATATAGAGAAATCATACCCATTGCCTTTAAAGTGAATATCACTATTCATATAGGCTGCACGATTATACCCCCAATAAACAAACATTTTATGCTTTCGTTTTAAAAGATATCTTGTTTGTATAGTAGGGCTTTCATCTCCCATAGTTATCACTTTTAGGGAATCCCCTTTTGTCTGCGCTTGAGCAAAAAGTGAGGTAAATAAAAGCAGTAATATGGCATTAACTGTGCAGTACCTTTTTAGCATCTTGTCAGTTTTATAAATAAAAACGAAATATTCCTCGAAACAATTATGCTTCAAAAATATAAAGATTTTTTCGTAAAAACTCAAAATATCTTGATAGGGCCTCCCAGAAAAAGCCTATTCCCATTTATTTAATAATCCAATGTATGCTGAGACGCTATTGATTATCATCCCCATCATGCTTATGGTTGCCATTCCCATGGCCATTACCATGCCCATGATTTCTTACCCCGTTATCATGATGTTCGTCACCATCACCATCATCTTTATGATGCCCCCTGCCATGTGCCTGCGCCCAGGTTTTTTGGGCCTGCCCATGATTATATCCTTTGGGGAACTTTCTACAATGGTCATCAAAGTGTTCATACGGCTTGTCACCATCGGCATCAGTAAGCATCACCTTATAGCCTGAATTCAGATCAAAAGTGGCATACATTCCCGGCAGGCTAGTTGCGCGCACCCATACCCCGTTTGATTGATAAATGAATACTTTATTCACTACATCGTAATAAACCTGTATATCGGGTATAAAATAATATTTGACGTTGGTAGCTTCAGCAGGCCCCCATTCGGGAGGCGTGATATTAAGATTCAGGCTGACAGTAACCTGTGCGTGTGCGAGACCTGAAATAGCGAGCATCAAACCTGCTGCTATAAGTTTTATTGTTTTCATACTAAAGGGGTTTTCATAATTTTTACTCTATTAAAAAAATAAAGTTACAAAGACTCCTTCATAAAACTACTATATAATAGATGAAAAAACTTACACTTTATTACACAACTCAGAACTTGGCTCTTGCTCTTTGTATCCTGTATTTACCTTTCGATAAAAGAGAAAAATCTTTCGGATAACTTACTGCATACTTTAGCGAAAGAACCTTTTCACCCGATTTATCAATAGTTAACTCCCATGTAATCTTGCCTGTTAAAGCATCCTCCTGGCCGCCTTCATTAGGCTCAACATCTTCTACTTTTACGCTTGAACGTTGTGAAACGGGAACCTGATCAACAACTTCAACATTTATACTTTCATCGCGGTTATTTTTCACCTTTATTTCGTAGTTAAAGCTTGCATTTATTCCGCTTGCCAGCACTTTTTTACTTGAAAATTCACTTACTTGTTTCCGTTTAACGAATACATTATTTACAACTCCAAGCGGAAGCTCCATATAATCTTCATAATCACTGGGCCTTATATATGCTTTACCTAAAAAAGCCTCGCCATTATAAATACTTGCTTCACCATCAAGTAAGTTTAATTTTTCCCAGTCTTTTACCCGGGCTATTGAGTAAACCTGTTCATCCTTTTTGGGAGCACACCGGTATATGAAATCAGGTGTTACTTCGTAACTGGTAACATCTACAAGCAATGGATTAAGGCCTGAAGGAAAGGTATACGATTTGGGTAAAGTGAATGATATCTCCCTGTCCGGAACAAAAATCTGTTCTTCTTCAGTACCCTTAGGGCTTTGCTGTTGCACTTGCTGTGCTTGCGGGTTTCCTTGCGGATTATAATTAGCGTTATTGTAATAATTATTATAGCTGTACCCGTCTTCGGGCCCGATAATAAATGGGGTAAGTTCAGGCGCTGAATAATATAGAGTAGGATCTGCAGTGGTTATAGAGATATTCTGGTTATTCCAGTCAATACCGGTATTGTTCAGAATTTTAGCCCTGTAATTGATCTTTACTGTTTTATCATTAGCACGAATTTCATACACTGGTATCCAACCTGAACCATTGGCAAGATAGTTCAACTCAATGTCTGTAGAGTACTCGTCCCCTCCATTATTTACTTCCGCAATGATCATTGATATATCCATATTATTCTGCTCACCATTTTCCACATCAAATGCCGATTTAAGAACTTTTACTTTATTGCGTTTTAGCTGCAGCAATTCTTGCTCTTTATCATATATTTCTGAACTTATGTCTGTGCTGCGTTCACGGTAGTATTCAGTTGTTGTTTTCAGCTCCGCTAATGTCATTTGTTTGCCATTAGGTATAATATTGTCATTTTTTACCAACATATCCTGCTCAAGCTGCAATCCTTGCAATTCATAGGTAACTTTCCTAATTGTTTTCTCTATGCCCAATATTGAGTCCTTATAGTTCTTAATAAAGTATAACAGATCAGGCCTTAAGTTCTTAATATCTGTTGTGTCGCTCAGTTTAACCAATTGTAACGAAAGAAGCTCGCCATTACCAATATTGCGCAAACTGATATTTCTGTTATCAATATTCATTGCCAACCCCACAAAAGCCAGTTTTGTAATACCCGGCCTTAATTTTACCTTTTGCGTATGGCTTATAAGGGCTGCATTCAGGCAAACCTTAACTGATGATATAGGTGCCTTAATCTCCATTAGTTTTTCCTGGGCAGAAATTGAAAGGCAACCGACAAATAAACTGATACCTGCGAACAGCTTTTTCATTGAATTCATGTTAAACGGATTTATATTTCCAAATATAGAAGAAACGGCCTAATTACTAGTTTTATGAAGGAGAAACATATTAATCATCAATGATTCAATACTAGAAAGGTTTTAAGCACATGTTATGTACTAAACTGCATGTTTTTCGTCCTGAAAAGCATTATTTCAATTAAAAAAACTTAAAAACGCTCATTTCGAGCTACATAATTAGTTTTCAGCGAGTTTCACTTCCCCCTAAATCATTTAGACGCTAAAAAGATGTATCTTTTTTCAAACCCCTCCGTAAAACGAAATAGTCACAAGCTAAACTCCTTCCGGCCTATGAAGAAAACCTACCTTTCCTCCATACTATCACTTTTTTTGTTTCTAATCAACCTAAGCGCTTTTGCGGCCAAGGATAGGTATCCTAGTGCCATTACTGCCTTTAGTGGTGGGGCCACCTATTGCCAAAGTGCTGCGGCAACTGCTTTAAGCGTAACCTACAGTAACGCTATATGTGGTACTACCGGGGGTACAAGCAATACTGCCATTACAGTTTCATGGTACAGTAATACGACAAACTCCACATCGGGGGGCACATTGGTAAGTTCAACTGCTTCAACTACCGGAACTACCACATTTACTTACACTCCCTCAACCACTACCATAGGTACATTATATTATTATGTAGTTATTACCTGGACAACCGGATCAGGGGCAACGTGTACATCTGGCGGCTCATTATCCACTTCTTCATTCACCACGCAAACCCAGGCAGTGGTTGTCACAACCCCCATGACATATTCATCGAGTGCGGTTTCTCAATATTCGCCAATGAGTATTGACCTCAATTGTACCGATGTAACAAACCCAATACTCGTATTTACCATAACTGTCACAGGTGGCTGTTCTGCAGACAGTATTACACAATTTAATTTTACAACAGCCGGCTCAACAAATGCTTCAGGCGATATTACTAAAGCGCGGCTTTACTATACAAGGCAAACAGCTGGTTATAATGTATTCTACTACTTCGGTTCAGTAAGTAACCCGAATGGCGCATTTACTATTAATGGCGCCCAAACATTATTGGATGGAGCAGGTACATATTACTTTTATCTAACCTACGACATATCTTCATCAGCTACCAGTGGAGATGCTGTTAAGGCCACCATGAGTTCTTTCGTTATTAATGGAACCACTGAAAATAACATGTCGCCAAACCCCACATGTACAGGCACAATTGGGGGTGGTTCTTGTAGTGGTACGCCTGATATGTCGAGCCCCACAGCCAGTCTTAAAACTATTCATGCAGGTTCGTATATAATACCTATGGATAATAGCCACCAGGATCTTTACCTTGGAAGGCCTTTCAATATTAAAGCTTACGGTCTTGTCCGCAAACTTCTTATGCAGGATATTCCTGTTATGTGGGTTATAAAAACAGGTAAAACAAAAGACAGCAGTGACTTCTCTGCTTCTGTTCAAAGGGTTTACCCTACCACTACTGCTACAAGTACCCAATACTTCAAAGCAAGTGAATTTATAATTGATACGACATATTTGAATAAATCGGTATACCCCGGTGAAGAAACTGCCATACAGGTAATGTCATCATTCGCAACTGAATATGATGTGGCAGTTTATAAATTGAATTCAGATATTACTGCAGATGTCAGGTATACGCTGAACCACAGGCCAAAAATTGCTTTATTCAACAATGGTACTTACCAAGCTGTGCAATTGGCTATGCTCGACTCGGCGAAAGTTTGGACTACAGGTGTTGATACTGCATTAAGTGCGGGAGCATTTGATGGATTGGCTTCCTGTTTCACATTCTGCTCCGAAGCGCACTGGTCTACTGGTTCACAAGCTACCGATAGCGCCACAATGGCGCCTGTATGGACATTCGTAGAAGAGGGGGGCAACTTCCTTGCTCAATGCGCCGGCATAGATAAGTACGAAAACCAGATGCAGCCCAATAGGCACTTTGAATCAAGTCGCGGTGTTTCCGATCAGAATGTTACAAAAACCACTTACGGCTACCATAATCCAGACATGGCGTTTACTCAGTTCCAGGGAACAATTGTTCCACGCAGTGGTACCGTTTCAAGCTTCGAATTGCCTACTGCGGTTATAGCCCACCCTTCACTATGGAGGCCGGAAATGTATAAGGGAGTAACCTGGAGTAATACTTCGGGAAATACAGATACCATAGTTGCTGCCGCCGTGCATCTCAATAATCCCGATTCAGTAGGTGGAAACGTATTTTACCTGGCAGGACATGATTATCAATCAAGCACTACTACGTCTAACGGTGACTCAATAGCATCATTACGATATATAAATGGTGCAAGAATGTACCTTAACGCCGCTTTCATTCCTGCCAACAGGCCCACTCCTACGCCATTACAGGCAGGCTCTAATGCAACTATTTGCCAAGGTGGCAGTGTTACACTTGGCGGCAGCCCAACAGGCCCAACAGCGGGAAGTGGAAATACCTATACCTGGTCACCTTCAACAGGGCTTGATAACCCTAATTCGGCTAACCCCATTGCTTCACCAACTGTAACTACAACTTACACCGTATACCTTAGCAGTAATGGTTGCAGCTATACTCCTGCCAGTGTAACCGTTACGGTTATACCAACACCAGCTACACCAACTGCTAGCAGTAATAGTCCAATTTGTGCTGGGTCTACTCTTAATCTTACAGCAAGCACAGTTACCGGTGCAACTTATGCATGGACAGGCCCGAATAGTTTTACCTCTACTTCACAAAACCCTTCTATAGCTGGTGCAACAGCTGCTGCTGCAGGTACTTATTCTGTTGTAGCTACCATTAGCGGATGTTCGGGTTCTGCCGGAACAACAACTGTAGTTGTAAATCCCATTCCTTCAACCCCAACTGCAAGCAGTAATAGTCCTATTTGCGCAGGCTCAACCTTGAACTTAACTTCAAGTACAGTGGCAGGTGCTACTTACTCATGGACTGGCCCCAATAGTTTTACTTCTACCTCTCAGAATCCTTCTATAGCAGGAGCAACAACTGCAGCCAGCGGTACATATTCTGTTACCGCAAGTGTGGGCGGGTGTTCAAGCAGTGCAGGAACTACAACGGTAACTGTTAACCCAATTCCTTCAACCCCAACTGCAGCGAGCAATAGCCCAATCTGTGCAGGCTCTACTCTTAACCTTACTTCAACAACAGTGGCAGGTGCTACTTATTCATGGACCGGCCCCAATAGCTTTACCTCTACTTCACAAAATCCTTCTATAGTAGGAGCAACAACTGCAGCTTCAGGTACATATTCAGTAACGGCA
>Ga0134125_10003420_pt1 | contig 18364 bp, 11 predicted proteins | sample KB31751_FD_96464 | JGI IMG/M metagenome (GOLD analysis project Ga0134125, IMG submission 96464) | Terrestrial soil microbial communities with excess Nitrogen fertilizer from Kellogg Biological Station, Michigan, USA - KB3-175-1 | ecosystem: Environmental > Terrestrial > Soil > Unclassified ... | reverse complement strand
GGCAGCGTCCAGCGTAATTTCTTCCCGTACCGCCTGGGTCATCGCCAGCAGAAATTCATCGGGAAAAGCCAGGCAATTGACCATGAAACCGACGTCGTGCAGCAACCCCGCCATATAAGCTGTGTCCGCATCGCCGGCGTGAAGTTTTTCGCTGAATTTTCGACAGACCAGGGCGCAGCCCATCGAATGCCTCCAAAACACCACCGGATCCAGCGCCCACTTTTTTGCCGGAAACGCTTGCCCAAGACAACAAGTGAGAAGAATCGTCTCCACCCGGCGCAGGCCCAGGCTGATCACCGCCGACTTGATAGAACTCGGGGCATGGCTCAGGCCGAACAAGGGTGAACTGGCCACACGCATGCACTGCGCGGCAATCGAATTGTCATACGAGATCAGGCGCACAACTTCATCCAGCGCGACCTCCTTCGCCGGGTTGCTCAACATATTTAGCAGTGGCAAAAATACTGCGGGAATCGCGGGCATGGCTTCAATTTGCTGCACCCGCTCGCGGACGGTGGCGGTCATGGATTGATTCATAGTTTCCCGCTGCTCAAGCTCGGTTTCCAATAAGCAATCGTCCCCGGAAAATGGACGAGATGAAACTGTTCATTCAACTTCACCAGCGACTCCGAAGTACCCAGGAAAAAGTAGCCTCCGAAATTCAGGTTGCTGAAGAAATGATTAATCACTTTTGATTTCGATGGCCCGTCGAAATAGATCAACACGTTGCAACAGAAAATAATGTCCATGCCCTTCATGAAAAGCATTTTCGAATCATCCTGAAGATTCAATCGGCTGAAGCTGATCAGCTTTTTCACTTCCGGTCGAACTTGCAGTTTCTTTTCATCCAGCGGCGAAAAATATTTGCGCTTGAAATAGTCAGTGGTGGCGCGCAGCGCGTAATCGCCATACACGCCGGCTTTGGCCGTCTCCACAGAGTTGTCATTCAAGTCAGTCGCCAGAATCTCGACCGTCCAGCCCTTCAGCAGGCGCTCGCTTTCCTCCATCATGTTCATCGCCAGGGTGTAAGACTCTTCCCCGGTAGAGCAGCCTGCGCTCCAGATGCGCAGCCGTTTGGTGATCTGCTTGGTTTTTTCGGTCACGATCTCCGGCAGGATGACTTTGCGCAATGCGTCGAGTTGCGGCGGGCTGCGGAACAGATAAGTTTCCCCAATCGTGATTTCATTCAGAAGCTGGCGCAATTCGCCATCCCGGCTGGGGTGCGCGGTCAGGTGGTCCCAATAATCACGCGCTGTCCGCACTTTCACCAGCTTCATCCGGCGCGCGCAACCGTCGGCCAACAAATAGAGTTTCTCTTCCGACTTGTAGATACCGGAAACTTTGTACACCAAGTCGCGGATCTGCCGGTAAACCGGATCCACCGGTTCCCTGATGGGAGCGGCCGTCGGAGTGAGTGCAGTCTGCGTGGCAACTGTCATTGTGCTGTCTGCTCCAGGCTTGCGTTCCTTTTCGCGTCGGGACGATTGTGCGGCTCGCGGCTCTGCAGCACGCGTCGCGTGATCTCCCCCGCCAGTTGATTCAGCGGGTAAACGGCGTCGTCGAGCGCTGCCGCGTGCACCAGACCGGGCATTCCCCAAACCACCGAAGACGGCTCGTCCTGAATGATCACGTTTCCGCCGGCCTCGCGAATTTCTTGCGCTCCCCGCACTCCGTCAGAACCCATGCCGGTCATGACTACCGCGAGGACGCTTGCTCCATACGCTTTCGCCACCGAACGAAACAAAACGTCAACCGCGGGCCGACAGGAATTCTCCGGCGCGTCTTGATTCAGATTCAGGCGCGAAGACAGGCCGGTGCGGATTACTTTCATATGAAAATTTCCCGGCGCGATCCATGCATGCCCGGGCAAGAGAGTGGCGCCGCTACTGCCCTCTTCAACCGGGAAAGCTGACCTGCTCGACAATCGCTCCGCTAACAGCCGGGTAAAGATCGGCGGCATGTGCTGTACTACGACAATCGGGACCGGAAAATCTGCGGGGATGCGCGGCAGCACTTCGGCCAAAGCGTTGGGGCCGCCGGTAGAAGTGCCGATAGCCACAATTTCCACCCGCTGATTGCTGTTTGAACGTACCTTTGCAGCAGGACGGGCCGCCGAAAGCGCAGGAATTTTAACTTCCGCAACGCCGCACAGGGCCTTGATCTTGGGAATAAGTTCAGTGCGAATACGCTCCGCGGCGATGCCAAAGCTCCCGGTGTTGCTGGGTTTAGTAGCGTAGTCGGACGCGCCCAGCGCTAAGGCGTCCAGCGTCGCCGACGCTCCATGTTCGGTCAAGGTGCTGAACATTATGACCGGTAACTTGGGATTCGATTTGCGTATCGCAGCAATTGTTTCCAGCCCATTCATGACCGGCATTTCAACATCCAGCGTAATAAGATCAGGCTTAAGCTGCGCAAGCTTCGCCAAAGCGATTCGTCCGTCGCTTGCCGTGCCTACTACTTCCAGCGTGCTGTCACTGGATAGAGTGTCGGCAAGCAATTTCCGGATCACCACCGAATCGTCCACCACCAGTATGCGAATTGGTTTCATAGGCGTGCTTGCTTATGACGAAAGCTTCTCTCGTTGCTAGGCTCCGCTCGCCACTGCTTTCGATATCTCTTCAAACTCCGTTTCGTCATTGCCTGACTCGGCGGATGAATATTGGTCGATTCCCTCGGGTCGCTCAATTTTGAATTGCTGCATGAGCCGGCTGAGCGCCGACGCGATCTCCGCCAATTCCTGAGCGGCTTTTTGCGACTCTTGCGCCCGCGCCAATGTCCCTTCCGCCGCCTGGGCCACGCCCCCGATGCTGACGGAGATTTCACCGGCCCCACTCGCGGCTTCACCGCTGTTGCGGGTCATCTCCTGAGTGGTCGCACTCTGTTCTTCGACCGCAGCCGCTATGGTTGCCGAAATGGTATTGATCTGATGAATGACCCCGCTGACGGTCTCAATCGCAGCTACCGCGCTCTTGGTGTCCACCTGAATAGTTGTGATTTTGTGACTGATGTCCTCGGTCGCCTTCGCCGTCTGCTTGGCCAGTTCTTTCACTTCGTTCGCCACCACCGCAAAGCCTTTGCCGGCCTCTCCGGCGCGCGCTGCTTCGATGGTTGCATTCAACGCCAGTAAATTGGTTTGTTGCGCGATGGAGGTGATGACCTTCACTACCAGGCCGATTTCGGCCCCCGACTGGCCCAACTTTGCTATGGTCGCATTCGCAGCTTCAGCCGCGCTGACCGCCGACCCCGCCACTTTGGCAGCTTCATTAGCATTCGCGGCAATGCTCTGGACCGTCACCGTCATTTCGCCCGCGCCCGTCGAGAGGCTCTCCAGATTGTGGCTGACCTGCTGCGTAGCGCGTGAAACCGATTGTGACTGCACCGCAGTCTCGCCGGAGTTGGAAGTGATCTGCTGGCTTGACTCCAGCAGCTTTTGACTTGCGGTTGTCAATTGATTGGAATGAGCGGCGATTCCACGAAGGATCTCCTGCAGCTTGTCCATAAACAAATTGAACAAGCGGCTAACTTCTGCAAGTTCGTCATTGCCGCCGTCGCCCGCGGTTTCCAATCGTCTGGTTACATCGCCCTCGCCTTCGGCAATGTTGTGAATCATCTGCGTCAATCGGCTCAGTGAGTGCGATATGGTCCGCACCAACTTAAAGCTGCCTAAAAACAAAATCAGAAGTGAAACTGCACATATCAGCAGACTGATGCGCGTGGCCCGTGTTCCCTCTGAAAGTGCGGTTCGCTGCGATTTCGTGGCGCCCTGGTCCAGTTCGTCAGTGCTGTCTTCAATTTTTTGGCTAAGCGCGTTCGAGAGCTGGCCAAATTTGCCAGCATCGCTGGCATACGAAGACTTGTCCGCATTGTGAATAATTGCATTGGCCAGGGAGTTGGCTGTATTGACGTACTCCTGCACCATGTCAACTTCTTCATTGAGCGTGGCTTTGAGGACAGGATCGGTCACCGCATCTCGTGCCGCGGTCGAACGCTGTTCCAACATCTTGGAATGAAGAGCGAGATTGTCGAACCCATCTTGCTGGTCCTGCCCCTTTTTCGCAAATACCGCCGCCATATCATCCCGGGTCATGTCGTTGTACGGTCCAACTTCCACGTGGTTGCGAATGGCCGAGCCAGTCGCAGCCACCTCGCGCGTCATTTTCTCGACCGACCTGATGCCCCAGTAACCATTCGCGCTGACCCCAGCTACAAAAAACAGGCTGGTGCCCATCAGGCTGTACAACTTCGCTTTAATAGTTACTCTCAATCAACACCATCTCTCTGTCGCTAACGCCTAGGAGCGAAAGCCGGGTTGTTTCCCACTTCGAACAATCATCCCTGATGTTCCATGCCATTCAACGGACACTTTTGCCGGACGAAGAAGCTTGTGGTAGATGTTGCCGGCAGCGTGACCGCGTTCCCACGAAATTCCTGACGTAAGTTTCATACGATGCACGGAGCTTGCCGTTCTGTGCTTCGTCTCGGTTTCATCCCGCGTGCGCCGCGCGCCCACTCGTTGGCCGCTCTATGTCGGGCTGAGCGCTGCCCTTGATCTTGAACTGCTCTACCAGCCGGCGAAGTTCGGCTGAGGTTTCAACCAGGCGTTGTGAGGCTTTCTGGGTATCGCCCGCACAGCGAGTCGTGCCCTGCGCCGCCTCGGCAACCCCGGCGATATTGCCGGTAATCTCGCCGCTGCCTTGCGCCGCTTCGCTCACATTGCGCGACATCTCATTCGTAGTCGCGTTCTGTTCCTCCACTGCAGTCGCAATCGTGCTCGAAATGTCGTTGATCTGGTGAATGACCCCGCTGATGGTTCCAATGGCTTCCACCGCGGCCTTGGTATCGGTCTGAATCGCCTCAATTTTGCGGCTGATGTCCTCCGTCGCCTTGGCGGTTTCTTTCGCCAACTCCTTCACTTCATTTGCGACCACGGCGAATCCCTTGCCCGCCTCGCCGGCACGCGCCGCTTCGATGGTCGCATTCAGCGCCAGCAGGTTGGTCTGCTGCGCAATCGAAGTGATGACCTTGATCACCTGGCCAATCTCAGTCGAGGAGTCGCCGAGCTTGGCGACTGTGGCGGTAGTGGTTTCCGCGACCTTCACCGCAGACGTGGCAACCTTTGCGGCCTCAGTCGCGTTCTTGGCGATTTCTTTAATGCTGGCTCCCATCTCCTCCGCGCCGGTGGCTACCGTCTGCAGGTTTTGGCTCACTGCTTGCGCCGCCCTTGACACTACGTCAGATTGCGCGGAGGTCTTCGCGGAGTTGGAAGTGATCTGCTGGCTGTTGGCCGAAAGTTCTTCACTGGCCGAGGTAACGCTCTGCGTGGACACTGCGATCTGGCCGAGAATGGAGTGCACTTTTTCCACGAAGATGTTCAAACCCTTGCCTAACTCGCCTATCTCATCGTGTCGGTTCTCGTCCACCCGGGCGGTGAGGTCGTTGGCTTCTGCCATTTTCTTGAATTGTGCGGAAAATGAACCCAGGCCTTGACTAATGCTGATCGTGATGCGGCTCGCGATGACCAGAAGGATCAACAATGACAGTCCGCACATGAGCAACATGGCGCGCTGCGCTTTTCTTGCTTTGGTTTGCGCTCCTTTTTCGGCGTCATTGGCTCCTTTAGTTAATTGATCGCTGGTGATCTCAATTTTGCCTTGCAGGTCTTTATAGATTTGCAGGTAAGGGCCAAGCAAATTACCAGCCGCGCTGGGATTATGGAGAATGGCGTCAATCAGGGCATGGCCGGCTTTCACGTACTCTTCCGAAATCTGAGTTTCCTCCTCCAGCATGGCGCGGCTGCTGGCATCATTGGCGAAGCCGCGCGCCTCTCCGATCCGCTCTTGCAGCAACTTGCGGTGCTGCTCGAATTCCTCTACTTTGTTTTGCTGCTCGTCGCCTTTTGCGCTGAATACGGCCGAGACATCTGCCCGGGTCAAGTCGTTGTACACGCCCGCCTCAATATGGCTCCGGATAGCTGAACCGGTGGCGGCGACTTCGGTGGTGGTTCTTGCACCCGATGCAATCCCCCAAAATCCCGTAATGCTCACGCCTATCACGAAAACCAGGCTGCTTACCGTCAAGCCCAGCAATTTTGCCCTGATTGTCAATTGCATGATGGTTCGCTCTGATCAGCAGGTTTTTACATCCGCAGTTTGTAACCGGTATCGGAAGCAGCGAGGCCATCAATCTTCACCGCTCTTACCCCGCCATCGCTCCCGTCACCGTGGAAGTCGCCGGCCTTTACGAATCCAATCGCTCCAGGTGAAGAGGCCACGAAGCTTTTTACGGCGCCTGAACTGCTCACCTTCTTCGGAGGAGTTGCGGATTTGCCCGTGAACGCAGCCTGCAAGAAATATTTATTGAAATCACCGTCATTCATGCTGCATACGATTTTCAAGAAAGCGGTCCTTTCCGCAGCCCCAGCGGAAACGATTACCGGCGCCACCGATTTGCCCGTGTCCCAGTGACTGCGGTCCGACAAGAACAGCTTTTTCAATTCTGCGGTGCTCAAGCTGTCGATCGGGTTCGCGGAATTCACAATCACTACGATCGCGTCTCCCGCATGGGCCCGCGGCGCGATAACCGCGCACAAAATCATCAAGGCAAGTGTGCGAAATATCACAGGCATAAATTTATTGTTGGTCATGGCCTCACTCTAGAATGTGAAAGCAAACTGGGTATCCAATCCGTTGCTGCTCGGGACTCCTCGTCTCTGTGCCCGGTCATATTGCAGTTTGAACGCGGTGTGCTCGGTGAAGTCGTACCGCAGGCCGGCTGACGCACCATTTCTGCGGCCGACCACCGGTCCGTCAGTCGAATCGCCATAGATCGGCTCGTTTACCCCGGCGTTGATGTATTCGTAGCGGAAATATGGGCGATACGATCCGAATCGGCGCGAGAGCTGGGTGTAAAAAGCCGGTGTATGAAAGACTCCGGGCGCGCCGGTGCTGCTGCCGACGTGGCGGACCAGCATTGCCTCATTCAGAAATTCGTACGTCGAATTCAAATACACCACATGAACTGTCGAAATCAGCTCGCCATGGTTTACGTTGTCAGAAAAAGTAAGGTAGTCGTGATAGATGGAAAATCCCATGTCGACGCCATTAAGCCACGTGGGATGCGCCGAGAGCGCGATGTTGAACGACTTGCCGTTGTTCGTGTCCTGCGCATTTTGCGCCGGCTCTCCGCCGAGCAGATGATTGCGTCCGTTGCCGACCTCAGCTACGTAGCTCAGCCCCAATTTACCCGAAGGAATCAACCCGCTGGTTGTGACGCCAACTTCCTGCAGCGGCAGGAAACCTCCATGGTCGTCGAAGGCATACATGAAAGGTCGATCGACTGTGGTTTGGAACCATGCGCCCTGGTGAAACGCGGTGTTGTAGTAACCGATGGATGTGTGATACCGCCCTATGGCGGCGGTGAAGTAATCATTGCGCCTGTATTGCAGCAGCAATCTCTCGACGTCGGGCGATATGCTGTTGTCGTCTGCGGCAATAAATAGAACTTCCGCCAGAGCGGAGACCTTCTGTGATAAATGCGCCGTCATGAAGAGATCGAGAGATCCGATCTCAAACGTGTTCGCGCTCGGCTTCAGATCGCTGCTTTCGTAGCCCACGTCTCCAAACACATTCAGCTTCAGTCGATCATTGACGCTGTTAACTCTTGGTTGCTCAACCGCTGGCTCCGGTGCAGCAATCTCTGAGGGTTGTTTCTCTTGCAGTTGTTTTACCTTTAGCTCAAGTTCATTGATCCGCTGCAGCAGCATCTGGTTCGAGTCATTCTGGTTCGGTGCCGCATCTGGAGCTTGCTGCGCGTGAGCTGCAAGCCCAATGGTTACGCATAAAACCAGACCGATGACTGCCGGCACTCTCTGCAACCACTGCTGTGGGATTTTCATTATGGTTGGCCTCACTTCAAGAACACATTCAGCGCTCGACCTGATTTCGTCCGCTCAGTTGTAACTTCGGTATTTGGGGGAACAAACTTTAACGAACTGATCGAGAGTCAGCCGGCCACGCCAGCCAAATGGATATGCGAAAGATCGGCGACCGGGAATCTATCTGGAATATACCGAGACGCCGTCATGAACCTGCAGTTGCTCTTTTGCTGTTCAGTCTGGAACCCGTGCCTCTGGATGCAACGGAGTTGGCGTCCGCGTTGATCTTGAACTGCTCAACCAGCCTGCGCAGTTCGGCCGAAGTCTCAACCAGTTGCTGCGATGCCTTCTGAGTGTCGCCGGCGCCGCGCGAAGTGCTCTCAGCTGCCTGTGCCACCCCGGCGATGTTGCTGGTGATCTCGCCGCTGCCTTGCGCCGCTTCGCTCACGTTGCGTGACATCTCATTCGTGGTCGCATTCTGCTCTTCCACTGCAGTCGCGATCGTGGTCGAAATATCGTTGATCTGGTGAATCACCCCGCTGATGGTTCCGATGGCCTCCACCGCGGCCTTGGTATCGGTCTGAATGGCTTCGATCTTTCTGCTGATGTCCTCCGTCGCCTTCGCGGTTTCTTTCGCCAGTTCTTTCACTTCGTTAGCTACCACTGCGAATCCCTTGCCGGCTTCCCCCGCACGCGCCGCTTCGATGGTCGCATTCAGCGCCAGCAGGTTGGTCTGCTGCGCAATCGAGGTGATGACCTTGATCACTTGTCCAATCTCGGTAGAGGAATCGCCCAGCTTGGCGACGGTGGCGTTGGTAGTCTCAGCTACTCGCACCGCGCCGGTTGCCACTTTCGCCGCTTCGGTGGCATTCTTCGCAATTTCTTTGATGGTGCTTCCCATCTCTTCAGCCCCGGTGGCTACGGTCTGCAGATTCTGGCTGACGGTTTGCGCCGCCTTCGATACCACATCCGCCTGCGCTGAAGTCTCCTCCGAATTGGCAGTGATCTGCTGGCTGGTGGCATTCAACTCTTCACTTGCGCTGGCCAGGTGCACCGCATTCTTGGCGATCGATTCGATGGCCTGAGATATTCCGTCGATTGCCTGGTTCAGTGCGCGTCCCATCTCCCCAATCTCGTCGGTTGAATCCACTTCAATCTTCTGACAGAGATCACCGGCAGCCAGCCCCTGCAGTACGGTCAAGGTCTTGGCCAGCGGGCCGAGAATGCCGCGAGCGATAATCCATCCCAGCACACATGCAACAACCCCAACCATGATTCCAATACCGAATAAAGTCATCATGCTCGTGCGTATTTCTTGCGCAGTGTCGAGTTCATGGTTCTTCACCATCTCATTTGCTAAATTGACAATCTCGTCTATTGCTGCAGACTGTTGGGCGAATAGTGTTTCCATCTTGGCGATCCGGACCTGATGTGCTTTGTTGGTTTGCCCGCTCAGCAAGGCAGGGATGAATTCGCTTTTCGCGATTTCCATGTATTCATGTCCGGCACTGTAAGCCGTCCCAGCCATCAGTTGCTTCAGTTTGCCCTCCGGTATCCGCCGCATCCATTCAACGTGGCCATCCTCAAACTCTTTTTGCTCCGCTTGGAATAAATCCAAATAGTGCTGCCGCCCCGCCGGATCAGAGGCCTCCTCGGCCTTCACACAGAAGGCCTCCGCGGTTAACAGGCTTTGAGGCGGTGGAACGTAGTCGGCCACGACGTCTTTATAGGCCGTAATCGATTCGTACAGCGGCCCGTTTATTTTGACTCGGTTCACAGTGATAAACGACATTACGCCGAAGATAAGCAGTCCCAGCACTGAGGAACCGACCAAAAGGAACAGCTTCGCTTTGAATGATAGATTTTTCATCTCGGTAGTCACTCTCCATAAGCGGTCGAATCGCCCTGGTCAAGCCCTAAAGCGAACCCATCAGGCGGATGCGTACGCCGCCTTGCTTCTACTCGTTCCACTCTCCCCGGCTCCGTTGCCATGGATCTTGAATTGCTCAACCAGCCTGCGCAGTTCGGCCGAAGTCTCAACCAGTTGCTGCGATGCCTTCTGAGTGTCGCCGGCGCCTCGCGAAGTGCTCTCCGCTGCCTGCGCTACCCCGGCGATGTTGCTGGTGATCTCGCCGCTGCCTTGCGCCGCTTCGCTCACATTGCGCGACATCTCATTGGTAGTCGCGTTCTGCTCTTCAACTGCCGTCGCAATCGTGCTCGAAATATCGTTGATCTGGTGAATCACCCCGCTGATGGTTCCAATGGCATCCACCGCGGCCTTGGTGTCGGTCTGAATGGCTTCGATTTTCCGGCTGATGTCCTCCGTCGCTTTCGCGGTTTCTTTCGCCAGTTCTTTGACTTCGTTGGCCACCACCGCGAATCCCTTGCCGGCTTCGCCCGCGCGCGCGGCTTCGATGGTCGCATTCAGTGCCAGCAAATTCGTCTGCTGCGCAATCGAAGTGATGACCTTAATGACCTGGCCAATTTCAGTCGAGGAATCGCCCAACTTCGAAACCGTGGTGGTGGTATTCTCCGCGACCCTCACCGCAGAGGTCGCTACCTTTGCCGCTTCCGTGGCATTCTTTGCAATCTCTTTAATGCTGGCGCCCATCTCTTCGGCGCCCGTGGCCACGGTCTGCAGATTCTGGCTCACCGCCTGCGCCGATTTGTTGACCACGTCCGCCTGCGCCGATGTCTCTTCGGAATTCGCCGTGATCTGCTGGCTGGTAGCGTTGAGTTCTTCGCTCGCGCTGGCCACCTGCATCGCCGAATTTGAAATCGACTGGATCACTGAATGCAGGTTGTTCTTCATCCTGTTCAATGCGGTTCCGGCTTTACCAATTTCATCGTTCGTAAAAACATCGGTATCGGAAACCGTCAAGTTATTGGCCGCAATTTCCTGCACCATCGCAGACATGACAGAAATGCTGTCGGACACCGCTCGAGCGATCAGCCACGCTGCAGCGAAGCCGATGAGAACTCCAACAATAGCCAGCACCGTCATCAGCATCTTGCTGCGGCTTACGGTCGCGTCCTGGTCCTGTTCGACTTCCTTCATTCCTTTCTCAACCGCATCGGCAAAGTCGCCGGTTGCTTTGTCTACCGCAACGAATGCCGGTCGCGCCCGGTTGATCATGTAATCAATCGCTTCCGTGTTCTTGCCGTCTTTCTTGAGTTGAATTTCCGCATCCGCGACCTCGTTGAAGGGCTGCCCGGTACGCTCAATGTCCCCATACAGCCGTTTTTCTTCGTCCGAAGCAAGCAGCGGAGCAAGTTTTTGCATAGTGTCTTTGTATTCATTTCTGCCGTCTTCAAGGGTCGATAGCATCGGGGCCTGTCCGCTGGCGAGAAATCCGCGAGCTCCCGCACTCTCTTTCAGCAGGGCCTCCATCACGTTTTCAGACAGCAGTTTCTCGGAACTCTTTTTTTGGACCGCATCGGCTGCCTCATCGAGCTTGATGATGGTTCGATACGCCATCAATCCGATGACACTCAAGATGAGTAAAGGTATGCCGAAACCGATGGCTAGTTTTTTTTGTAGGCTAAGGCGCTTGAACACAGGAGTCTCCTCTTAAAGCTTTCTGATTGCGATGGCCAACGTGCGAAAGCATCTTCGCTGCTTGCCAGGAATGCGGCCGGCGGCGGCCTCCGGCTAAGTGATTAAATCGGCGAATAAGACTGGAAGTTTAGGTTCCAACAGGCAGAACACTGATAGAAGTTGAACATTTGTCGGTTTAGTTTTGGATTTACTTCGTGAACCTTCGTGCCCTTCGTGGTTAGCGCCTTTTGGAATCGCGCAGCTTTGGAAATGTTTGGCGCTATCCTCTCATCGCGGTCGAGCTCTCAGCATTAACATCGATCTGACAGGCTGCGCCAATGTCGAGTACGTGCATCAGTTGGTGATTGAGCTTATGCACACCCACGACCACCGCCCGCACACTGCCCCGTAAAGTCTCAGGCGGAGGCTCAAAGCTTGCTTCTTCGACTTCGACCACATCCCCGATTTCATCGACCAGCAGGCTGACTGCACCGTCGGCTGAACGCACCACCACGTTCATCACCGGTGTGCCAGCCGGGGCAGCTTCCAGTTCGAGTCGCCGCCGCAAATTAACGGCGGTCACGATCTGGCCGCGCAAATTAATCAGTCCGCTCACTACCCGCGGTGCCAGCGGGACCGTCGTCATCTCCAGCGATCGAATGACTTCCTGCACGCCTTTTAATTCCACTCCGAACAGCAGCTTGTCCAAGTAGAACGTGCAAAATTGCGATGTGTTGGCCATGTCTAGTTTCGAACCTCCGCTGCTGTGTGTCCGTGACTGGTTCGCGCCGCGTTCAAATCCGTGCCTCTCAGAATAGCGGGGATATCGAGCAGCTCGGTCACGCGATTGCCGATCACCACCGAATAAAGCACCGCGGCCCGCGTCGCCGCCGACTTTACATTCGCAGGGTCTTCCACGATATCCAAAATCTTTTCCACCACCAGCCCGAACGTGCGCCCTTCGTGATTTACCACCAGCGCCTGAATGGGGCCGGAATCTGCTGTGGGCGGAGCTTGCAGCGCGCGCAGCTTGTTGCGCCGTTCCTCCAGAACCACATTCAAGCGAACCAACGGTAGAATTTTTCCGCGATATTGCGTGACCCACTGGCTGCCCGACATCTCCACCTGAGCTACGGGAAACTCTTCGAGTCGCGCCAGCGTGCTCAGTGGAATCGCCATGCGCGAATCCCCGGGTCCTGCGAACAACAGGAAAGTTTGCTTTTCTTCCTGGTTACCAGACTCCGCGACTTTTTCAGTTATGGCGCGCTCCCGTGTTTCGGTCACCACACTGGCTCTTTGCGCAAGACCCAAAACATCCAGGATCAATGCAACTTTGCCGTCCCCCATAATGCTTGAACCGGCAAAAGTTTTTACCGACTTCAATTGTTTGCGCAGTGGCTTTACTACAATTTCTTCTGTGTCGTTGATCTGATCGACGACCAGCCCGAACTGACGCTCGTCGGCTTGCAATACCACGATGTTGACCGCGCCGTCACTTTCGGAGCCCCGCTTTGTGTCGGCCTCTAATTTGAGTTCGCGGCTCAAATACACCAGTGGCAATAACTGTCCTCGTAGGCGGTAAACCGGCGCGCCATGCACCAGTTCTATGCCCGTGCTTACTTCGTCCGCCTCAAGCCGTACCAGCTCAAGCAAACTTACTTGCGGGATCGCATACCGTTCCCCGCAGCAGGTCACAACCAGCGCCGGGATAATGGCCAAGGTCAGCGGAATCTTCACTCGCACGGTAGTCCCTTGTCCGCGCGTGGACTGAACATCGACATTGCCGCCAATGCGCTCGACATTCGTCTTTACCACGTCCATACCCACACCGCGGCCGGATACATTGGTGACCTTCTCCGCGGTAGAAAAGCCCGGCAAAAAGATGAGGTTGTAAATTTCGCGTTCAGTCATTCGCCCGGCCTGCTCAGCTCCGATTACGCCCCGCTCGACCGCTTTTTGGCGAATCCGCTCCGGATTCAATCCTGCGCCATCGTCGCTGATTTCAATGTTGACCTGGCCGCCCTCATGAAAAGCCCGCAAGATCAGGCGTCCCGCTCGAGCTTTCCCCGCTTTTACACGTTCTGCGGGAAGTTCAATCCCATGGTCGACCGAGTTGCGCACCAGATGGGTGAGCGGATCTTTAATTGCCTCAATGATGGTTTTGTCCAGCTCGGTCTTCTCGCCTTCCATTTCGATACCGACCTCTTTGCTGCAGCCCAAAGCCACATCACGCACGGTTCGCGGAAACTGGCTCCAGATATTTCCGATAGGCTGCATGCGGGTCTTCATCACTTCTTCCTGCAGCTCGGTGGCGATCAGGTTCATGCGCTGCGAAACCGCATGTAGGCCGGTATCGCCAACCGTATTTGCAATTTGCAGCAGCTGATTGCGGGCCAACACCAGTTCGCCGACCTGCGTCATCAGCTTATCCAGCAGATTTACGCCCACGCGAATAGTCTCCGGCGCGGCATCGCGCGGCTTCGCCTCCGGAACTTGCGCTGCGGGCTGGTCCTCGGTTTTGCCCGGAACTTTGGCCTGGGAATTTACGGGAACTGCACGACTCGCAGTCGAGCCATCAGTCTGCTCCAAAAAACTCTCGGCACGCTTGGACGCCGTGCCCTTCCCGAATTCAACTGCGGCAGGGGTCGCCACTGCAGCTTGCTTGTTTTCTTTCGGTGGTTTCGTGCCTTTGCCTACCGCAGTCGGTTCGGGTGACACTTGCGCCACAGCCGTTCCAGCCGCTGCCTTCGTGGCAGATGCGCCGGATTGCAGTTGGGTCAAGGTCTCCCGCAGCTCGGGATAGTCGTTTACGCCATCGGTGCCCGTCGATTCAATCTCTTTCAGCATTTGCCGGATCGCATCAACCATGCCCAGCAATGCGGTAGTAATTTCCGGATTCAAAGTTAGCTGACCGTCGCGCAAGCGAGTCAGCAGGTTCTCTCCCACATGAGCAACTTTTTCCAGCTTGTTGAATCCCAGAAAACCGCACGTACCTTTAATGGTGTGAATAGTGCGGAACACGCCAGCCAGCGAGTCTTTGTCCTTCGGGTTCTTCTCCAAGCCAACCAGGTCTCGGTCCAGACGGTCGAGGTTTTCCTGGCTTTCGATCAGAAAATCTTTGACGATATCGCCGTCACTCATGGCTGTCGCTGCCTTTCAAGCACTGGAACTCTCGCCCGAGGTGGGCTGCGGTTCGTCTGAAACCAGCTGACTGTTCTCTAAAGACGAATCTTTGCACTACCGAGAAGCGTTTCGGCTTTCAGAAGCTGCCAGGCTAGTACTTGAGCTCTATATCGTCTTTTCTGGTATTTCCATTAGCGGACCCTTGCCACAGGTGCGGCGGCTCGGACGGATGGACCCGCGTATTAAGGAGATCCGCATATTTAAAGGTAGGCTGAAGCGCGGTGTGACTGGGCGCTCACTCTTAAAAGAAAAGGCGGAGCGTTTAGCTCCGCCTTAATCTTGAACAGCAACATTTTTACTCAACAAATTATTCAAGCGCGTTTTCGAGTTCTTATCACCGTCCTCTGGGATGCGCGTTTCTCATCGTTTTTGCGCCCATTGCCGGCGTGAGCGCTCTCCAGATTTTCAACTCCCTCCTGCAGTTCCGGCTGCTCGACAATTTCCCAGTTGCCTCCTTGGTTCCACGGACCGCGAGCATCGCTTTCGCCATGGTCTCCCTCGCCCGTCGAGTCATTGAAATACTGGTCCACCAGAACAGGCGTCGGTGGAATCCGACCAATCGAGAATGGATCTTTGCCCATACTCTCCAGCGCCAGTGTGAAGGCTTTCATGTGAGTAATCTCACGGGTCATAAGGAACTGAAGCGCATCTTTTGATCCTGGATCATCGCAGAAATCGATGAGTCTCTCGTAAACGATCTTGGCGCGCGCCTCAGCGGCTATGTTGCTGCGTAAATCGACGTCGAGCTCGCCCGTGATTTTCAGATAGTCTGCCGTCCACGGGTCGCCCATCGAGTTGAACAGGTTCACTCCTCCTCCACCCGCAATCGCGATAAGCGGGTCGGCCTCTCCGGACCGTCGGTCGCGTTTCATCGGTTTCAGGTGCATTCGGGCGAGTGTGCCAACCACTTCCAGATGACTGAGCTCCTCGGTCCCGATATCCATTAACAAATCCTTGCGGTCCGGGTCTTCGCAGTTTAGGCCTTGGATCGAATATTGCATTGCGGCGGCCAGCTCACCGTTTGCTCCGCCAAATTGTTCGAGCAGCATGTTTCCAAAACGTGGGTCCGGGGTGCCGACGTTTACCGTGTACATCAACTTCTTAATATGGTGGTACATAAGCCTTCTCCTGGTATTTATCGGTGCTTGTTAATTAGGTTAAAAGTGGTGGTAAAAAATCCGGCTGAATCCGTGAGATAAGAACCTGCGCAGCAAATTCCTGAGCATAAATTCAGGAACCCGACGCGATCCACACCAGGGTCTCAACCGAACAGAGAGCGAGCTTGCATTCCTGAGCGATTAGTCACTTGGACTCTTGTCGCGCATCAATCGTTGCGTCTGAGACTCTCGATTACGAGAGCGCCTAGCAAGGTCGATTTCGACGGGCATCCGTACTCACTGTGACTAACGCGTGCACACCCGAAATCCCAAAACTGACGGATACGAATGTTCGTCAGTTAAACCAGGAGGGTAGGTGCGGGCCGGATCTCGTAGACCCAACCGCCATAGGGAATGACTACAGGAAACACTGTAGAGTGCTCGACGTGGCTCTCGTGCTACCAATAGCATGGACAGGGCTGCTCCTTTCCTAATGAAGCTGGGGCGATCAGGGAAAGGGCAGTGTTTCCGATCCAAATTCAACAAAATAAATGTCCGAATCAGCTGTTTTTCGATTGGAACGACACTCGTTCTGGGCAAACAGGGCCCGCTTGTGTTCCGAGATATCTACAGTGATGGCCTAAAGAGGAAAAGTGTTTATGAAGAAGAACATCCCAAGTTCAGTCGCAACGGTCAGCACCGAAGTGGCGCATTCAAACGGCGGCGGAACCGCGATCGCAGTTGCGGAATCCGCCCCGGCGGACCTTAGCGTCGTTTTGGCTGCTCTTCAGACCATGCGCGACGGTGATTTCTCGGTCCGACTTCCCGGATCATGGACTGGCTTGGCAGGCAAAATCGCAGACACCTTTAATGACATCGTCGGCGCGAACCAGCAGATGGCGCAGGAATTGAACCGCGTCGGCCAGGTTGTGGGAAAAGAAGGCCGCACCCGCGAACGCACCAAATTTCAAGCGTCGCGCGGTGCCTGGGGCCAGATGGAAGGCTCGGTCAATACGCTCGTCGAGGATCTGCTTCGTCCGACAACTGAAGTCACGCGTGCCATCGCCGCCGTCGCCCAGGGCAACCTCACCCAGACCGTCCGGCTGGACGTGGATGGCCGTCCGCTCGAAGGCGAGTTCCTTCGCTCCGCCGACATTGTTAATAGGATGATTCAGCAGTTGAGCGTATTCACCTCTGAAGTCACCCGCGTGGCCCGCGAAGTCGGAACTGACGGCAAACTCGGCGGCCAGGCTGTCGTACCCGGCGTGGCCGGAACCTGGAAGGATTTGACCGATTCCGTGAACTCCATGGCCAGCAACCTGACTGGCCAGGTCCGTAACATTGCAGAAGTCGCAACCGCCGTCGCCAGCGGCGACTTATCACGCAAAATCACTGTTGATGTCCGCGGCGAAATTCTCCAGCTCAAAGAAGCCATCAACACCATGGTGGACCAGTTGCGATCGTTTGCTTCCGAAGTCACCCGCGTGGCCCGCGAAGTCGGGACCGACGGCAAACTCGGCGGACAGGCCGTTGTCCCCGGCGTCGCCGGAACCTGGAAAGATCTCACTGACTCCGTGAACGCCATGGCTGGAAATTTAACCGCACAGGTCAGAAACATTGCAGAAGTAACAACTGCCGTTGCTCGTGGCGACCTCTCCCGAAAAATCACCGTCGACGTGAAAGGCGAAATTCTCGAACTCAAAGAGACCATCAACACCATGGTCGATCAGCTGAACGCCTTCGCCGGTGAAGTTACGCGCGTAGCCAGGGAAGTAGGAACCGAAGGTAAGCTCGGCGGCCAGGCACAGGTTCCCGGTGTCGCCGGAACCTGGAAAGACTTAACGGATAACGTGAACTTTATGGCCGGAAACCTAACGGCCCAGGTAAGAAACATCGCCGAAGTAGCAACCGCCATTGCCGGTGGCGACTTGTCCCGCAAGATCACGGTAGACGTTCGCGGCGAAATCCTGCAGCTCAAAGAAACTCTCAACACCATGGTCGATCAGCTGAACCGCTTCGCTGGCGAAGTCACCCGCGTCGCCCGCGAAGTCGGCTCCGAAGGCCGTCTAGGCGGTCAGGCAAACGTCCCCGGCGTGGCCGGAACCTGGAAAGATCTAACCGATTCCGTCAATTCCATGGCCGGAAACTTAACCGGTCAAGTACGAAACATCGCCGAAGTAACCACCGCTGTCGCTCGCGGCGACTTGTCCCGCAAGATCACCGTCGACGTGAAGGGCGAGATTCTCGAACTTAAGAACACCATCAACACCATGGTCGATCAGCTGAACGGTTTCGCCGGAGAAGTCACCCGCGTAGCCCGCGAAGTTGGAACCGAAGGCAAACTCGGCGGTCAGGCGCAGGTCCCCGGAGTGGCCGGAACCTGGAAAGATCTCACCGACAACGTCAACTTCATGGCCGGAAACCTCACCGCCCAGGTCCGAAACATTGCCGAAGTAGCAACCGCCGTGGCCCGAGGCGATTTGTCCCGCAAAATCACCGTAGATGTTCGCGGCGAAATCTTGCAGCTCAAAGAAACCCTTAACACCATGGTGGACCAGCTCCGCTCCTTCGCCTCCGAAGTCACCCGCGTGGCCCGCGAAGTCGGCACCGACGGCAAACTCGGCGGACAAGCCGTGGTCCCCGGCGTCGGCGGCACCTGGAAAGATCTCACCG
>Ga0134125_10003419_pt1 | contig 18369 bp, 17 predicted proteins | sample KB31751_FD_96464 | JGI IMG/M metagenome (GOLD analysis project Ga0134125, IMG submission 96464) | Terrestrial soil microbial communities with excess Nitrogen fertilizer from Kellogg Biological Station, Michigan, USA - KB3-175-1 | ecosystem: Environmental > Terrestrial > Soil > Unclassified ... | reverse complement strand
CGGTCCTCGCCGATCAGGCTGTTGACCAGCGTCGACTTGCCGGCGTTCGGCCGTCCGACGATGGCGATCCGCAGCGGCGCCTCGCCGTGCTCGGCCGCGTCCGCCTCGGCCGCCGGCCGCGCCGCGTCGATTGCCTCGAAGAGATCGGAGAGGCCGTCGCCGTGCTCGGCCGAGATCGCCACCGGCTCGCCGAAGCCGAGCCCGAAACCCTCCAGCGCGCCGGCGTCCCCCGCCCGGCCCTCCGACTTGTTGGCGACCAGCACCACCGGCTTGCCGCGCCGGCGCAGCAGCGTCGCGAACGCCTCGTCCAGCGGCGTCACGCCCTCGCGCGCGTCGATCACGAACAGCGCCACCTCGGCCTCGTCGAGCGCCCGCTCGGTCTGGCGGCGCATGCGCGCTTCCAGGCTCTGGTCCGTCACGTCCTCGAAGCCGGCGGTGTCGATGAGCTCGAGATCGAGGTCGCCGAGCCGACCGGTTCCGAACCGGCGGTCGCGCGTCACGCCCGGCCGGTCGTCGACCAGCGCGAGGCGCCGGCCCGCAAGCCGGTTGAACAGCGTGGACTTGCCGACGTTCGGCCGCCCGACGATGGCGATCTTCACCATGGCGACCTCGCTCCAGATCGTGTTGCGGTCGCTTGGAATCGATCCTCGCCCGATGCCGTCATCGCCGGCCGCAAGCGCCGGCGATCCAAGAACATCCCGAGCGGGGTGGCCGCGCGGCGGCGCGGCCACGGCTCACTGCGTGTGCTTGGTTGGCCGGGACTTACGCCCGGCCATGACGGAGTTGGGGGCGGAAGCTGTCTCACCCAATCTCAACGCGCTCCAGATCACCGGATGGCGATCAGGTCGCCTTTCTGGCTGGCCACGTAGATCATGCCGTCGGCGGCGATAGGCCCGATCATCACGTCGTCGCCGAGCTTCAGCCGCTGTTCGACGGCGCCGGTCTTCGGGTTGATCGCCACCGCCCAGCCATGGTCCGACACCGTGATCAGCCGGTTGTCGGCGAGGAGCGGGCTCGACCACACTTCGCGTGAGCGCTTGCCCGGCTTGCCGCCCTTCTTCTTGGCCGGCGCGGGCGCGTTGAGGTCGGTCAGCCAGTAGAGCTGGCCGCTTTCGCGCGAGGCGCAGATCACCTGGCCGGTCTGGTCGACGGCGAACACGACGTCGCCGGCCGGCCACGGCGTGGTGATCCCAGAGAGCGGGATCTGCCAGCGCACGTTGCCGGTGCGGAGGTCGGTGTCGGCCATCACGTCGGCGTGGCTGATCGCGAAGACGTCGCCCTTGTAGATCACCGGCCGTCCGGCGATGTCGCGGATCTCCGACAGCGCGCTCGAGCGGGTGGTGTGCGACAGCGGCAGGTTCCAGAGCTCGGTGCCGTTGTCGCTCCTGAGCGCCACCAGCTCGCCCGACGCGAACGAGGCCACGAGCGTGCCGTTGGAGACCGCCGGGCTGGAGGCGGCCATGATGCGGGCCGGCTCGGTCAGCGCCTGGTAGGTCCAGTCCGGCGTGCCGCTCTGCGCGTTGAAGGTCAGCAGCTCGTCGTTCACGTCGATCGCATAGACGCGGCCGTCGGCGACCGTCGGGGCGTCGTGGATCGGCGCGGCCGTGCGCGTCACCCACTCGACGTGTCCGCTCGTCGCGTCGAGCGCGGCCACCAGCCGGTATCCCGAGGTGACGTAGAGCTTGCCGTCCACGAAGGCGAGGCCGCCGCCGAAGGCGTCCTTCTCGCGCTTCGACTTGGGCCTGAGGTCGGTGCGCCACACCTGCGCGCCGGTGCGCGCGTCGTGCGCCGAGACCGTCGCCCTGGCGTCCATCACGAATACCTTGCCGGCCGCCATCACCGGCGGCGCCATGACGAACTCATGGTGCGTGGAGCCCTGGCCGAAGCTGCGGCGCCAGGCGACGCGGAAGTCGGGCGCGGCGTCGACGTTCTCGACCGACTGCTCCAGGGTGCCGCCGGGCAGCGGCCACTCGGGCTGCGGCTGCGGCGCCGGCAGGTAGAAGTCCTGGCCCTTCAGCGAATCGGACACCCGCAGCTGGTCGTTGAGCTCGAGTAGCGAGATGCGCTCGCCGGCGGCCGTTTCCACCGGCTTCGGCCGGCCCCGGAACGGGTTGGGCACCGAGGGCAGCGAGCCGCATCCGGCGACCGCCACCGAGGCGATCGTCACGGCGGCGATCACGCGGGCATGGCGACGGGACGTCATTGAGCGGCTCCGGCTGGAGGTGAAGGCGGCCCGGCCGGAGCAGGCGCTGCCGTCGTGGGCGGCGCGAGACTCGTCGGCGCTGGCGGCGGCATTGTGGCGGCTTCCTTCGTCGCGGCAATGGCGCTGGGCGCCTCGCCGCTGTCGATCGCCGCGATGGCGAGCTGGGCGCGCTGGCGCATGTCCTCTGGCGCGCCGAGGCTCAAGGATACGCCGGTGAAGTCGCGCCTGGCCTGCGCCGTCTGGCCGGCCAGCAGCTCGGCCATCGCCAGCGCCTCCTTGGCGTAGACCGAGAACGGCCGCTTCGGGTCGGCGAGCGGCTTCAGTCGGGTCTGGATCTGCGCCAGCGGCGCGGTGTCGAGCAGCGCTTGTGCGGCCCGCAGCCGCGCCAGGTCGCCGAGGATCTGGTTGGGCGCGGCGGCCGCCGCCTGGTCGTAGAGCTTGGCGGCGTCGGCGTCCTTGCCGTCGGCTAGGCTGGCGGCCGCCAGCTGCATCAGCGCGAGCGTTTTGTAGCCGGGGGCGCCGGCGCGCTCGGTCGCCTGGAAGCTCGCCTTCGCGCCGGCCACGTCTCCCTGGCTCAGCGCCGCGACGCCCTTCTGGTAGTCGGCCGAGGCGGCGGCGAGGTTGCGGTCCTGCCAGGCCTTGAAGCCCCAGAAGCCGAAATAGCTCAGCAGCACCAGCGCCAGGAGGCCGGTGATCCAGGGCGCGAGGCGTCGCAACAGGCTGAGGTAGCGGTCGGAGCGAAGCTGCTCCTCTATCTCCTCGAAAAGATCGACCAACGGGCGCTCCGAGCGGGGCCCCGAGCGGGGCCGTTCCAAAGTGGCCGGGAACCTATAGCCCGTCGCCCGCCCCTGCAACGCGGGCTTTCGCCGCTTCGCGCGCGGCGCCCGGACGTGCGCCCCGGCACGCATCGGCGGCAGCTTTCGGCCGCCGCCTGATCTCGGGCGCTACTTCGCCGCGCGCGCCAGGTAGGCCCTCGACTGTTCGCCGACGACCTGCACGAGGTTGCCCATCGTGAGGTTGGCGTCCACCAGATGCAGGCCCCAGTTCGCCTGCGGCTTGCCGCCGATGATCACGTCGCCCTGGAAGTCGTTGGTGCGGCGGCCGCCGGGGGTCGGATGCGTGGTCACCGCCAGATAGTCGCCGTGCGCGTCGGAGACGCATTCGGCCGTCAGCAGCCCTGGCAGCTCGACGAACGGCGTCTCGATCTTCGTGGGCGGGTTGGTCCAGACGGGGTGGGTCGGGGCCGCGAGCGCGAACACCACGCCGTTGGTCGGAAAGTAGGCTTTCAGCGGCCCGGATCCGCCGCCCAGCGCCGCCGGGTTGACGCAGGCCGCCACGGTCCCGGTCTTCTTGTCGCCCTGGCCGAAGAGGCTGTCCGGCGGCGGCGGCGAGGCGGCGCGGAAGCTGGCGAAGGCGATCGCGCACCCCACCTGTCTCGGCGAATGGCAGAGCGGGACGTGCTTGAAGTCGCCGCCGACGTCCTTGCCCGGCGGGACCTGCAGGCTGGTCCCCATCAGGATGGCGGAGATCAGCCGCTTCTGCTCCGGCTTGCCGTCGATCTCCTGGGCGATCAGGCCGGTCAGGATGCCCGAGCCCTGGCTATGGCCCACCAGCACCACGCCGCGGCCGTGATTGTCGTGCGCGAGGTACTCGTTCCAGGCGTCGAGCACGTCGCCGAACGCGATCTTGCGGCTGTCGCCCTCGGCCATCGGGTGGCCGGTCATGTCGGCGATCAGCGCGGTCAGCGTGTGCTGCCGATACACCGGCGCGTAGAGCCGGCACTTCGCCCCGAGCCGGGCAAACTGCTGGGCGACCGCGAGCCGTTCCTCCGGCTCGATCGCCATCGTGGCGTTGACGCCCGGATCGCGCGAGACGGTCGGATAGACGTAGAAGCAGTCGATCGGCGCGTTCGGATCGGGGTGGAAACGGTCGATGGTCGTCGAGCCGTCCGCGCGGATCACGGTGGCGTCGAGGTCGATCGCGCAGGCGTCCTGGCGGCCCGGCCTGCAGAGCCAGTTGGCGCCGTTTGTGTAGTCGATGCGGCTCGCCGGGGGCGGCGCAGCCGTGGGCGCCTGGGCCAGCGCGGCCGTCGCGCCGAGCAACCCCGTCGCCAGCGCCAACACCGCCGTCAAGCGTGCGAACATCGCCCCCTCCCTTGCGAACCCGAGCCCGTTCCGCGGGCTCGCATATCACAAGATGATGCGGCGGAGTATGCGGGCCGCGGCTTCGCGCGGCTGGACCTCGCCCGCGCCGGGGGCGGAGCCGGGGCTTGCGTCGATTTAACTTGGCCCGCCCGCGACTTTCCGCGACGTTGCGCGCGAGGAGAGGGGCGAGCATGGGCCGGCGAACGCGCCAGGCGCGGTAGCTGGGCCCTGCGTCCGCACCAGGGACGCGGCATGAGTCGGGAAGGCCTGGTCGGCCAGCTGAAGATCGACCGCGACGGCGACCCGCCGCGCCGCCGCCGCCGCCGCCAGGGCGGCGGCCGCTGGCTGATGATCGCCGCCCTCGCCGCCGCGGTCGTGCTGGCAGTGGGCGCCGCCGCCTGGTTCGCGGTCGCGCGGCCCGACCTGCCGAGCGTCACGACCGTCGCCGCCAGGTCGGCCTGGAGCGGCGCAGCGGAGGGCGGCGCGCTGCTGGACGCCTCCGGCTACGTGGTGGCGCGGCGCGAGGCCACGGTCTCGGCCAAGGTGGCCGGCAAGGTCGATCGCGTGCTGATCCAGGAGGGCCAGCATGTGAAGGCGGGCGAGGTCATCGCCACGCTCGACGATTCCAACGCCCGCGCCGCCCTGCAGCAGGCCGCCGCGCAGGCGCGGGCCGCCGCCGCCGGCATCAAGGTCGCGCAAGTGACGCTGGCCGAGCAGGGCCCGAGGTTCCAGCGCAGCCGCACGCTGCACCGGGGCGGCTGGCTCAGCGACGACGACCTGGACACCGCGCAGGCCAGCTACGACTCGGCGCGCCAGAACCTCGTGCTCGCCGAGCGCCAGGCTGCGGCCGCCAGGGCGACGGTCGAGGTCTACCGCCGCGGCGAGGACGACACGGTGGTGCGCGCGCCGTTCGACGGCGTCGTCACCTCGCTGGCCGCGCAGCCCGGCGAGATAGTCGCGCCGGTGGCCGGCGGCGGCTTCACCCGCACCGGCATCTGCACGATCGTCGACATGTCGAGCCTCGAAGTCGACGTCGACGTCGCCGAGAGCTTCATCAGCCGCGTCACCCCCGGCATGCCGGCCAGCGTCAAGCTCGACGCCTATCCGGACTGGGAGATCCCGGCGCAGGTGATCACCGTGATCCCCACCGCGGACCGCTCGAAGGCGACCGTGACGGTGCGGGTCGGCTTGGGGACCCGCGACCCGCGCATCGTGCCCGAGATGGGCGCGCATGTCGCCTTCCTGAGCGCCGCGCTGACCAAGACGGCGAACGCCGCGCAGTCGGTGATGGTGCCGCCCGACGCGGTGCAGACCGAGGACAGCGGCCAGAGCGTGGTGTTCGTGATCGCGAACGGCCGGGCCGAGCGGCGCGCGGTGCGGCTCGGCGACCGCAACGCCCAGGGCCAGATGATCGTCGCCGGCCTCGCGCCGGGCGACGTCGTCGCGGTCGAGGGCGCGGACCACCTGAAGGACGGGGCGGCCGTGAAGGTCGTCAAGGCGAAGACGGGATAGCGGAGGGCAGCCATGGCGCTGGTCAGCTTGCGGGGCGTGGTCAAGCAGTACAGGCGTGGGCGCCAGCAGGTGGAGGTGCTGCACAACCTCGACCTCGACATCGAGGCCGGCGGGTTCCTGGCGCTGATGGGGCCGTCGGGCTCCGGCAAGACCACCCTTCTGAACCTGATCGGCGGCCTCGATCGCCCGACCGAGGGCGAGGTAATCGTCGGCGGCGAGCACATCGACGAGCTCTCCAGCGGCGAGCTGGCGAAGTGGCGCGCCCGCCACGTGGGCTTCGTCTTCCAGTTCTACAACCTGATGCCGACGCTCTCGGCCGAGAAGAACGTCGAGCTGCCGCTGCTGCTCACGCGTCTTTCCAGCGCCCAGCGCAAGCAGAACGTCGCCGCGGCGCTCGAGCTCGTCGGCCTGACCGAGCGGCGCAAGCACAAGCCGGCCGAGCTTTCCGGCGGCCAGCAGCAGCGGGTCGCCATCGCCCGCGCGCTTGTCGCCGACCCGACGCTGCTGGTCTGCGACGAGCCCACCGGCGACCTCGACCGCGAGACCGCCGAGGAGATCCTCGGCCTCATCCAGCTGCTCAACCGCGAGCAGGGCAAGACCGTCATCATGGTCACCCACGACCCGAAGGCGGCCAGCTTCGCGAGCCGCACGCTGCATCTCGACAAGGGCGCGCTGGCCGAGACGCCGATGGAGGTGGAGGCCGCGTGAAGGCCGCGCCACGCTGACGCTGCTCTCGGGGCGGCCATCGCCTGGCTCATGTTCAACAACCACGACGTCCACATGGGCGGCGTTCCTTCTCGCTCAGCGTGACGCCCGGGCTGGTCATGCTGGGCCTGGTCTGGGCGCTGGTGATCGGTCTGGTCGGCGGCCTCGCGCCGGCGATCCGCGCCGCGTTTGCCGCTCACCAAGGCGCTGCACGCCACCTGAACGCCGATCACTTCCTGGAACGCGGCCCCTGACGCGGCCGTTAGACGGCTCCGAGCTTTGGTTTTTCGGAGAATTCAAGTGAAACGGCTTCTCACGGGCTGCGCCGCCCTTCTGGCGCTGGGGGCGATCTCGACGGCGACCGCCTACGCCGACCAGGCCAGCGACGCCGCCCAGGCGAACGCCCAGGCGGCGGCCAAGGCCGCGTCGAACGCGAAGGCCGAGCGCGACCGCGCCGCCCACTACGCCAAGAGCGCGGCGGGCCACGCCAAGGCCGCGATCGACGCGTCGGCCTCAGGGCACAAGACCGCGATCGCGAGGCGCGCCGATCTGCGCAAGCATCGGCTCGCCGCCAACGACCGCCGCCATCACCACGCGACCTCGGCGAACGAGCACGCGGTCTCCGCCAGCGCCAACGCGCGCGAAAAGGCCGTCACCAACTCGGCCCGCGCCGAGAAGAAGGCGCTCGACCAGCAGCCGCAGTGATGCGCAGGTCCGGCCGCGCGCCGAGACGCCCCTGACCTGCGCCAGCACGCCGCCGCGCGAGGCCCGCCCGTTCGTTCCAGGCATGGGTTGATCTCCGTTCGAGGCGGGGTGCGGGGCCGGCTAGAAGGCCGCCTGGGTGCGCAGCGCGACGGCCGTGTAGCTCTGGCCGATCTGGGCGCCGGCGGGGGTTTGGAAGAGCGTGGCGTTCGGCGACAGCCGCTCGATGCGCACCCGGTCGACGTCGAGCATCACGCGGAAGGTCTGGTTCGGATACCAGTTCAGCCCGAACGACCAGATCTGCGAGTCGCCGCCGCGGATGGCGTCCTTGGCCGGCGCCGCGCCGGGCGCGCCGGCATGGAAGTCGAGGTCGGCCTCGGAGTAGCGCAGCGCCAGCTCCCACGCGCCCCAGCCGTGGTCCTTCAGCGAGAACGGGTGCGCGATGACGGGGCCGTCGAAGGCCGCGGTAGAGGCGTTGTAGGTCCGACTCTCGCCGGTCAGCATCCAGCCGGCCTCGACATACCAGCCGCCGAAACTGGGCGAAGGCTGCCCGTCGGAGCGGCCGACGCGGATGGTCTCCACCTCGCCCTGAACCAGCAGCGGCCCTTTCTGGACCGCCGCCTCGCCGCCGAGCGTGCCGGCGTTGCGGGCGGGGATGGCGCCGGTGTCGATCAGCTGGGTCCCGTCGACGCGCAGCTCCTGGGTGTCGCGCAGGCGCACCGCAAAGCCGCTGACCGGCGTCGCCCCGTTCGCGGCGGGACCGGCGGTATTGGCCGGCCGCGCCACGTAGCTGCCGTGCACGCCGACGTTCACGCGCCAGCCCGGGCCGCGCACCGGGGTCACCACGCCGCGCCCAACGAAGCCCAGCTGGTCGCCGAAGCTTTGCGCCGTGCCGACATTTCCTGGCGTGGAGGTGATCGCCGCGCCGGTGCTGACCACGCCGATCGTGCGCCCGGTCACGTCGACCGACACGAACCAGCGATCCTGGTAGGCGAACGCGCCGGCCCCGATCCGCGTGTCGCCGGCCGCGAGGCCCCGCGCCACGTCGGCGATCGCCGGCCGCTCCAGGAAGAGCTGGGTGTTGGTGGACGCCTGGTCCTCCAGCCCGATCGGCTGGGCCCAGGCCCCGGCGCGCAGCCGCAGCGGCCGCAGGCCCGAGTACTGCATCCAGGCCTCGTAGAGCTGGCCGGCGTCCTCGACGCCCGAGCCCCCGAAGTCGAACAGCAGCCGGTAGTCCCAGTCGCCGTACGCCGTGCCGTCGAGGCCGATCCGCGCGCGGCGCCAGAGCACGCCATCCTTCAGGTCGCGGGCGTGGGCGAGATCGACATTCGACGCCGATGCCCCCAGCGCCGGGCCGGCGCGCCGGAAGTCCGCCGTGGTCGGCCCGGCGGACGGCTGCAGGTAGGCGGCGGTGTCGAGCTGCAGCTGCCCGCGCAGCGCGGCCGTGAACCTGCCATCGGCGGTCGAGAAGGTCGGCCGCCCGCTCGCCAGGCTGACGCGCGGCTGCGCCTGGGCGGTCTGCCGCACGTCGCCGAGCTGCTGGATGGTCGCGCTCTTCAGGTCGGCCACCTGGGCCTGCAGGTCGCCGACTTCCTGCTTCAGCTCGGCGTTCTCCTTTTCGAGCGCCTGGTCACGGGCCGCCTCGCCCTGCAGCGCGGCGACGGCCGCCTCCAGCCTCGCGATCCTGGCGTCGCGCTCGGCGTCGCGGGTCGGTGCGGCCAGCGCGCCCGAGCCCAGCAGCGCGCTGAGGCTGGCCCCCGCGGCGAGGGAGACGAGGAGACGTTGTTGTGCGCCCACGAGAACCCCTTGCGAGCAAGCGATGCCCAGCTTGAACGCTTATCTCTACTTCATCGATAGATATTATGTGATCCGTTCGTCAGGAAATCTGCGGCGGGCGCGCCGCCGGCGGCCACCCACGCTGACGCTCGTTGTTTGTTTACTGACGCGAAATACGGTGCCTCCCTCAACTGGGGGTGGCCACTGGTGGAACTGGCGGAACAGACGCTCGTCACCGTAGGCGCCGTACGCGCCTCGGCGTGGTTCCTGCAGAACAGCCTCGACGCCTTCGTGGGGCTGAAGGACGGCGCGGTCGCCTGGGCGAACGACACCTGGACCGCGCTCACCGGCTGGAGCCTCGACCAGACGCTGCGCCGGCCCTACGCCGACTTCCTGGTTCCAGACGGCGCCGAGGCGACGCTGACCGACGTTTGCGGCCTGCCGCTCGAGGGCGTCGGCGACTTCACGCACCAAATCCTCTCGAGCAGCGGCGCGGCCCTGTGGATGCGCTGCCACGCGGTCGGCGCGGCGGACGGCTGGGTGCTGATGATCCTGCGCGACATCACCGCCGAGCGTCAGCGCGAGATCGACGCCGAGCAGGCTCGCGGCGTCGCCGCGCTGGTCCGTCAGACCGCGGGCATCCGGACCTGGCGCTATGACGTGGAGGCGGATCGCTACGAAGTCGACCGCGACTTTGGCGACCCGGTCGGCGACGCCTCGAGGCTGCATTCCGGCGAGTCCCAGCGCGAGCTGATCCACCGCGACGACATCGGCGCCGTGATGGAGCGGTGGCAGGCGACCATCGCCACCGGCGTCCCGGGCGAGGCCGAATATCGTCTGCAATACGGCGCCGATCCGCGCTGGCGGCGCCGACGCGCGGCCTGGCGGGGCCTGCGTCAACGGCCCAGCGGCCGCTGGGACATCCTCGGTGTCAGCGCCGACATCACCGAGATCGCCGACGCGCGCGACGCGGCGCTGCGCGGCGCGGAGGCGGCGCGGGCGGCGGACGAGGCCAAGTCGCGCTTTCTCTCCAACATCAGCCACGAGATCCGCACGCCGATGAACGGAGTGATGGGCGCGCTCCACCTCATCAAGGCCGATCCGCCCCATGCCGAGCGGCAGGCGCTCGCAGACAAGGCCCTGGCGGCCGGCGCCGGCCTCTCGGCCCTGCTCGGCGACATCATCGACTTCGCGGACCTCGAAGCGGGCCGCATCGAGCTGGCGGCCGAGCCGCTCGATCCCGCCGAGCAGCTGCGCAACGTCGTGGCGATGTTCCGGCCGCTGGCTGCCGCCAAGCGCGTGGCGCTGCGCCTCAGCGCGCCGCGCGACATCGGCTGGGTGGCGGCCGACCCGGCGCGGCTGCGCAAGCTGGCGTTCCATCTGGTCGGCAACGCGGTGAAATTCACCGAACGCGGCCGCATCGACGTGCGGCTGTCGGCCAAGGGCGCCGGCGAGGCGCGCCGCCTGCGTCTGGCGGTCGCCGACACCGGTGTCGGCGTGGCGTCGGCGGCGGAGCCCGAGCTCTTCGAAGGCTTCACGCAGGGCGACGGCTCGATCACCCGCCGGCACGGCGGCGCGGGCCTCGGTCTGGCGACGACCGGGCGGCTGGCGCGGCTCATGGGCGGCCGGGCCGGATTCAAGCGGCGCCGCGGCGGCGGCTCGCTGTTCTCGATCGAGATCGACGCGCCCGCGGCCGCGGCGCCCGGGCCGCAGACGCCGGACGCCGGCGACTGGCTCGCAGGCGTCAGGGTGCTGGTGGTCGAGGACAACCCCACCAACCGGCTGGTGGCCACGCACATGCTCGGGCGGCTGGGCGCCGAGGTGGACGTCGCCGAGAACGGCGCGGCCGGCGTCGAAGCGGTGCGGAGCGCCGACTACGACCTCATCTTCATGGACATCCAGATGCCGGTGATGGACGGCGTCGAGGCGACGCGCCGCATCCGCGCCCTGCCATTGCCGAAGGGTCGAACGCCGATCGTCGCCACCACCGCGAACGTGCTGCCCGAGCAGATGGCGCGCTACCGCGCCAGCGGCATCGACGGGGTCGTCGCCAAGCCGATCTCGCCGGCCGCCCTGCTCAACGAAGTCGCGCGACTGGCTGCGGCCTGAGGAGGGCTCAGCCGCCCACGCGGCCGAAATAGGTTTCAGCGGCGGCCGGGAACCGGCGGGCGCGGACGTCGTCGGCATAGCCGCGCACCGCCTGGGCGATCTCGGCCTTCAGGTTGGCGTAGCGGCGCACGAACTTCGGCGTCCAGTCGAAGAGGCCGAGCATGTCCTCGGTGACCAGGATCTGCCCGTCGCAGCCCGCCGACGCGCCGATGCCGATCGTCGGCACGGAGACAGCCTCGGTCACCTGTCGCGCCACCGCCTCGGCGACGCCCTCGACGACGATGCAGAACGCGCCGGCGTCGGCGGTCGCCTCGGCCTCCGCCAGCACCCGTTCGCGCTCGGCCTGCGAGCGGCCCTTGGCGCGGAAGGCGCCGTCGACGTTGACGGCCTGCGGCCTCAGGCCGACGTGGCCGACCACCGGCACGCCGCGCTGCACCATGTAGGCGATGGTCTCGGGCACCGTGGGCCCAGCCTCGACCTTGACGGCCTGGCAGCCGGTCTCCTTCAGGATGCGCACCGCGTTGGCGTACGCCGCTTCCTTCGGCCCCTCGTACGAGCCGAACGGCATGTCGACGACCACCAGCGCCCGGCGGCTGGCGCGCATCACCGCCTGCCCGTGCAGGATCATCATGTCGAGCGTCACGCCGACGGTGTTGGGCAGACCGTGCAGCACCATGCCGACCGAGTCGCCGACCAGCATCAGGTCGCAGACCTCGTCGAGCAGCTCCGCCATCGGCGCCGTGTAGGCGGTGAGGCACACGAGCGGCGCACCGCCCTTGCGCTGGGTGATCTCCGGCGCGGTCAGCCGCCTGACCGTCTCCTGACGCTGCGATGACATGGGTGGGGCTAGATCTCCCGCACGAGGCGCGCCAGGCCAAAGCCCGTCGCCACGACCAGCAACGCCCCTGCCAGCCAGATTGCCTGAACGTCAACATAAATCCCGCCAGGCGCAAGCGCGCCGGAGACGCTCGCGGCCACGTGCCGCGCCAGGAAGTCGTTGGCTTGGCCGAAGTAGCCGGTCACCTGGCCGGTGACGCCGGTCGAGAGGATCTCGTAGCCGCCGATCAGGCCGCCGAGCACGCCCATGGCCCCGATCAGCAGCCGCCGCGCGTTCCAGCCGCGGTCGAGCCGCTCCAGCACCTGCAGGGTGAAGAGGTCGGCGTCGGGCGCCGGCGGCGCCTCGGCGAACATCCGCTCCAGCCGGAATTCGAAACTGGTCTCAGCCACCGACCTGCCTCCGCCGGCCGCCATCGCCGTCCGGCGAAAGTCGCGACCGGAGCTTATCCAGACCACGTTTGACATGGGATTTGACTGTTCCGAGTGGCGCATTCAAGGCCACCGCAGCTTCCGCGTGCGAGAGCCCGACGCCGTAACAAAGCGACACGCAGATGCGCTCCGGGTCCGAGAGCGCCTTCAGCGCGTCGTCGAGGTCGATCCGCGCGTCGGCGCCGAGCGCCCGCGACGGATCGTCCGCATCGGTCCCTTCGGCCAGCAGCCCAGCCCGCGCCTCGCGCCGCCAGCGGCGCGCGTAGAGGCGGGCGGCGATGCGGCTGACCCAGGTGCGGAACGCGCCCTCGCCACGGAATTCGGCGATCTGCTCGAAGGCGGACAGGAAGGCGTCCTGCGCCACGTCGTCGGCCGCCGCAGCATCGGCGCCCATGCGCCGCACGAGCGCACGCACCGCCGAGCCGTGCCGCCGCACGAGCTCGCCGAAGGCGGCCCGGTCGCCGGTGCGGCCGAGCGCCACGAGCTCGAGGTCGTGGACTCCCGCCAATGTCCGCTGGGTGGTCAAATGGCCGCTCCCGTCAGCGCGCCGCTCGAGAGCAATCGCTCAATTGCTCTGGGAGGGCGCGTGCCGCTTGCCGAGCCACAGAAACAGGTAGGCCAACCCGACCATGCCAGGAATGGCGCCCGCGCCGGCGATCGCCCCGCCGGTGATCCAGCCGCCGACCGAGTCCGCCAGGCCGATGCCGTAGCCGAGGCCGAGGCCGAGCAGCGCCAGCCCCACGCCGACGGCGATCAGCACGATCGCCCGCCGAAGGTCGCTCTCCCCCGCCGGCCCGGTCGAAACGCTGACCACTGCGCCGCTGGTCAGCTTCTCGATCAGCTCGGGCGGCGGCGGCTGCCCTTTCTCGTAGGCCGCGCGAAGCGTCTGGTGCAGCTGCGCGCGCTCCTTCTCGCGGTAGTAGCTGCGGATCCAGATCGGCCCGATCACGATCGCGATGATCATGAAGATGCCGAAGATGGGGATCAGCAGGCCAGGGTCGTCGTACATCTTCTTGTTCCCGCTTCTCTCGATGTGCCGGTCCAAGCTGACCCAGCTTGGCTTCGTTGGATAGTGGCGCCGGGCGCAGGTTTCGGATGCGAGGGGCGGGATTAAACCTTGGTCATGAAGGCGGGGTCGCCCGGCGGCCCGTTGGTGTTGCGGGCGCACAGCGCGAGGGACAGGGCGAGGCAGGCGAGAGCGTCCCGCCAGCGCCCGCCGGAGCGACGCATCCTGCGCCGCGGTCCGTCGCCTTCGCGTGCGAGGACGGCAGCCGCCTGACCCTGGACTTCGCCGCCGGCGGTCCAGCGGATCTCCTCGCCCTTGCCGGCGAGCCCGTGGGACAACCGGCTCGCCCACGACCTCATGGGCGCGCACGCCTACAGCCTCGAAGGCGACCGGTTGACCGTCACCCTGGCGGACGGCGACGCGTACCTGTGGCGGCGCCTCTCGCCTGAGCCGGCGGGCTGGAAGACGCGCAGCTGGCCGCGTCTTCCGCACCCGCACCCGCCCTGCTCACTTGCGGCGATAGTGAAGGATGACCGAGCCCGTATCCAGCGGCCGCGTCTCGAGGAGCGCCAGCTCGGCCTTGGCGAGCCCGCCGCCGAACAGCGGTTTTCCGTCGCCCAGCAGGTTGGGCGTCAACATCAGGTAGTATTCGTCGACCAGCCCCTCGCGCATGAGGCTGTCGGCCAGGCCGGCGCCGCCGAAACTGTAGATGTCGCCCTGCGCGACCGACCGCTTGAGCCTGGCGACCGCCGCACCAAGGTCGCCGCTGACGACTTTGGCGTTCCAGCCGGGATCGCCGGTCAGCGATCGGGAGACCACCGTCTTGGGCAGCCGGTTCATCACCTCGGTCTGCGACTCGCCCACCGCGGCAGGCGATGTCCAGTAGGCCCTGTTGAACTCGAAGTTGGCCCGTCCGTAGATCAGGTGGGCGGCGTTCTTCAGGTTGTGGTCGGACCAGGCCTCGCCCACCTCGGCCGACCATGGCGGCGGCGTGAACTCCCCGTTCGGGCCCGCGACATAGCCGTCGAGGCTCATGAACATCGCCAGGACAAGTTTCGCCATGCGGCATTCCCCTTTGCGTTACCGATTGTATTTTGCAACCGGTTCCGGATAAACCATCCGCTTTTATTTTGCAACTGGTTGTTCGGGAGCACGGCCCAATGAGAACGCGCCTCCGAAGTGACCACACGGCTGCATGAGGTCTGCGGCTACGCGGGCGCAGAGCCGCTGCAGCACGTCGATGCGAACGGCGATCAGCCGTGAGCTTGGCGGGGGCTGCCCAAAGGCCGGGCAGCGCGCCGCGCCCGCCCGCCCTTATTCCCACTCGATGGTGCCCGGCGGCTTGCTGGTGACGTCGTAAACGACGCGGTTGACGCCGCGCACCTCGTTGACGATGCGGGTCGCGGCCCTGGTCAGCACGTCCCACGGGAACTCGAAGACGTCGGCGGTCATGCCGTCGGTCGAGGTGACCGCGCGCAGGGCCAGCACCTCCTCGTAGGTGCGCGCATCGCCCATCACGCCCACGGTCTTCACCGGCAGCAGCACGGCGAACGCCTGCCAGATCGCGTCGTAAAGGCCGGCCTTGCGGATCTCGTCGAGCCAGACGGCGTCCGCCTTCTGCAGCACCGCCACCTTCTCCGGCGTCACCTCGCCCGGGATGCGGATGCCGAGGCCCGGTCCGGGGAACGGGTGGCGGCCGACGAACGACGGGGGCAGGCCAAGCTCGACGCCGAGCGCGCGCACCTCGTCCTTGAAGAGTTCGCGCAGCGGCTCGACCAGCTTCAGCTTCATCCGCTCCGGAAGGCCGCCGACGTTGTGGTGGCTCTTGATCACCTGCGAGGGCCCGCCGCGCGCCGAGACGCTCTCGATCACGTCGGGATAGAGCGTGCCCTGCGCCAGGAACGCCGCGCCCTCGATCGTCGCCGCCTCGCGTTCGAACACCTCGATGAAGAGCCGCCCGATGGTCTTGCGCTTGGCCTCGGGGTCGCAGACGCCCTTCAGCGCCGACAGGAATTGCTCCGAGGCGTCAACGTGTACGAGCGGGATATTGTAGTGATCCCTGAAGAGGGTCACCACCTCCTCGGCCTCGTTCAGGCGCATCAGGCCGGTGTCGACGAAGACGCAGGTCAGCTGCTCGCCGATGGCTTCGTGGATCAGCACCGCGGCCACCGACGAATCGACGCCGCCCGAGAGGCCGCAGATCGCCCTGCCCTCGCCCACCTGGGCGCGGATGCGGGCGATCGCCTCGTCCCTGAACCGCGCCATCGTCCAGTCGCCGGCGAGCCCGGCGATCTCGTGGGTGAAGTTGCGCAGCATCAGAGCGCCCCTCGGCGTGTGCGCCACCTCCGGGTGGAACTGCACGCCGTAGAGCCGGCGCCCCTCGTCGGCGATCACCGCGAACGGCGAGCCCTCCGAGGTGGCGACCACCTCGAAGCCGGACGGGATGGCGGTGATCTTGTCGCCATGGCTCATCCACACGGTCTCTTCGTGGCCGATGTCGCCCAGCCCGGCCAGCAGCGGGCTCTCCTTGGCGATGCGGATCTCGGCGCGCCCGAACTCGCGGGCGTGGCCGCTCTCCACCGCGCCGCCGAGCTGCGCGCACATGGTCATTTCGCCATAGCAGATGCCGAGCACCGGGACGCCGAGCTCGAAAATCCCGGCTGGCGCGGCCGGACTCTCGCTCTCGTGGGCGCTGGCCGGCCCTCCGGAGAGGATCACCGCCTTCGGCGCGAAGTCCGCCAGCATCGAGGCGACCGCGTCGTAAGGGTGGATCTCGCAGTAGACGCCGCTCTCGCGCACCCGCCGGGCGATCAACTGGGTGACCTGGCTGCCGAAGTCGACGATCAGGACGCGTTCGTGGTGGGGCTCCGCCATGGCGGGCATGTAAGGGAGAATCGGCCCGCCGTCATGGGGCGGCCCGACGCGCCAGACGCCGCACGCCGATCCGGACGAGGCCGACGAGCGCGATCAGCGCCCAGGCGCCCTCGACGATGGCGGCCGACAGGTTGAATCGCTGGGTGAGCGAGAGGAGGATCAGGCTGGCGCCGGCGAAGTTGATCGCCAGCGAGGCGGCGCTCTTCGGATCGAGCCGCCCCATCGTGGCCGCTGCGTAACCGGCCAGGATCGCCGCCACCCCGATCAGTCCCGCGATGTCGTACCAGGTCATCCGCCCTCGCCTCTTCAGGCGGGTTTAGCGGGCCTGGCGCCCCGCTGCACGGCCTTCTCGACGCGTCAGGCGGCGGGAACGCAAGCGCGACGGCAGGCGTTAGCCACCCCACGCGACCGAACCCGATCTCTTGGAGGCAAGTCAGGTCATGCGCTCGATCCTGCTCTGGATGCTGGGGGTGCCGATCCCGATCATCCTGTTGCTCGCGCTCTGCACGCATCACTTCTGACGCGGCTCTGCGCCAGGACTAGTAGTCCAGCTTCGGCGCGGCCATGACGCAGCGCGGGATTTCGCCCGGCGTCATCACGGTCGCCTTGTGGCCGACCCCCGGCAGGAAGAAGAACTCGCCGCGGCTTGTCTTGACCGACAGCACCGCGGGACCGGTGAATTCGCAGACTGCGTAGGCGCCGAGCCCGGCCGCGCCCTTGGCCTTCGCGGCGTCGCAGTCCGCATCGCCGATCGCCCGGCCGAAGGTGACGCCGTTGAAGTCGAACACGTACTTCAGCGTCAGCTGCTGGGCCCTCAGCGCCGAGGCGAACGCCGCCGCCGACACCGCCGGGCACGGCGCGCCCGCGACCGCCGAGACGTTGGCCTTGTCGGTCGACATGGCGATGACGTGACGCTGCTCCAGCAATTCCCACGCGGTCCCGATCGCGAAGGCCAGCACCGCCCCGATGACGATCAGGCGCGGAATGAGCCGGCCGACGCCGCGCTCGCGCCCGAACTCGGTGTGGTGACTCATGGCAAGCGCCCTCCACGCCCGAGGCGCAGCCCACCACGCCCGCGCCGCCGCGCCAAGTCCCCGCCTTCCCGAACCAGGCGCCGAACCTTCCCGCCTCAGCCAGCGCGGCGCGTCAGCACCGCCGTGAAGAAGCCGTCCGCCTCGGCCGAGCGCGGGGTCACGCGCAGGAACCCGTCCGGCGTCGCCCAGCGCTCGGCGCCGGCGAGCTCGATGGGCGCCGCCTCGAAGTCGGGCTTCGCGGCGAGGAAGGCGCCCACGCGGTCCTCGTTCTCCTCGGCCAGCAGCGAGCAGGTGACGTAGATCAGCCGTCCGCCCGGCTTCGCGAACGGCGCGGCGGCCGCCAGCACGGCGTCCTGCTCGGCGATGCGGCGCTCCAGGTGCTGGCGGGTCAGCCGCCACTTGGCGTCGGGGTGGCGCCGCCAGACGCCCGAGCCGGTGCAGGGCGCGTCGACGAAGACGAGGTCCATGCGGCCCTCGAGGCCCTCCAGGGCGCGAGGATCGATCGGCGAGCGCACCTGCAGGCTGCGCACGCCCGCCCGCTGCGCGCGGGCGGCGGTTTCGGCCAGGCGGCGCGCGTCGGCGTCGTAGGCGTAGAGCTGGCCGGTGTTGCCCATCGCCGCGGCGAGCGCCAGCGTCTTGCCGCCGCCGCCGGCGCAGAAGTCCAGCACCTGCCGACCGCGGATCTCGCCGGCCGCCGCGGCGGCGATCTGCGAGCCGGCGTCCTGCACCTCGAACCAGCCCTTGGCGAAGGCCGGCGCGGCCTCGACCGGCGCGGCCCGCTCGCTGGCCTCGGGGGCGGCGATGCGGATGGCGTCGGGCAGGAAGTCGAACTGCGCCGGATCGAACGGCGCCAGCGCCTTCAGCACGTGGCCGGCATCGGTCTTCAGCGTGTTGGCGCGCACGTCGACCGGCGCGCGCGCCGCCATCGCCGCCAGCTCGGCGCCGCGCGCCTCGCCGAACACCCGCGCCAATGAGGTGTCGAGCCAGTCCGGATAGTCGCCTTGCACGGGCGCCGGCGCGCCCGCGAGTGGGACCGGG
>Ga0134125_10003418_pt1 | contig 18373 bp, 21 predicted proteins | sample KB31751_FD_96464 | JGI IMG/M metagenome (GOLD analysis project Ga0134125, IMG submission 96464) | Terrestrial soil microbial communities with excess Nitrogen fertilizer from Kellogg Biological Station, Michigan, USA - KB3-175-1 | ecosystem: Environmental > Terrestrial > Soil > Unclassified ... | reverse complement strand
GAGTTGAGCGGCACCTCGATCAGGCTGATGCCGGCCGAAACCAGCACATCGCAGATGGGAATGACATCCGGCGTGGTGACGCCACGGAGAATGGCGATGATCTGACGGTGATTGGTCATTGGGCGCGTGCAGCTTTCAATCCGGCGATGGTGGCTTCCGTGGCGTCGAGCGCGAAACTCTCGACACCGATTTGCTTGAGAGCGGCGCCGTAGAGCCGGCCGAACCGGGCCGAGCCGATCAGCGGCACCGGCTGTCCGCTCGCGAGCCAATCGCGATGCCCGCCGATTTCGGTCCCGACGAGAAGTCCGGACAGATAGCCCGAGCACCAGTCCGCCCCCTTCTTCGAGAGCAGCAGCGCCGAGCGGGTGCGAAATGCGAGCGACGAGAGCAACTCGGGGTGCTCGAGACCGGCAGCCAGACCTTCGGCGACACCGGCTTCCGTCTCCGGCCCGTTGGTTTCGCCGGCAAAGGAATGCCGAAGCACCGAATGCTGCGACAGCACCTCGTACATCTCGCCGGTCATCGCCGACTGGAAGCGAACAATGCGCCCCCCGCGCAACTCGACCCATTTGGAGTGCGTGCCAGGCAGGATGACGGCGCCATCGAAACCGGGGCGCAGGTGCAGCAGGCCCAGGAGCTGGGTTTCTTCGCCGCGCATGACGTCTTCCTGGCCCTGGGTCCGCTGGCAGACGCCCGGCAAGATTCGAGGACGGAGGTTTGCTGAGGCGCCGCCCGGGCTGACCGCGCTTGCGAGCAGCGCCGTGAGATCGGCCGGGGTATTGAGATAGGGGGCTTCCATCCATCCCTGGCGAGCGCCGGCCATGCCGCAGATGACGACATCCGTTGCCCCGCGGACCTTCTCCCCGATGAGCGCATCCAGCACCCCCGGGAATTCCGGCTGGCTCAGCTTACCCATGCCTTTGTCCGAGGACACCGCAAAGGTCTGGGCGCCATCGGCGCCGATCCCCCAGGCCCTGAGGTTGGATGTTCCCCAGTCGACCGCCACCCACTCTGTCGTCGCCACGCCTCGCTCCGTCGATGCCGGCGCGACCCTAGAGCACGAGGCAGACAAGCGGGAGTAAGATCTTCGCAAAAGCTTGCGAAAATCGACTACTCATCGCGCAAGCTGTCAGACAGCCTAGTACTTCCGGAGCAGCCCGACGAGCCGACCCTGCACCTTCACGCGGTCTGGCGGGAAGATGCGAGTCTCGTAGGCGGGATTAGCGGCTTCGAGGGCCACGGAGTTGCCGCGGCGGCGCAATCGCTTCAGCGTTGCTTCCTCGTCGTCGACGAGAGCCACGATGATTTCGCCGGTCGCGGCGGTATCCTGCTTCTTGATGACAACGGTGTCGCCATCGAAGATGCCGGCCTCGATCATCGAGTCACCGCGCACTTCCAATGCAAAGTGTTCACCACCACCCAGCATTTCCGGGGGCACGACGATGGTGTGACTCTGCGTTTCGATCGCCGCAATCGGGGTACCCGCCGCGATGCGGCCCATGACGGGGATGGTCACCGGCCGGCCGACATCGGAAATGCCCGGCATCTGTGGTGCGCTGCGCGAGGGCGGCGCAGCCACACGCCCAAGGTTTCCCTCGATGACGTTCGGCTCGAACCGCGCCTTGCGGCCGCCGAGTGAGGGATTCATCGAATCGGGCAGCTTGATCACTTCCAGCGCCCGTGCCCGGTTCGGCAGCCGGCGGATGAAACCGCGCTCCTCGAGCGCGGTGATCAGCCGGTGGATGCCGGATTTCGACCGCAGGTCGAGCGCGTCCTTCATCTCGTCGAAGGATGGGGGAATGCCGCTCTCCTTCATGCGGTCATGGATGAACATGAGGAGTTCGTGCTGCTTGCGTGTGAGCATGTGCGGTCCCCTTGGGGAATCAGAACAAAGGCTGAACGATCTATAGATGTTCCGGCTCTGTTCTGCAACACCGAGGTAAATATGCGCTTAATACCCTGGAGTATGGAACGACGCTCCAGTTTACGGGCTGCGCCGGACGTTGGTCGCCCCATGCAGGAAGAGGGTAGTGATCGAGGCCGCGGTTTCCTCGATCCTTGCCTGTCCAGCGGGTACGTCCAGTGCTCCGCGGACGAGGCCGGTGAATAGGGTAAAGAGCAGATCGGCCGGAATTTCCTTGCGCAACGCCCCTTCGGCGAGGCCGCGCCGGAAGAGGGCGCGAATGGGTTCAGCCACCTTCGCGTCGACGTCGGGGTAGGCTTGGCTGTGCCCCGCACCACCCCGGCTCACAGCGATATACTTGCTGCCCGTCGAAACGATGCATCGGACGAGCCGTGCCACCGCCTCCTCGAAGGGCACGTTGTCGAGGTCAGCATGGGCGATGCGATCCCCGAGTTCCTTGATACTGGCAAGCGCCATGGCTTTGAGGAGGGCGTCACGATTGGGGAAATAGCGGTAGAGCGTGGCCCGGCCGACGCCGGCGGTTGTTGCGATGTCTTCCATGCTGGTCGTGTCGCCACGTTCCGCGAGCAGGGCGGTCGCGCTGTCGATGATCGCGGCGGCCGTGCGGTCACGCAGAGTTTCCCCCTTAGCCATGCTCTTGGCCCCGTCCGGGTCGCCGTCTTGACAGCTTGGCCTCATAATGAGACATCATTGTCTCGTTAGACAAAGGAGTCGATATTGATGTTCGCACGTGTCCAAACCCTCCACGAGCCGGCAGCGAAGCTCGACGAGCTCGCAGCCATCGGTTCAAGGCAGCTCCCATCCGCGGGCAACATGCCGGGATTCAAGGGTTTCTACTACCTTATCGATCGCCAGAACGACAAAGCCATCATCATCTCGCTGTGGGAGGCCGCGGAGAATCTGCGGCAGCTCGAAGCACAGGCGGCGGTGCGCGAGAAGGTAGAAGCCGAGGCCGGCATCACGTCGCCGCCGAGCGAGATTTTCGAGGTTGCCCTGAGCACCGATTGAGCTGAGCCGCCCGATCAGCCCAGCAGGTTGAGAGGGATGATCTCGACGATCTCGCCGGCCGGGATGCTAGGGCTGCCCTCGGGCTGGATGATCAGTGCGTCCGCTTCGGCCAGCGAGGACGAGTGGTTGCTGTCGGTCTCGGCGATCGGAAGCACCTCCAGAAAGCCGATCTCGTTGCGGCTCAGCGTCCCGCGCACGAAGTGCCGGCGCTCGCCGCCCGGGGGCAAGTCGGCCGCCAACGGCACGCCCATGAACGGAAAGAAAGGGTCGGTGTGGCCCGTCATCAGCCGCAAGGCGGGCCGCACCAGCACGGTCGCGGTGACAAAGGCGGAGGTCGGGTTGCCGGGTAGCCCGAAGACCAGGGTCTTGCCACGGGTGCCGAACATCAGCGGCTTTCCAGGCCGCATCAGGATCTTCCAGAAATCGAGCCGGACGCCCAGGTCCCGCAGCACATCCTGCACGTAGTCGCGCTCGCCCACGCTGGCGCCACCGGAGGTGATCAGTACATCGACGCCGTAGTCGAAGGCGCCGAGGATCGATTGCTCCAGCGCCTTCTTGTCGTCTCGGACGATCCCGAGGTCGATGACCTTCTCCGCATAGGGCGAAAGCAGGGGGATCAGGCCGTAACTGTTCGAGGCGACGATCTGGTCCGGCCCGAGTGCCGAGCCGGGCGGTACCAGCTCGTCGCCGGTCGCCAGCACCGCGAGCCGTGGGCGCCGCGCCACTTCGAGCTCGGCATAGTTGGCGGAGGCGGCGAGGTTGAGCATCGCGGGCGTCAGGCTCACGCCGGCGGGCAGCAGCTCCTTGCCCTCGGTGAAGTCGTTGCCCCGCCGGCGGATCGACTGGCCAGGCCGCGGCGCCTTCTCGAACATCACCTGGTTGCCGCGGGCGGTCGCGTGCTCCTGCATGATCACGGCATCGGCGCCGATGGGCATGGGCGCGCCCGTAAAGATGCGCACGCACTCGCCCGACTGCATCATGCCGGTGAAGCGCTGCCCCGCCTGGCTCGTGCCGGCAAGGAACACCGGCTGGCCCGGGACAATTTCCGCGGCGCGAACGGCGTAGCCGTCCATGGCGCTGGCGTCGAACGGCGGCTGCGTGTGCCTGGCGAGCAGCGGGTTGAGCAGTACCCGCTTGTGAGCGCGGTTCAGGGGAACTGTCTCGGGCAACGGCGTCGGAATGCGCGTGAAGATCCGGTCCAGCGCCTCGTCGACGGTGATCACCGCTTGAAGTCTCCCGACTTGCCGCCGGACTTTTCTTCCAGCTGCACGGCGCTGATTCGCATGCCGCGGTCGATCGCCTTGGCCATGTCGTAAAGCGTAAGCGCGGCCACCGATGCAGCGGTCAGTGCCTCCATCTCGACGCCGGTGCGATCGACCGACTCCGCAGTCGCCGTGATGCTGAGCGCTGCGGCGTCGGCGCGTTCGATTGTGACCTCGATGCGGCTCAGGGCGATCGGGTGGCAGAGCGGGATCAGGTCCGAGGTCTTCTTGGCCGCCATGATGCCGGCGATCCGGGCCACCGCGAGCGCGTCGCCCTTCTTGAGGCCGCCACCGAGAATGGCCGCAATGGTTTCCGGCTTGCCCTCCAGCCGAGCACTGGCGACAGCGCGGCGGGCGGTCGGCACCTTGGCGCCGATATCCACGATGTGGGCCTCACCAGCCTGGTTGAGGTGGGTCAGCCGCCCGCTCAATTGCGGCCCTTCTCGCCCCACAGCAGGAGCTGCGTGGCGCGCGTTACGTCCTCCTGCCGCATCAGGCTTTCGCCGACCAGGAACGTGCCGATACCGGCGCGGTCGTGCAGGGCCTGGACATCGGCGTGACTGCCGATGCCGCTTTCGGCGACAAGATGCACTCCCTTGGGGACGCCACCGGCGAGGTCGACCGAGGTCTGGAGCGTCGTTTCAAAGGTGCGCAGGTTGCGGTTGTTGATGCCGATAAACTCCGCACCGAGCGCCAGCGCCCTGTCCATCTCGACCTGTTCATGCACCTCGACCAAGGCATCCATCCGCCATTCGGCGGCGGCATCGAGCAGGTAGCGCGCCGCGTCGTCGCCGACCGCGGCCAGGATGATGAGGATGCAGTCGGCGCCCAGGGCGCGCGCCTCGGCCACCTGGTATGTCTCGAACATGAAGTCCTTGCGCAGCACCGGCAGGTTGGTGGCAGCCCGGGCTTCGATCAGGTAGGTCGGTGCACCCTGGAAGCTCGGCCGGTCGGTGAGCACCGAGAGACACGCGGCGCCACCGAGTTCATAAGCGCGGGCGATCTCGGCCGGGTTGAAGTCGGGCCGGATCAAACCTTTGCTCGGGCTCGCCTTCTTGACCTCAGCGATCAGCGCGTACTCGCCGCTTTCGCGCTTCTTGCGCAACGCCGAAAGGAAGCGGCGCACGGGCGGCGCGTCGTGCGCTTCGGCGACCACCTCGTTCCATGGGCGAAGCGACTTGGCGGCGGCGATTTCCTCGCGCTTGTAGGATTCGATGCGTTGCAGGATGTCGGACATGGTTAGCGAAGGATCTCCACGAGGAGGACCCAGCCGCCCTGCAGCGTGGTGATGAAGCTGACGATGATACCGGCGGCGATCCAGTAGAAGCCGGTTTCACTGCCGGCGGCGAGCAGGATGCCGCCCACGAGGGGCGGTGCCGCGGTGAGGATCACCAGCAGCAGCGGATAGAGCGACCAGAACAGCGGATCGCCGGCCTGCCGCCGGGCAAAGAGGCTGCGCACCTGCAATGCACCGGTGAGCGCGACGACGAGGCCGGTCAGCAGCGCCTCGACGCCGAACACCACCGGCGGCTGGCCGGGAAACAGCGCCAGGCTCGCCAGCACCAACGACGAGCTGATGATGATTAGGGTCTGGCCGGCCCGCGGCGGCAGCGTCGGCATGGCCATGATTTCCTTGAGGTTGATCGACATGGCCACGACCAGGAGACCCGCAAGGGCGGCGGCGGCTCCGACTTCGGCGACGAAGAAATCGGTCCACCCCTCCATCAGCCGTTGCTCACCGAGATCAGTTTTTCGAGCTTGGCCCTGGCCCGGCCGCTGTCGATCTCGTGGGCCGCGAGGTCGGCGCCGAGCTTGAGCGTATCAGACCGACCGGCCACGATGAACGCCGCGGCCGCATTGAGCAGCACCACGTCGCGGTAGGGGTCGCGCGCCCCCTCGAGCATGGTGCGCAGGCGGCCGGCATTGTAGGCCGGGTCGGCGCCCTTGAGGTCGGCCAGCGTGGCGCGCTGCACCCCGGCATCCTCGGGCTTGACCTCGAAGCTCGTGAGGTTGCCGCCCCTGATTGACGCCACGAAACTGGGGCCGGTGGTCGAGAGTTCGTCGAGCCCGCTGTCGCCGTGCACAACCCAGGCCGAAATCGCGCGATTGGCGAGCAGGGCGGCAGCCACCGGCTCGACCCACTGCTTGGCGTAGACGCCCAGCATATAGCGGCGGGCGCCGGCCGGATTGGCCTGCGGGCCGAGCAGGTTGAACATTGTTCTGGTGCCGATTTCGGCGCGCGTCGGCCCGACGTGTTTCATGGCCTGGTGATGCGCGGGCGCAAACATGAAGCCGATGCCGGCCTCCCGGATGCAGCGGCTGATTTCGGCGGGCGTCAGGTCGATCTTGACTCCCAGCGCTTGGAGCACATCCGAGGCGCCCGATTTGCTCGACAGCGCCCGGTTGCCATGCTTGGCCACCGGCACGCCGGCCGACGCGACCACGATCGCCGTGGCGGTCGAGATGTTGAGCGTCTCCGCGCCGTCGCCGCCGGTCCCGACGATGTCGACTACGTCGTCCGGCGCCTCCACCGGCAGCATCTTCTCGCGCAGGATCGACACCGCCGCTGCGATTTCGCCCACCGTCTCGCCTTTGACGCGCAGCCCCATCAGGAAGGCCCCGATCTGGCTCGGCGTCGCCTCGCCCGACATGATGACGCCCATCACCTCGCGCATTTCCGCGCCGGTAAGATCCTGCCGCGCCGCGATCTTTCCGAGTGCCCCCTTGATGTCCATCAGGCGGCCCTCCTCAGTCCGAAGTCGCGGGACAGATTGAGGAAGTTCTGCAGCAGCGCGTGGCCGTTCTCGCTGGCGATGCTCTCGGGGTGAAACTGCACGCCGTGCAGCGGATAGGTGCGGTGCTGCATGCCCATGATCAGCCCGTCATCGGACGTCGCCGTGACTTCGAGGTCGGCGGGCAGCGTGTCGCGTTTGACGATCAGCGAATGATAGCGCGTCGCCTCGAAGCCCGAATTGAGCCCCCGAAACAGGCCCTTGCCGGTGTGGTTGATCTTGCTGGTCTTGCCGTGCATCAGCGCCGGCGCCCGGATCACTTCGCCGCCCATCGCCTGGCCGATGGCCTGGTGACCGAGGCAGACACCGAGGATCGGGGTCGTGGTCTTGAACCGATCGATCACTGCAAGACAGATGCCGGCCTCGTTCGGGGTCGCCGGGCCGGGCGACAGCACGATGCCTTCGGGCGCCATGGCTGCGATCTCGTCGAGGCTGATCCGGTCGTTGCGGAACACCGTGCTGTCCGCCCCGAGTTCCCCGAGGATATGCACCAGGTTGTAGGTGAAGCTGTCGTAGTTATCGATGACGAGGAGTTTCATTGCCCGATCCGTGCCTCTCCCGCGTAGCGTAAAGCCTCTTCGGCAGCGCTGAAAAGGGCGCGCGCCTTGTTTTCGCATTCGAGCTGCTCGAGCTCGGGCTTGGAATCCGCCACGATCCCGGCGCCCGCCTGCACGTAGAGCCGGCCGTCCTTGACGATGGCGGTACGCAACACGATGCAGGTGTCCATGGTGCCGTCGGCGCCAAAATACCCGACGCAGCCGCCATAAATGCCGCGTCGCGCCTTCTCCAACTCGTCGATGATCTCCATCGCCCGCACCTTCGGTGCGCCGCTGACCGTTCCCGCCGGGAACCCGGCCGCCAGCGCATCGACGAAATCCTTCGCCGGATCCAGTTCGCCCACCACATTCGAGACGATGTGCATGACGTGCGAATAGTATTCGAGGAAGAACTTGTCGGTCACCCGCACGGTGCCGATCTTGGCCACCCGGCCGACGTCGTTGCGGCCCAGATCCAGCAGCATCAGATGCTCGGCCAACTCTTTGGGATCACTGAGTAGTTCATCCGCAAGCTCTTTGTCGCGGGTCGGCGTCGACCCACGCTTGCGGGTGCCGGCGATGGGTCGGATCGTCACCTTTCCCTTTTCGACCTTCACCAGGATTTCCGGTGATGAACCCACGACCGCGAACCCGTCGAACTCGAGCAGGTACATGTAGGGCGACGGGTTGGTCCGGCGCAGCGCGCGGTAGAGTGCCGTCGGCGGCAGCGTGAAATCGGCCTCGAAGCGCTGGCTCAGCACCACCTGGAAGATGTCGCCGGCGCGAATGTATTCCTTTGCGGCCTCCACCATGCGGTCGTATTCGGCGACCGTCGTGTTCGAGGTGATTGCCACGTGATCCATGTCCGGCGGCATCGCGGCATAGGGCAGGGTGCGGCCCAGCCGCCCCACGGCCTCGTCGATCTTGGCCTGCGCGCTCTCCCAGGCCTGCCTGGCCGATACGCCTCGCCGCACATAGACCGGCGCGGTGAGATAGAGCTCGTCCTTCACGGTATCGAAGACCGCCAGCATCGTCGGCCGCATCAACAGTGCGTCGGGCAGGTCGAGGCCGCGATCGTGCCGGTCGGGCAGCCGCTCCATCAGGCGGACCATCTCGTAGCCGAGATAGCCATAGATGCCGGCTGCGGTCGATGGGAGGCCCGGCGGGATGTCAGCCTGGCTTTCAGCGACCAGCGCCCGCAGCACGTCGAGCGGTGGCTGGCTTACCTGTTCGAACAGGCCGCCCGCAAGCCCGGCATTTCGGTTGATGCTGGCCTTGCCGGCCTCGACCCTGAGGATGATATCGGGGTCGAACCCGATCATCGAGTAGCGGCCGCGGGTCGCCCCATCCTGCACGCTTTCGAGCAGGAAGGTGTTGCGCCGGCCTTCGCTGAGTTTCAGATACGCGCCGACCGGCGTCTCGAGATCCGCGACGACGCGCCGAAAGACGATCTGGGCGCGGCCCCGGTCATAGGCCGCTGCAAAGCTCTCGAAACCGTCGCCCGCCATCGCATCACTGCGCCTGCTGATCAAGGTTGAGGGTTTGGCTCAACGCTTGCTGGTTGATGTGGATACCCTGCTCGTCGCGCAGGCCGTTGATGAACGCGGTGTAGAAACCGTTGCGCTGCGAATTGGTCAGGAAGTCGGCGATGTTCTTGTCGCCTTCGCCCTGCGCCGGGGTCACGTCCGTCACGTGGTAGACGAGGTATTCGCCGTCGGCATCGACCGTCGAGCCATAACTGTTGGGACCCGAGGCGAAGATCTGCGTCGCGACCTGCTGGCTCAGCACACTCGCCTTGTCGCCGTCGCGGGTAATCGGCGGGCTGACCGTCGCGAACTGGTTGCGCTCGGTGGCAACGTCCTGGAACGACTTGCCGGAGTCGAGTTCCTTGATGATCGCGGCGACCTCGGCCTTGAGCGCGTCGTCGGTCTTGGCCGCCGTCCAGGCGGCGCTGACCTTGTCCTTGACCTCGTCGAGCGTCTGGTCGCGCGCCGGATCGACCTTGGTCAGGTCGAAGTAGACGTTGTCGTTCGCGGCAATGGCAACAGTCGGAGCGAGCTTGCCCTCCTTCGCCGCGAATACAGCGGTGGTCACCTTCGGGCGGTCGGCCTCGGCAATCCCCGGGTAGGATGATAACTCGCTGCCGTCGCTGGTGAGCGCCACGGTCGCAACCGGCAGCTTGAAGCGCGCGGCGATGTCCTTGATCGGCTTGAGCCCGGCGCGCAGCGACTCCACCTGGTCCTGCACGTCCGCGTAGGCGGCCTTGGCCTTGGCCATCGCCAGGTTCTTGATGAGCTGCGGCTTGGCCTCGTCGTAGCCGATCGTGCCGCCGCCCTCGATCTTGGTGACACCGACCACGCGTTTGGCGCCGACGCCCGCAATGATCGCGAACCCGCCCTCGCTCGGAATGCCGAAGGCGGCGTCTGCAAGCGACGGATCGGTGACATCGGTCTTGGCCAGGAGGCCAAAGTCAGTCGGCGTCAGTCCGGCGGCCTTGGCGTCATCGAGGAAGTTCGTCCCGGGCTTGAAGAACTGCTCCTTGTTCGGGTCCGAGAGCACCACCTGCTGGATGTCGCGCTTCTCGGTCTTGGTCAGCGTGTCCTTGGTGCGATCGTATTCGGCTTTGATCTCGTCTTCCGTCGGCTGGTAGTCGGGCAGCGTCGCAAGCAGGTCCGGCGTCAGGGCCATCACATCGATCGTGCGCGTCTCCTTGGTGCGGAAGTCGGCCTGATGCGCGGCGAGGTATGCCTTGAGGTCGGCATCGGTGGGATCGGGGACGTTGGACACGCTCGTTGCATTGAGCGTGAAATATTCGACCGTCCGCGTATCGTTGCGATAGCGGTTGAGCAGGTCTTCGGCGGTCTTGGGAACCACCGTCCCTTCGAACAGGCCCATGGCGATCTGGGCACGGCGCGCCGCCCGGGTCTGCAGCTCGAAATACTCGGCCTGCGTGTAGCCGTTCTGCTGCAGCACGGATTCGAACTGCCCCTTGTCGAAGCTGCCGAGGTTGCCGGCAAAACTCGGGTCGTTGCGCACCATGACGGCGAGCTGGGCGTCCGAGACGCCGATGCCGTAGCTCTGGGCGAACTGGTTGATGGCGGAATCCGAAGCCAGCTGGCTAATGACGCTGCCGGGAATGCCAAATTGCATCGCCTGCTGGTTGGTCGGCATCTGCCCGGTCTGCTGGGCGAACTGGTTGAGCTGCTGCTGATAGGCGCGCTGGAACTGCGTTGTGGTGATATCTTCGTTCCCGACGCGGGCCAGGGTGTTCGAGCCGAGATCGACGATGACGTTCGAGATGCCGAACGCGGCCATGCCGATCAGCAAAAGGCCGCCCAGCAGCTTGCCGATCCACGTCGAGGCGAAGCGGCGCATGAATTTGAGCATAGGCAGGCGGTTCCGGCGGGTGACGATACGGCTGAGAGGGGTTATGGCAAACTCTGTTGCCGCGCAAGAGCAAGGATTTCCGCCAAGTGCCTCAGAATCTTACCGCGTTGATCGCTGGAAACTGGAAGATGAACGGCCTGAGGGGCTCGATCGCCGAAGTTGAAAAGCTGGCGAGCCACCTCACGGCCGGAGTGCCGCCGCGCTGCACGGTCGCAATCTGCCCGCCGGCGACCCTGATCAACGCCATGAACCGGATCGCGGCGCCGGCAGGGATCGTGCTTGGCGGCCAGGACTGCCACCCCGAGGCTTCCGGGGCGCACACCGGAGACCTTGCGGCGCCGATGCTGGCCGATGCCGGGGCACAACTCGTCATCGTGGGACATTCCGAGCGCCGCGCCGACCACGGCGAGACGGACGAGTTGGTGCGCCGCAAGGCGGTCGCCGGACTTGCAGCAGGCCTGACGCCGATCATCTGCATTGGGGAAACCCGCGCCGAGCGTGAGGGCGGGCAGGCCGACGCCGTTTGTGCGCGGCAGCTCCTCGGCTCGGTTCCCGACCAGGCGGCCGATGACGATGTCGTCATTGCCTACGAGCCGGTCTGGGCGATCGGCACCGGGCTCACGCCGACCTCGGCCGATATTGCCGATATGCATAAGCGCTTGCGCGAGCAGCTCATTTCGCGCTTCGGCAGCCGCGGCGAGAGCTTCCGGCTGCTCTATGGCGGCTCGCTCAAGCCCGGCAATGCCGGAGAGATCCTGCGGATTCCGGAGGTGAATGGCGGCCTTGTGGGTGGTGCCAGCCTCTTGGCGGATGACTTCGCCGCCATTATCTCGGCGGTGTAGCTGCCGGCCGGACGCCCGAATATCGGCGAACCGGCTGGCATTTCGCGTTTCCCGCGTGTAAGAGCGCGCCGACTTGTTCCCGAAGGCCCCTCCGCAATGCAAACCGTCCTGCTTGTCGCCTATCTGATCATTGTGCTCGCGCTGATCGGCGTGATCCTGATCCAGCGCTCGGAGGGCGGTGGCCTCGGCATGGGGGGCAACGCCGGCGGCCTGATGACGGTGCGCGGCTCGGCCAACCTGCTGACCCGCACCACGGCTGTCCTCGCCGCGCTGTTCTTTGCAACCGCGATCGGCCTCACGATCCTGAGCTCGCTCGATCACGGCACCGACAACATCCTCAACCAGGCAGCCAGCAATGGTGGCTCGGCGCCGTCGACGGTGCTCGACGCACTGAGCCAGATGCAGGCGGGGACCTCGAGCGCTCCGGCGTCGGAGACCACCGCGTCGTCCGCCTCCACCGATCCTGGCCTGGCGCTGCCGACCACCACTGCACCCTCGACCAGCGCCGCAAGCGCTCCGCCGAGCGCTTCGGCCAGCAGCGAGGCCCCGGTTGCCAGCAGCGCTGTCGTCAGCAGCGCACCGGCCCCGGTGAGTTCGGTACCGGAAGCCAGCGCGGCGGCCACGATCAGCTCGGCGCCGCCGAGCAGTCCGGCTCCGGCCAGCAGCGCACCGGCGCAGTAAGCGGATCGACCGCACCGAGTTACGAAGGGGATGGCAACATCCCCTTCTTCTTTTTGTTTGGGCCGGTCCGTGCCGGCCGGTTTCGACAGGCGGGGAAGGCGAGGCCAGCGGGCGCGGCTTCGGGCTTCCGAATCACCAACGCGCCCCTTAGAGGTGAAGGCCCATGGCTCGGTACGTTTTCATCACCGGTGGCGTGGTCTCCTCTCTTGGCAAAGGTCTCGCTTCCGCAGCACTCGGCGCGGTTCTGCAGGCACGCGGCTACAAGGTCCGCCTGCGCAAGCTCGACCCCTACCTCAACGTCGATCCCGGCACGATGTCGCCGACCCAGCACGGCGAGGTGTTCGTCACCGACGATGGCGCGGAGACCGACCTCGACCTCGGCCACTACGAGCGCTTCACCGGCCGGCACGCCAACAAGCGCGACAATATCACCACCGGCAAGATCTATTCCGACCTGATCTCCAAGGAGCGCCGCGGCGAATTCCTCGGCGCCACCGTCCAGGTCATTCCGCACGTCACCGACGCCATCAAGGAGTTTGTGCTCGAGGGCAACGACGACTACGATTTCGTGCTCATCGAGATCGGCGGGACCGTCGGCGACATCGAAGGCCTGCCGTTCTTCGAGGCCATCCGCCAGCTTGGCAACGACCTGCCGCGCCACCACGCGGTCTACGTCCATCTGACGCTGATGCCCTACATTCCGTCGGCAGGCGAGCTCAAGACCAAGCCGACCCAGCATTCGGTGGCCGAGCTCCGCTCGATCGGCATCTCGCCCGACATCCTGCTGGTCCGCTGCGACCGGCCGATCCCGGCCTCCGAGCGCCGCAAGCTCGCGCTCTTCTGCAATGTGCGCGAAACGGCCGTCATCCAGGGGCTGGACGTGCAGTCGATCTACGACGTGCCGCTCGCCTACCACAAGGAAGGCCTCGATCGCGAAGTGCTGGCCGCCTTCGGCATCACCGATGCCAAGGAGCCGGACATGAGCAAGTGGGAGGATGTGTCGTCGCGCCTCCACAACCCCGAGGGCGAGGTCAATATCGCCATTGTCGGCAAGTACACCGGCCTCAAGGACGCCTATAAATCGCTGAGCGAAGCGCTGGTCCATGGCGGCATCGCCAACCGGGTCAAGGTCAACCTCAACTGGATCGACAGCGAGATTTTCGAGCGCGAGGACCCCGCTCCCTATCTCGAGCACATCCATGGCATTCTCGTGCCCGGTGGCTTCGGCGAACGTGGCTCCGGCGGCAAGATCCAGGCGGCGCGCTTCGCCCGGGTGAAGGACGTGCCGTATTTCGGCATCTGCTTCGGCATGCAGATGGCCTGTATCGAGGCAGCGCGGAACACCGCCGGCATCAAGAACGCCAACTCCACCGAATTTGGCCCGACCAAGGAGCCCATCGTCGGCATGATGACCGAGTGGACCAAGGGCAACGAGAAGGAAACGCGCTCGGCCGAAGGCGACCTGGGCGGCACCATGCGGCTGGGCGCCTATCCGGCACAGCTCACCCGCGGCAGCCGTGTCGCGGACATTTACGGGGCAACCCGCATCACCGAGCGGCACCGGCACCGCTACGAAGTGAACATGGAGTACCGCAAGGTGCTCGAAAAGAACGGCCTGTTGTTCTCCGGCGTGTCGCCGGACGGCACGCTTCCAGAGATTGTCGAGCGCACCGACCACCCGTGGTTCATCGGCGTGCAGTTTCACCCCGAACTCAAGAGCAAGCCGTTTGAGCCGCACCCGCTGTTCGCAAGCTTCATCGCAGCCGCGATGGAGCAGAGCCGGCTGGTGTGATGGCCGAAGTCCTCAACCTCAATCGGTCCCGCAAAGCCAAGGCCCGCGCCGAAAAGGACGCGGCGGCCGCGGAGAACCGCGTCAAGTTCGGGCGCACCAAGGCCGAGAAGCAGAAGGCCACAGCCGAGAAAGCGCTCACGGAAAAGATGATCGACGCTCACAAGCGCGATACGCCATAAGGAGCGCCGGTTCCATCCGCGTCGGAGCTTGAGATGCCAGTCCTGTCCGATTTCACCGCGCCGCGCCTGCTCGGCGGCCCGGAGCCGCTATCCGATTTCGCCGGCAAGGTGACCGTCGTGGTCAACGTTGCCAGCCACTGCGGCAACACCCCGCAATATGAAGGTCTCGAGGCCCTCTACAAAACCTATGGGCCGCGCGGTCTCGTGGTCCTCGGCTTCCCCTGCAACCAGTTCGGCGAACAGGAGCCCGGGACGGCTGAGGAGATCGCGAGCTTCTGCACCCTCAATTATGCTGTCGACTTCCCGATGTTCGGCAAGATCGAGGTCAACGGTCCCAACGCCGATCCGCTCTACAAATGGCTCAAGGCGGCCACGCCGGGCTCCGACAACGCCGACATCGAGTGGAACTTCGCCAAATTCCTGGTCGGACGCGACGGCAAGCCGGTCGCCCGCTTCGGCGACAAAGTCCAGCCGGCGGAGATGAGCAAGGCCATCGAAGCGCAGCTCTGAAACAGAAGGCCGCCCACAAGGGGCGGCCAGGTTGCGCGTTCTCGTGGACGCGAAGGTTAGGCGTTGGAGGCGAACACCAGCACCGGTTTGTCCATCCAGAAGTCGGGGAAGTGCGCCTTCATGTCGGCGATCTTGGGCTCGTCGAAATAGGCGAGGTAGCCCGGATTCACCTTCATCGTGTAGGCGTTGTCCTGGTGATAGTCCTCGGCCTGGAAGAAATTCTTGTACGGCGTGACCTCGGTGACGATCTTGTCGGGGTAGATCTTCGCCGCATCGAGCTGGGCGATGTAATCCTTGGCGACCTTGGCCTGCTCGTCATTCATCACGAAGAGGGCCGAGCGGTAGCTCGTCCCCATGTCGTTGCCCTGATAGTTGAGCGTGGTGGGGTCGGTGATCACCGAAAAGAAGATCTGCAGCAGCTTGCCGTAGCTCACCACCTTGGGGTCGAACGTCACCTTCACGGATTCGGCGTGGCCGGTTGTTTCGGTGCCGACCATTTCGTAGGTCGGGTTGTCGACGGTGCCGCCGGAATAGCCTGAAATCGCGCTCTGCACGCCTTTGACGTGCTGGAACACGCCTTGCACGCCCCAGAAGCAGCCGCCGGCAAAGACGGCAGTCTCGGTCGCCGCCGTGCTTGCGGGTTCATCCACCGCAGGCGTCGGTGCGCTGACCGGCAGCAGGCCCTCGGCGCTGCTCGGGATGGTCCAGATGCCGAGGGCGGCCAGCGGAATGACCGCGGCGATCGCAATGCCCTTAGCCAGCTTGGTCAGATTGATCATCGAAATCTCCCTCGGGCCGCGGGGCCCGCGTCTCGCAGTGTAATTTGGCGCGTTCGCGCGCAAAATCCAGCATGATTGCAGGCTTGTGATTGCCGGGGCGAAGTCGTGAACGCCCATCCTGCCGGATCAACTCGAACGACAGAGTTGTTTCGCCGGCCGCACGGCGGAGGTTACCTACATCGAGGCATATTTTGCTGCGAGGCAGGTCGTCGAGCCCCGGTTGATCGCGTACGAGGCGATCTCGTGCGAGGTGAACACATGCAGGTCGCTGGGCGGCGTGTTGACCATCGCGTGGATCACCGGCGCCGTCGCCCCGTAGCGGGTCAGCGCGTCGCGCACGTCGCCGTCATAGACCCCGACGCCGTCTGCGGCATCGCTCTGGGCGACATGGTGGACGCCGAGATTGCCACGCACCACGTGCTCGCGACCGGCAAAGAACAGGAAGGTGCAGGCCGAATAGCAACTTGCCCCGCGTGGGATCGCGGTGCCTAGGCCGAGACGCCGGATTTCCGCGGCCAGCGCCAAAGCCTGGTCGACGTAGCCGCCACGGCTTTGCAGCACGAGCACTTTGGCGTGCGGTCGCGCCGCCATCGCCTGGTGGAATTCGTGAACGATGTCGCCATCGATTTCGCCGTCGAGACCGATGACGTCCGTGCTTTCCGGATAGACCACGAAATTGCCGTAACGCTCGGCCGCGCCGGCGCCCCCCACACCCAGCAGCACCGCCATGGCGGCCGCCAGGACAATCCCCCTCAACATCCCCCGATGTCCCCTCGCATCCTCGTGAGAAATCTAACTCTGATTTAATCTGCGTCGTCGACTCGTCAGTTTTATCGATCCGGCCGAGTTGTGATCAGCTCGGCGGAACACGGAGTGTGAGAATGGCTCGTGTCATCATCATCGGCGGCAGTGGGCACGTCGGCACCTACCTCGTGCCGCGGCTGGTCGAGGCCGGCCACGAGGTGGTCAACGTGTCACGCGGCGTCCGGTCGCCGTATCAGCCCAACGGCGCGTGGAAAGAGGTGCGCACGGTCGTTGCCGATCGCGATGCCGAGGATCGGGAAGGGACCTTCGGTCCCCGGATCGCCGCGCTCGAGCCCGACATCGTCATCGACATGATCTCGTTCACGCTCGAGAGCACGCAGCACCTGGTCGAAAGTCTGCGCGGCCGCGTGCAGCACTTCCTCCACTGCGGCACGATCTGGGTCTACGGTGCAAACGCCGCGGTACCCGCGACCGAGGACCAGCCGCTCAACGGCTTTGGCGACTATGGCTCGCGCAAAGCGCAGATCGAAACCTGGCTCCTGGCCGAGGCGCGCCGCACCGGCTTTCCCGCCACCGTGTTCCGGCCCGGCCACATCGTCGGTCCGGGGTGGGCGCCGCTCAATCCGGCCGGCCATTTCAACAGCGAGGTCTTCAGCCTGATCGCGCGGGGTGAAGAGTTGGCGCTGCCGAATTTCGGGCTCGAAACGGTGCATCACGTCCACGCCGATGACGTGGCGCAAATCGTCATGCGCGCCATCGCCCGTCGATCCGCCGCGGCCGGCGAGGCATTCAATGCGGTGTCGTCGCAGGCCCTCAACCTCAAGGGCTATGCGACCGCAATGTACCGTTGGTTCGGGCAGGAGCCCAAGCTCAGCTTTGCTCCCTTCGAGACATGGAAGCAGATGCAGGGACCCGACGACGCGCAGGCCACTTGGGAGCACATCTCGCGCAGCCCCAACCACTCGATCGAAAAGGCAGGAAGCCTGCTTGGTTATTCACCACGTTACACCTCCCTAGAGGCCGTCGAGGAAGCGGTTTCCTGGCTCATCGCCAACGGGCAGGTCAAAGTTCCGACCTGAAGGAAAGCTAAAGGGCACCCTCAGGGTGGGTTCAAACGCTCCTGCTTAGAAGGTCTCTCAACACCCCGAGACGGGGTCCACAACAGGAGAGACTAAATGCGCAAGCTGATTTTCACGACCGCCGCCGTCCTCATCGCTGGAGCCACGTTCGCCACCACCTCGGCGCAGGCCGCAAATCCGTTCTTCTGCCATGCCTATGCGCAGCAGGCCGTCTGGTCCGAGAGCGAAAACCTCGCCGATTCCTGCGGCTTTACCGGTGCTCGCTGGAGCTTCGACTATGCCGGCCATTACGCCTGGTGCCTGTCGGTGAGCAAGGCCATGGCCAACTCCGAGCGCCTGGCCCGCAAATGGAGCCTGATCAGCTGCTGAGCCCAGGCTTTCGATCGAGTTCCCAGCCCCTCCGGTCTCACCGGAGGGGTTTTCGTCTACCCGTCAGGGTGATCCGTGAAAATTGCGCGCTGCCCCTTCCGATTGTCACCGGACGGCTCTAGGAAGGGCCCGGCAATCGATTGCACAGGGAATTTCGCGCATGTCTTCCATTATCGACGTCACCGGCCGGCAGGTTCTGGACAGCCGCGGCAACCCGACGGTCGAGGTCGACGTCGTGCTGGACGATGGCAGCTTCGGGCGGGCGATCGTGCCGTCCGGCGCCTCGACCGGCGCGCATGAGGCGGTGGAGTTGCGCGACGGCGGCAAGGCGTATCTCGGCAAGGGCGTGACCAAGGCCGTCGACTTCGTCAATACCGAGATCTACTCCGAGATCGAGGGCATGGATGCGCTCGATCAGATCGGCATCGACCACGCGATGATCGAGCTCGACGGCACACCCAACAAGAG
>Ga0134125_10003416_pt1 | contig 18375 bp, 22 predicted proteins | sample KB31751_FD_96464 | JGI IMG/M metagenome (GOLD analysis project Ga0134125, IMG submission 96464) | Terrestrial soil microbial communities with excess Nitrogen fertilizer from Kellogg Biological Station, Michigan, USA - KB3-175-1 | ecosystem: Environmental > Terrestrial > Soil > Unclassified ... | reverse complement strand
GGCAAGCTGGCCGGTGAGGCAGCGGGAAAGCTCGCGCCGCGGCTGTTCAACCGCGTACACCAAGTGACACCCGCGGAAGTTGGCACGCGGACTTACCCGGAGGCGGCGGCCAAGACGGCCGCAGTGATGGAGAAGCATCCGGAGTTGTGGCGCACCGGCGGGTCGGCGAACTTAGCTGAGAAGGGTCATGAGCTGATGCCGGAGCTTGGGGCTAAGATGGAGCGGGCGCAGTTGGCTCAGCCGGGGCATCCTACCACGGCGCGGGACTTCCACAATGAGATTGAGTCACAGTTTCATCGGGACCTACCTGGCAATCCCCACCTCCGCGGCGTCTTGGACGAGGTGCACCGTGCAGCCCGGCCGGATAGGTTTAACCAGCTCTTTGCTTCAGCTAAACAGCACGGGATGGGGGACGCGCAGGCACGCAAGATGGCCAGCTTGGCGTTGAGGCACGACCGCACGCCGATGACCTTGCGGGAGATGCAGGAGGCCGGCAACTCGTTGAAGGGCCAGTTGGACCTCTACCACAGCAACCCGAACGCGCGGTTCGCGGGCAACTCGCCGCTGACTCCAGCGCACGTGGCTGAGCGGGCGCACGCGAATGTGGGCGAGCAAGTCAACTCGGCTAGCGGGCCGGAAGCCCTGGCAACTCGTCAGGACTATGGAGCGACAAACCGTCTGCTCGGCCCGACCATGAAGCGCGTGGCCACGACCCCAGAGCAGGGCGCATCAGCTGGGCTTAACCCCATGAAGCCAGTGCAGAGCGCCAAGAATATCTTGGGGCAGGCTGCTGGCGCGATGCGAGTACCAGGGGCGTTGCACGCAGCCAGCAAAGTTGTGCCGAAGGCAACCCCAGGGCTAGGTGGGGCTGCTGCCGGGGCTGCCACTGAGCCCGGCGATAAACCATTGACGAGGCTGCAACTAGCAGCTGCCGAGGCTAAGCGCCGTGCTTTGGCCGGCTCTTCAGGGGTTCAAGGGGCTGCCAAGTCCTTGGTGAGCAAGGAGACCAGTCCGGAATACAATGCACTGCAGCGTCGAGCGGCTGAGCATGCGCACCGCGAGGGTAAGGCGAGCGAGACCGTAGCCGGCCCGCAGCGCTGAGTTTGTCTGCAGTGACAAAATGTCACTAGAAGCTGTGGATTCTTGCCTTTTTTGACATTTTGTCAACCAATGACATTTTGTCACGTGTATCTCTAGTATGAGCAAGAAAGAAAAAGTGCCGCTTACCCCCGTTGTCCAGCCGGAACCGCAGCTGCCGGATATGGGCACCTTGCGGCGAGCCGCTGCATCGGCTACTCCGCAGAACCTCCAGCCGCCTGCGGCTAACACGGCCCACAACGCCTGGGCAAATTACCGCGCTGGGCACGTCCAAACGGCTCGCCGCCCAAGCTTGGGCGAGCTGGTCAAGGCTCCGCCGCCTCCGCTGACCGTGGTGCCGCTCTCACGGCGCGAGCAAAGGCCAAAGTTGGCCTACATAAGGCCGGTTTCGGTGAACAAGTTCGAGCTGGTGACTCACAATCTAGTGGATGGCGAGTTATTGGAGCCTCAAATCAAGCCGTTTGGGAGCTTGGAGGCCGCTTATGACGAGCTTATGCTGCAAGTTGTGGCTCAACGCGAGCGCGCCCTGAAGGCGTTGGCGGATTTCAAGCGCGATTCAGGGCTGGAGGACAGCGATGAAGCTTAGCCGGGTGGAGTTGGCGCAGCTTGCGGGCTGGGGAGCGCTGCTGGGGCTCGCTTTGGGGCTCAATTTGTACCTGGGTTTAGCGCTCGGGTGCTGCCTCATGGCAGCGGTGAGCTTGCGGGCGCATCGGATGGCCCAGCAGAGCGCTGCCAGCGCGGAGTTTGCGGAACTGCGGGCTGCAGTTCAGGCCTCAGCGGCTGAGCAAAGCGCGAAACTGAGCCAGTTGATTGACCATTTCAACAATCTCAGGGCGGAAGAAGCGCTGCGGCGCTCAGCCAGCGGCACAGTCAACCGAATTCGAGGCTAGTTGATGGGACGAGGCGATAAAGGGCTGCCAAAGCCCACTCCGGAGTACAAAGCCAAGCCCAGAATGCCTGGCCCGGGGCCGTCTATCCCACGGCAGCAGCTTAAACACGACGCCATCAGGATGATGGCTGATGCGGACCTGCAAAGAGGCCGCCAATGCGCCAATCTGCCTGAAGCTCTGGAGAGTCTCATCAGGAACACCATCTTCAAGGCCGAGCTTATCTCCCGGCGCACCATCCCGACCGACCGTGAGATGAAATCCGTCCAAATAGCGCTGGAGCTGCTGGTGCACGCACCCAAACTGGGCGAGGCGCTGGCGAAGGACAAGCCCTTTGCGCCCGTGCTCACGGCGGCGCTGGAAGATGGCAGCAATCAGCGCCAGGTGATAGATAGATTGAGGTTGTTGGTGGCCAAGGCCAAGACTGACGAGCCCATTGGGGGAGCCAAGCCGTGAATCCGCTAATGGCATACGAGGAGCTGGGGGCTGAAGAGGCGCATATGGTTGACCTGGCCTATGCGGCCGGCAATCTCAGCTGGTTGCTGGAGCCCCACCAACTTCGCTTCTACAGCATGATTTGGGACACCATCAACAGGCAGTATGGCAAGCCGGCGAAGGCTGATGACGTGCGCAGTGCTGCAGTGCAAGCCTGTCGGCGTATCGGCAAGAGCTTCTGCTTGACGCTCATCGCTTTGGAGTTCGCCAAGCGTTACCCCAAGACCAGCATCCTGTTTGTCGCGCCGACCATGAGCGAAGTTCGCGACGTGATTGAGCCCATCTTGAGGGATATCACGGGCATGCTGCCCCCTGAGGCTAGACCATTCTATGACAGCCAGCGCACGACCTACAAGTTCGCCAACGGTAGCAGTATCCAAATCAAGGGCGTGGACATGCACCCGCACCGCTTGCGCGGTACCAACCGCGACTTGATTATTGTGGACGAGGCGGCTTTCGTGCACAACTTGCGGTACATCATGGACGGTATCCTCGGCCCCATGACCTTCCGCACCCGCGGCGTTACCATTGCCAACAGCACCCGCGGCGTGGTGGGAGCGAATGAGTTCAACTTGCTTTGGGACGACCTAGCTGCGATTGGGCAAGCGAGCAAAATCACGGTGTACGAGGCCGGCTTCAGCGATGCGATGATTCAGGCCGAGCGCCGGCGGGTGACTCCTGCGGTATGGCGCATCGAATACGAGTGCGAGCCCGAGACAGATGCCAGCCAGATGATTATCCCCGAATGGCAAGGTCGCGAACGCGAGATTATAGAGGGCGGGATTGGGGATATCCTCATCAGGGCGCGGCAGTGGAGCAAGCAGGCGGAGGAGGCCAAGCTGTTCTGGCGCATCACCTCTGTGGACTTCGGCGTCTCGGATAACACCGTGGTCTTGTGCTCAGTGTTCGACTTTCGGGGTCATGAGCTAGTCCCGCGGCGGGAGTGGGTGGCCAACGGGCGCGACGTGAGTGCGCAGTCCATCGCCTTGGCGATTAGGGACTGCGAGGCGGCGGTGGATGCTGAGCTGGGCTATGCGGTCTCCGCGGCTGAGCTGCCGCTGGGTCTGCCGCCGTGGACTCGGGTCGGCGACCATAACATGCAGATGCTTCAGACCTTGGCTATGGACTACGGGTTCTCGATTTTGCCGGTCCACAAGCCCAATTTAGAGAACAATGTCAACTACTTGCGTAGCTTTTTGACCAATCCGGCTAAGCCGGAGCTGAAGCTAGACCCGACCGCCACGCCCAACTTGTGGGCCTGCATCCGCACGGGCACGTGGGCCGATGTGGCCAGCGGTAAGGCCGGGGAGCGCAAGCGCATCTTCGCACGGTCGGGGATGGCTGATGCTAATGGGAAGCTGCTCCACCATTTTGATGCCTTGGCGGCATTGGTCTATACTGCCTCCGCAGCGCGGTTTTTGTGTAACTATGAGCCCAATGTGGCGCAGCTTCCTCGCGGGGCTGTGGTGCCCATGAGCCAGGCGCACAAACACGTGACCACCGGTCGGCCCGGTGAGTCACTGTTTAAGCTTAAGGGCTCGAAAAATGGCGGAAAACCTGCTAGATTTAGCTAAGTGGTCCCTAATGGGGCGAGGTAAGCAGCATGGCGGCATTTAACAACAATTTCAGTTATACCTACTTCGCCAACATCAAGGACGAGGACGAGCTGGGCCGTGAGCTTTGGCAGAAGGTCGGCAACTACCGCAACTACATCATCTCCAGCGGGCGGTTGCTGGCCTGGCGAACGCTGTTCGGGACTTACTACCAGGAGTACGCGGCTCGGGCGAACAACTACCATACGGGGCAGAAGGGGCAGTATGCCCATGTCAACGTCAACGAGTTTAAGAGTCTGATTGACCGCCGCCGCGCAATGCTGACAGCCACCCGGGTGAGCTTTGACCCGGTGGCGGCGCAGTCCACGGTTAAGGCGCGGGCGCAGACCGAAATTGCCAAGCAAGTGTTGACCTATTACCTCAAATCCAAGGGGCTGGAGGGTGAGCTGGACCTGGCGCTGTGCTGGGGTGACTTGCTCGGGGAAGCGTTCTTCGTTCCTACCTGGGACGCACACGCCGGCAAGCCAGTGACAACTGTCGTGGACCCCAACACCGGCCACCCCAAGATTGTGTTCGACGGCGACTTCAAGTTCGCGGTGTACGACCCCACGCGGGCTGGGCGGGATGTGCACACCCGGTCCATCAAGGACTGTAACTGGTTCTACTTCGAGGGGCGAGGCAACAAGTACGATGAGGCAGCCAAGCACCCCGACTTGGCCCAGCGCATCCTGGACCTGCCGCCGCCTACGATGGACGAGGTGCAGTATCACTTCATCAACCCGCAAACGACATACAAGACCGACGAGATTGCGGTCTTCTATTTCTTTCACAAGCGCACCCCAAGCTGCCCAGCTGGGCGCTATGTCAAGTTCTACACCAACGGCTTAGTGGCGGTTAGCGATGACCTGCCCTATGCGGATATCCCGGCAATCCGGTACGCGCCACAAGAGCAGCTGGAGACACCCTTTGGCTACAGCGACAGTTGGTTGCTAGCGGGGATTCAGGAAATCAGCAACATCGCCTACGATTCCATGGCGACCAACATCGAGCTGTTCGGCGTGCAGAGCGTGTATGCTATCCGGGGCAGCAATCTCCAGTGGGAGCAGTTAAGCGCGGGCGCTGTGCTGCTGGAGGGCTCGCCGTTCCCGGGTAGCACGGATGGAGCGCCCAAGGCTTTGAATTTGCTGCAGATTCCGCCGGAGCTGCCGGCTTTTATCGCGGCCAATGTAAGCACTATGGAGCGCCTGACTGGCATCAATGCCACAGTGCGCGGCCAGCCGCCGGAGAACGTGGACGCGGGTGTGGCGATGGCGTTCCAGCAAGCCACGGCAGTGCAGGCCAATGCCAACGGGCAGATGAAGGTCACACAGTTCTACGAGGGCAGCGGCACCTCCATGCTCAACACGTTGAAGACCTTCGCTGTAACCCCGCGTATAATCAAAATAACGGGCGACACCGATGGGCAGCGCGTGCGCGAGTTCAGCGCTGTGGACTTGGACGATGTGGAGCATGTATTCGTGCAGCTCGGCAACCCCATCTTGGACAGCCACGCTGGGCGGTTGGCCATTGGCCAGGACATGGTGCAGAACGGGCTGGTGACAACCAAGGAAGAATATTTGACTCTGATTCGCACTGGCGACCTGGGCACTCTGACTCGGAATGCTGTGGACGAGCTGTCCTTGATTCACAAAGAGGATGAGCAGTTGATGGCCGGGCAACCTGTCACCGTGATGCCCACAGACAACCACGAGTTGCATGAGCGCGAGCATGGCGGTGTGGGGGCGATTGACGAGGTGCGGAGCAATCCGGCTAAGTACGCCAACTTGATTCAGCACATCAACACCCATCGAGCATTCGAGGGTAAGCCGCCTCTGGCGATGCAGCCGCCTCCTCCGGCTCCACCTCCGATGCCGATGCCTCCGGGACCGCCAGGGCCCGCACCGACTCAGGGCACTCCGGCTCCGCTACCGGGACCGCAGGGAGCGCCTCTTCCGCCAGGGCCGGCCAAGCCGGGGCAGACTCCGCCGGGGGCAACTCAGCTTCCGGCTCCGAAGGGGCCGCAGAGTGGACACCCAGGCAATTTGGCTCGCGGGCCACACGGGAATGTCCCAAGTGCAAAGCAGGCCGGGCTATTCGTCCCCCCACAAGCGCAAGCTGTGGACCAGAGCGTGACTGGGGTGTCGCCGTTACCACAGAATCCGGTGCTGAAACCTCGTAGGTAGGTAGCCAAGCTGGAGAGCTGGGGGGTAAGTCTCTCATGTTCTTCTCCAAGTCCATCGCCAATCGTTTCCGCGTCCATCGCAAGTTCCCGGCGCTGCCCGCCAAGATGCGGGTATTCGCTGTGGGCATCCCAACTGGGTTGCAGGACGCCATCAAGCCCCTATTAAGGGAGCACAACGCCAATGTCACCTACATCGACAGCCCGATGGAGCTGTTGCATGAGCCGCGGATGGCTGACGTGCTGCTGGTGCACCCCATTGAGATGGGGGCCAACCGACCGCTGAAGAAGCGACTGGAGAAGATTCGCATCCAGCTGCGCTATGAAGCCGAGGGCAACAACGACGCACTGCACGTCATGATGCTAGCCATTCAAGTCAGCACCAATCCCGGCAGTTACGCGATGCTCAAGGACCGCGTGGATAGGTTTGACGCCAAGCACAACGCTAAGCTGAGCGGCGAGCAAGCCAAGCAGCTGGTGAGCGCCGTGGCTAGCAGTAATGAAGTCCTGAACAGCGATATCGCGGCGGCGATGGCGGCTAAGGCTCGGGCGGATAGTAAGCCAGCGGCCGAGGCAGTGTTGGAAATCGGACACGCTGAGGCGTCTAAGGAGGTTGAGTAATGGCAAGAGGACAGCACCCCAAGCACCTGTTCAGCAACACTCGGGTCAACAAAGCCCAGGAGCAGCTGTGGAACGACCTCAACGACTTCACCGACGAGGTGTTCGAGGAGAACGTCGAGCGCTTCAACGAATTTTCAGTGTTCTTACTCATGCCGCCTTGCTTCGACAATGATGGCCGTTTTGTGAAGGGCTTGCTGGCCACCCACGCCACTGACTTCATCCTTTCTAGGTGGCCTTGGCTGAAGTCGCTGTTCCACGTCACCGCCTACGCCATGTGGAGCGGCTACCCACGCGCCACCCAAGCTGACGCCTTCATGGTGCCCTACGACAACCCAGCACGGAAGGCATGGTATGACCGCAAGTACCCAGAATACGCGCACCTGCCGGTCTTTCCGGTCGATGACACCGACTTGTTCAACGAGGCTGAGATGGTGTCGATGCCGGAGGTCGCCAAGGACATTGACGTGCTCCAGGTGGCGCGGCTGGACCAAATAAAGAATCTGGAGATGTTCGCCCGGGCGGCCAAGATTGCCGGCCACGTCGCGGGCCGGCCGTTGAAGATTCACTTGCACACTGGCTCTGTTGTGGATGTAAACTGGAGCCAGCAAACTGAGGCACAGCGAGTCGAGCTGATGAAGATGCAGGCTGTGCTTGGCGTGACCCAGCGCTACTTGACCATCAGCCCCGGGCAAGTGCCGAGCTTGGCGGAGCTGTACAACCGCTCCAGGGTGGTCACCATGACTGCGCTATGCGAGGGCCGCAATCGCGCTATCCATGAGGCAATGAGCTGCGGTACCCCTGTGGTGACGTTCGAGGCTTACAACCAATTCAGCCGGGGTGATGATGTGGTGTTCCCAGCTGGCGGCGGCTATCGTGCCCCGCAGTTCACAGCTCAGTCGCTGGCGGAGACCTGGGTGCGTACAATTAAGGCTGCTGAAGAGGGATGGTTTAACCCCCGGGAAGCAGTGCTGGCAGCGTCAGGCCGGCGTGCGGTCACCAACACAGTCCTGCGCGGTTTTGCTGACTACTACCGAGCCGCGCTTCCAGGCTGGTCACCAGAGCAGCCCGTTGAGCAGAACGCCTGGCTGCAGGAGAACATGCAAGCTGTGTACAAGACTGACCTGGAAAACTGGTGGTTTAGTCGGCAAGCATTCCTCGGCAAGCCGCGCTTTCATGTCAAGGGTTTGCAAGACATCGCTGGTGTGGCTGAAATCTACGCCAAGCTGGTGTTACCAGGCGGAGAACGCGGAGTTGGCGAATGAGCTGGTTTTTCAAGCTTTGGAACGCGGCTTGGGCGGCTATCGAGCACCTCGACCCGCCGATGTTCTGCCGCTACCATGGGCATGAGTGGCTGAATGGTCCTCGGATGCTCAAGACGCGCCAGCGCGTGTGCAAGCGCTGCTTGACCGTGGAGCCGTTGTGAGTCGCCGGATTACCAAACTCAGTCAACTTAAGCCTGGACAGCGTATCGTGAGCCTAAGCCCTGTTGAGCTAGGGATTGTCAGTGTCAAATGGTTTAGGCGCTACAAAGACAATGGCGAGGACCGGGCTGATGAGGTTGAAGAGCCCGCCGTGAAGACCCCACAACATTATAAAGTCTACTACTCCAACAGATTACCTAAAGGCTCATGGCCTGCCGAGCTGAACGAGGGTTGGCTAAAAGCCGGCATTCTAGTCGGCAGCGGCCCCTGCAAGCCTTGCGATGGTCTTGGGCTAGTTCGCAATAAAGCAACGGGCGAACACAAGCAGTGCAAGCTCTGTTACGGCGGCTGGCTCGGTGTGGGATAAGCTAAAGTTGACAAAATCTTGCAGTTAGGCTACTCTAAGAGGATTGGACAGCTCGGAGGCGGTTATGGTTAAGTTGCTGAGATTACTAGTAATTGGTACTTTGCTGGCAGCCCTGCCGGCTGCAGCGGCCAGCCCACCTTCCGCTCCATATACCAGCGGCGTGTATGTTCTCGCACCGGCTAACGGGGACATGTCCCAAGCGACAGTGACGGCGGTCCCGACCAGGGGCGGAACGGGTGACAACCGCCTCAAGAAGAATACTTTAATAGTAGCCACCTGGTCAGGCACAAGCCCGAGCGGGACAATTCAGCTTTATGGCAGCGTAGACAACATCACTTTTGTCCCGCTCGGGAATCCTGTGACGGTGAGCGGGAACATAGGCGCGACGGCTTGGGATGTTGTGGGCACCGGGTCTCTTTGGCTCAGTGTGGTGTACACCAAGGTCTCCGGGACGGGCACTCTGACTGTTTCTGAATCTAGCAAAGGGGAATAACTATGCAAGCTTTAATCCTCGCAGCTACATTGCTGCTCGGCCAGACTTACGGTGGCACCTATCAACGCGTTCAGGGTAATTTGCCGTTGAACGCCAACACATCGAATTTTGCGACCAATGCGCAAAATGTAGTTGCAGGCGGTAATGTCACCACGAACGCGGTCAATGCAAACACGGTAGCCGCAGGTCAGGGCAACGTGGTGCTGTCACAGGACGCCAACGGCTCCGCGGCGTTGTCGTTGAACGGCAACGTGATGCTTTGGTGCAGTTATACGCAGTGTATCGTCATTCCAAGCGTTTCTAAACTGAGCGCACCCGCTTTCATAACCTCTACGACAGGCTCCGCGACGGCACCGGCGGTGCAAATCAACTCCGGCGGCACAGGCGTCTTAGGCTGGTACAGCGCTGGCAACGTTAATCAAAGCTATCAAGCTTTGTCGCTCACGCAAAACGGAGCTAGGATTCTTACGTTGGACATGCTCGGCGGATCGTTGCAGTTTAACGCGCTCGGTGCGGCCAACACCGGGTATCAATTCTACGCCAACGGTGGACAGTTAGCTGTGCTATCCTCAGGCACCTCGGGAGGGTTGCGCATCGCACAAGGCGGGTTAGCCGTGACGCCCAACAACAACGTAGGCGTCCCTTCGGCGGGCATAATTATCTGGCAAGGCGCTGCGTCTCACAGCGAAACAGCGGTTCTGAACGCGACCACTCAGATCACCGGCACCCTATCCGGCGCGTCGGTTACTCTTGCCGGTGCCATCCCCGCCGGCTCAGTCGTCGTTGGCGTGTCTGTACGTGTAACGACTGCCATCACCGGAGCCACCAGTTTTAGTATTGGCGACGGAACGACCGCTACCGCGTTTGGATCGGCTATTGCTATTGCGTCAGGGACCACGACAACCAACGCTAATTGGACCATCTCTTCAGCACCTGTCTATGCCGCCGGAGCCAACATTGTGCTGACCGCCAACGGAAGCAACTTTACGGGCGGCGTTGTGCGCGTAACGGTGTCTTATATTTCGTGCACGGCACCCCTAAATTAACATGCGCCCCATTACCTACATCATCGTGCCCCCGCGTTTACAAAATAGCTAGCATCTTGCTTGCTTACCTGCTATCCTTACTAGTGGTATCGAAACGCAGCCACAGGAGGCGCTCATGTCAGTTTTGGACGGCAAACTTATCCTTAATTATCGAGGCGTTGCTTACACACTTCAGACCCCGCCCCACGCGGCTGCACCGACTGACCAAACCCAGGCGTTTTTCACGGCCTTGGCAGCTGCAGGGAACGCCGGTACGGTCATCACAACCTCCACTTCCACAACTTTGACGGCAGCCCAAAATGGCGTGGTTGTGGAATTTACAGGCTCTACGGCGGCGCAAACTGTCTCCCTGCCCGCGGCTTCGGCAGCTAAGGGCGTGGAATATGCAGTTACCAACTTGGCTTCGGTGACCGTTTCCGTGACCTCCGCAGGCGGTAACATTCTTGCCAATGGGGTGGCCGCGGGACTTACCCGAGTGCTCACGGCCTACACGGCAGGAGCAAATCTGACTTCGCTGCGCTTCAGAAGTGACGGCACTCAGTGGGTTGTCACTTTGTCTAACGGCGGCACGTATACCTAATAGAGGGGGCGTACTATGGGCTCTCTTAAACGCTGGCATGTGGTTTTAGCTGTGGCGCTGGCCGGGATTAGCCTGGTCGCCAAAGCTGCTGATTATCTGGATTCTAGGATTGACGAACGTGTCAAGTCTGTGGCAGTCCCCCGCGAGGACTTCGACCGCTTGGAAACCAAGCTGGACCACATCACGGAAATTCTGCTGCGCAAGAAGTGAGTTTGTTAGCCTATAGGCTATCAAAATGGTAGGTTTTGGTAGCTTATAAGCTATCAGGAGACCTTTCAATGGCACAATTTACCTTCTCCATAGCGGCCGGCCTGGTTACTGGCCCCAACGGGGTTGCCTACAATGCCTTCAGCGGCCATAACGACCCCGAGACCGGGGTCCAGGGCCTCAACAACCCCGCGGCTTGCGCGGTGAAGGGGGTCGGGCCACTTCCTCCTGGGTTATACGCAGTCGGGGCTTTGCAGGCCAACCACGGCTCTCTGGGGCCGGCTGTGATGGCGCTGGTGAGGATTGACCTCGGGCCGAGCTACGGACGCGGGTCGTTCTATGTGCACGGGGCAAGCGCGGTGCATCCGGAACTATCCAGTGATGGCTGCATAATCATGAGCCGTACTGACCGTCTGACGCTGGACAGAGCCATGGCAGCCTTGGGAGACCGGCAACTCCTGGTGGTCGGTGGAATGCCGGTGGAAGACGCCGAGAAGCCGTTAGTCTCCTTGACCTGAGGGCGGGGGCGGGGTAGGCTTGCTAAACAGCCTAGGAGCGCCCAACAAATGCCGTCCCACAAGAAACCTGACTTAGAAGAGCTTGACCACTGGCACGCGAATCGCGTGCTGCCCAGCACCTTTGAGGTGTATGTGGGCACAGACCCCGCCTATGAGATGGCTGAAGCTGGTGAGGCCGTGGAGGCAGGCGTGGAACATTTCATGGCTGACCGCCTAGAGCGCAATCTGGCCTACTTGGCGCGGCTCGACCCTAAACGGCCTGTGCTGGTCCATCTCGCCAGCGCGGGCGGTGACTGGTATGCCGGCATGCAGATGTTTAGTGCTTTGCTCTATGCGCCCAACCCCATTACTGTGCTGGGCAGCCGCCATTGCCGCTCCATGACCTCGTTAATTCCGCTCGCGGCGGACAAGTTCATCATGCGCCCCCCAACCCAGTACATGATTCACCATGGCATGCTGGCCTTGGAGGTGCTAGCTGGCGAGCAGTTCGACACGGAGGTCGAAGAAGCTGCCAAGTTTCGCAAGCAGATGCTGGATATATATGCCTGCAGATTGCAGGAACGCGGCCCGCTGGCTGGGCGCACCGTCGAGGAAATCCACAAGGACCTCAATGTACGCATGCGCAACAAGGTAGATGTGTATTGGAGCACCCCTGCAGCGCAGCGTTTTGGTTGGTGCGATGAAGTGCAGGCCTCAACTGAGGTAGTGCGAGCAAAAGTCCCAAATCAAGCTCGCCGGGAGGCTTTGTGGCGCGTAATGGCAGCTCTGTAACTTGGCTGGACGGCCATTGTGTGCAGCTCTACCGGTTGCGCGGCAAGGATGCCAGCCCGGAAGGGCATCGATTGACCCCGCACGCTGATGCGCTGACGTTTTATGAAGATGGCCACTGCACGGTAGTTGTGCGCGATCACTGCTTTAGATATCGCCGCCGATTGCTTGAACTGCTGGTGCATGAGGCTATCCACTGCGCTGAATACCTGTACCATATCGAGGATATCGAACAGCCGGCAGACTGCTCACGCGCTGCTACTGGTTTGAGCCACATCATCTGCCAGTTTCTGGAAAATTTACCGCGAGAATGGAAACGCGCTGCTGGGCTGCTCGGCTAGCGCCAAAAAGTAACTGTCACCCACGCAGCGGCGCAATACCCTAGTGCGGCAGCAATCCAGCGTCTTATTTGCTCTGGCGAGCCGGGCTTGCAGTCGCTGAAGCTGTGATATGCCTGAAAGATGGCGAGTGCTTGCTGAAGTGCACACAGGATGACGCACGTAAGCGCATTACCACGGTCTGCGTTGACGTAGTAGCTGGTGAGCACTGCGTCGTTGAGAAAGCCGCTGAGGGCTAGAAGGGCGTAAAGCTTCACTTCGGTTCCTCGATTAATTTGACGACAGGTTGCTGGAATGTCAGTGTCACTACACCAACCTGCGTGTGAATATCCAGCACTTCCTCTGGTAGTGCGCCAGTCTTTGCATAATAGTCCAGCAAAGCAATATTAACTGCTATACACAGTTTTCTCAATTCTGCGCCGGCAAGCCATTCTTGTGTGTCCATCACTTCAAGAACCTAGCAGCGGCCAGGATAGCATCTTCGGCGCTGGCATAGACAGCATGCGAGCCGCCGATAATCATCAAGTTCTCCACCAGACCGAACTCCTCGACGATGGGAAATTTGTCCAGGGGAAAAACGTGCCCAGAGCGCTCAGCCAATGTCTTGCTATCGTCGGTGTAGCAGAACACTGCTTTACCTAAAGCGTGCATGTAGCCAATCTCGAATGCCGTGCCGGAGTCCATGTTCGGTCCGCGGAAGGGCACGATGTTGGCGATGGCCACATCAGCCTTGTTCATCAGCGCGACGTTGCCAGCAAAGATTTTCATGGCTGTGTGGCGGTCTTGCATAAACTGCCCTAGCTCAGTGTCGAGCGGCGACAATCCGGCAAGGCCAAGGGCGGCACAAAAGCCTTGCAGCTTGACTAAGTGCGCCTTGGCATTGTCGCGGAACACATCTGGTCCAGCTAGGTAAACTTGCTTACTCATTTCTTCACTCCTTCGCGCCAGTCTATATAGCACTGGTCTTTGAAAAATGTCACGTGGGTGCGCTTCCCAGACCCATAAAGCAGTCCGTGGGTGTGCGTGGCCGCATCGATGGGGTCGCGGTAGCCGCCCTTAGTCGGGCCGCATGTACCTACAATCATCCAACCCAGATAGCGCCCGGCTTGGTGGCGGTGGCCGCTCATGCCCTTAGTGCCCAGCTTGGCGAAGGTCTTGATGGTCGCCCTGCTGCCAAGAGGGCCGCGGTGGCCGTGCAAGGACAGTTCGACGCCTTTGACCTCCAACTGGTCGCTGGAGTGTAGCACTTTAAAATTCTTGCGGTTGATAAGCGCTGCCACGAAGTCCATGGCCTCGGGTACGCGCTGGGGGTTGGTGGCGCGCTCGAACAGCCAAGCGCGGAGTTTGGCATGGAGCAGCAGGACGGCACGCCGGGTAGACTTGCACTCGCCAGCTGCCCACTTGGTAAACCAGTCAGTGTGGTTGGAGCCAACCGCGACGAACTGGGTATCGGGGTAGAGGTCGCATGCCCACTGGAAGAGCTTAACGAACTCGTCAATCTCGGCCGCAGTGTCAGCGAGGCTGTCGTGGCCGGCCGCCATCTCAAACACACTCTTGTGATGGTTGATGAAGAAACCATCAAGACCATCGTGAATCATGACACGCTTGGGGCGGAGGCGGTCTACCAAACCGCCGGGCATGAACTGGTCGTCGAACACAGTCTTGACCCGCTCAGCGCAGTGGAGGTCGCCGAATACTAGCGCCTCAGTGCGGGGTGCATCAGTCGGCCCCTCAGCCGTCCACACTGTGTCGAGGTCCTGGAAGCTGCCATCCGAGGCGAAGCCCACGTGGCGGGTGTAGAACACCTTGTTATCGCGGATTTCCACTATCAGCCCGCCGAGCACATGGTGGAACTCAGCCTTGTCGCCGACCTCACTAGCGCTGTAGACGGCCTTGGTGATGGCCCCAGTGGTCATGATGCGCAGGACGCCGCGCTCGCCACCGCCATACGTATCCTCGAAAGCCTGCTGCGGGTGTGCGAGGATGAGGCTGTGGCCCGCCCCGAGGGGTAGCTTGCCCGAGAGCACGTTCTGATTGGTGGGGCTGATGTAGGCTGACCCACGGAGGCGCAGATTATTGTTGAGCTGCCAGTCAGGGCGGCGCAGATAGGGCACAATGCCCTTGGCGTACTTACGGCGCTGGCGTTTCCACTCCAAGCTCTTGCCGCGGTCTGCGGGGCGCATCATTGCCGGCTGGCTGAGGTAGTAGTCGCGTGGGATGACAACCAGCTCTGCGCCCGTGACCTCACAGTACTTCTTCACCACAGCCAGCGCGGGCTTGTGCAGCGGCTGGCCCTCCACGGCGCACGTAATGAATAGCCGCTTGAACTTGACAGGCCGCATCTTGAGCTGTTGTGGCTTGAAGGTGCGGGCGGTGAGAAAGCCGCAAGCCTTGCAAGTAAACCGGGTGGAGCTATGGCTGACGAGCGCAGTAGTATGGCAGTTCGGACAGAGGAGCTGGTTGTCTGCGTTCATGTATTGGTTAGGCATGGTCAACCTTTCGCCTGGCCCCAGGATGGTCCTGGATGGTAGTCAGCTGGCAGTGAGTATTGTACACCATTGTAGGTCCAGGGGGTTGCCATTATTTCACGAATGAGCTTGCCCCACTTATCCTCGTCACCCTTGGGGCACCATGCACCAATCTCGTCATGGACCTGTAAGCAAATGCCCACAGATTCCCAATCTAGCTGGGTTTCAAGCAACTGCATCGCGCGACCGAAGATGTGGAAACCGCCACTCTGCATCGTGTAGTTTTGGCCTTGGTTGATGCCACGCGCGCTGGACTTGAGCGCCCCCGTGACCGCGTCCACAGTGGGAGGTTCGACATAGAGGCGGCCGCCGAAGAGCGGGTGAGTGATATAGCCCAGCTCCAGCACTTGCTGGCGGATAGCAAGTTGGTAGCGCTCGCGGATGTTGGGATGAAGCTTGAAGTAGCGTTGCACAACCAGGCCCACCTGCTCCTCGCTCCAGTTTGGGAATTGCTTCTTGCATTGCGTCCAAATGGCCGGGTATTTGTCCTGGCCGACTTCACCGCGTACGTGCTGGTAGGCTACGGCATACATATAAGCCTTGGCGGTCTCATAGGCGGCCTTGCACAGCTTGTGCTTGGGATGAGCCCCGTCCTTCAGAATGGCGGCGAAGGCCTCATATGTATTAGGCAGGTCGGGCAGAATGTCGGGCAGAAACCAATCGATAGCATTTTGCGTATGAAACTTCTTTTTTTGCAGAATCATCTCGGCAAAATAGGGGTCCTCAGTGAAGATAGCCAGCAGCCGAGCCTCTTGACTGTCATAGTCAAAGCAGAGCCAGCTGGCCCCGGGAGGCGGCAAGAAGAAATTGCGGAGTGGCTGCACGAGCTGCACTTTACGGTGGCGGAACTTCACTGAGATTTTCTTACTAGGCACGTTCTGGAAGTTGAGGCTGAACTTGCTGTTACCGCGCTTGAGCGCCTTGCTGGCGCTCCAACGTTCGCCTACTGTGCCAAAAGGATTGAAGCCGCCGTAGATGACCCCTGCGCCATCGTAAGCGAAGCCGAGGTAGTTCTCCAGAAAGCTGATGGTCTTGGTAGCAGAGCGGAGGTCTAGGAGATAGCTGGCAGCCTCGCCGGCGATGGAGTCCTTGGTTTGGCTATGCACAAGGTATTTGGTCAGCAGCTCGGTATTGAACTGGGGGCGCTCAGTATTCTTCTCGAACACCAACATGGGCGCTTTCTGAGTCTCCCAGAACCACTTAGCGGCGGCCTGGGTGACAGCGAGGCCCTTTTTCCCCATGAAGGCTTGGAAAGCCTTGTCGGGCATGCGCAGGAGGTCATCGAGCGCAAGCGTAGCGCGCCAAATGCGGCGGTACTCCTGGTCACGAAGCTTCTCTGCGCCGGCAATGTCAAAGTGAATCCCAGCATTTTCGATGCGCTTGGCAATACGCATGAGCGCTTGCTGCAGTTGCATATGCAAGGCAATGGTGGGATGGTTGGGCTTAATCTGGGGCCAAGGCTGTCTTACAGATGGCATCGCTTGTCTCCTTTCGGCCACCAGCCAATCTGAGTGACACTGCCCTCCAGCGAGGGCATAAGGCGGAACAGCTCCATTGCATCAAGGTAGGTGGCCTCGGCATCATAGGCCGCATACTCAATCTCGGCGAGCGCACCTTCACGGTGCAACAGCTTCCACGGCCCTACGATATGAAACTGTGCCGTGATATCTTGGAGACCCTTCGGCCACTGGCGGCAGAACTCTGCGACTAGCGCCATGGTGTCATAGATGCAGCCCTGCATCTTAATGCCGCAGCTGCGCTCTAACCAGGGGATATCGTGCGGTCCGTTCTGAAACACAATGGGTCGGGAGCCTAAGGCGGCGAGCCACTCACCGACAATGCGTTCGGCCTCAGGCGTCCAGCGCCAGACCGCGGAGCCGAACTCGTCGGCGATGGAAATCATGGTGAGTTTGGTGGCGCGCTCGCCATTCCAGTCGTTCTCAGTGTCCAGGCTGATGAGGCCAGTCGAACGGCGCAAGCGGGCCGCAATATCAAGTGGCTCAATCTCCGCGCGCCATTTGTGCAGCATCCTATCCTGCTCAGCGGCTGTGGACTTGGCCGCCATGATGGAGGCAATCTTGAGCCACCTCGCAGTGAGTGTGCGGTAGATATACAGGCCCGCCTTGGGATGCCACGTCACAGCACACATAGGCCGTCCCGGCAGCTTCCCAGACCGCCAGAAAGTCCCGCGCAGCTCGTCCACAGGACCGGGAGCACCGAGGCGATGGCGGAGGTTGAACTTGCTGGCCTCTCTGATTTCATCCTTGCTGAGCTTGAGTTTGCGCAGACCATTGCTAGCCGGGTTGGTGAAGCCCACAATCACGTCAGTAGGCGCTAGGTCGGCGGGGACTTTGTTGACCAGGCGATAGCGCCCATCAGGCAGCGCGGCCCGCAGAAAGTGCTTGAGCGGGAAGGCGAGCCGGCCGGTTGTGTGGCTTGTGAGGAGGTATAACACTAGAGCCAGTCTCCGGCTGAGCATTCTTGCGATTTCTTGGGGGGCGGATACCAACCTGTAGACGTATAGGTTTTGTTGCACCGTCGGCAAACCCAATAGGTTTCATTTACCCGCTCGACTATTGTGCCAGGTTCACACTTGGCGCGCTTAGCCGCTAGTAAAGGCCCGCGCTTGAAACCTGACGATTTGGGATAGGAGAAGGAAGGCATGTCAACCTCCAAGTGAGGAGAGAGAAACAGGAGGACTTACGTGGTCCAGCGATACCATCGCCCGCGACCACTGCCCCCTATCTTAGCTGTTTACAGCGCGGAAGCTGTGATACGGGAAGCTCGGGTTCTTTTCGTTCTTCATGGGAACGTAAGTGACCTGCTTGCCCTTGAGGATGCCGAGGTGCTCACCCTTCTGCCAGGCTGCCAAAATCTTGTTTAGCTTGGCTTCGCGAGTTTTCTCCGCCTCGTCTCGCTGGTCCTTGTCCATGGGGTTGCCGTCCATGTCCGTGGCCTGCCACTTGGTGCCGACCTTTTCGAGCAGACGGGTTTCATAGCCCGGCAGCGCGGCTGCGAACAGCTGATGGAGCTTGCCGCGGCTAATGCCCGCAAACTTCATCGTCTGCTTTTGGTCCTTGGTGCGCTTGCCAGCCTCGACAGCCTTGGCTTCAGCATACAAGGCTGCCTTATCCTCGCCATAGATGGCCGTGCCGAGCTGCACTTGGTAGGTGCGCTCACCTTCGCTGATGGTGAACACGGCCTCGGTTTCCTCGATGCCGGTGTTTTCCACCAACT
>Ga0134125_10003415_pt1 | contig 18376 bp, 18 predicted proteins | sample KB31751_FD_96464 | JGI IMG/M metagenome (GOLD analysis project Ga0134125, IMG submission 96464) | Terrestrial soil microbial communities with excess Nitrogen fertilizer from Kellogg Biological Station, Michigan, USA - KB3-175-1 | ecosystem: Environmental > Terrestrial > Soil > Unclassified ... | reverse complement strand
TGCGCCAGGTCCTGTCGCACACTTCCGGTTACCAGGACTACTGGCCGCAGGATTATTTGATGCCGGACATGCGAAAGGCCACGACGCCGGCGCAGATCCTGGATGGCTGGGCGAAGAAGCCGCAGGATTTCGCGCCCGGCGCGCAATGGCAGTACAGCAACACCGGCTACGTGCTCGCCGGCGCGGTCGTGCAGAAGGTGAGCGGCAAGACGCCATTCGAATTCCTGCAAGCGAACGTCTTTCCCAAACTCGGCATCGATGATGCGTACGACACCAATCTGAAGGCTTTGCCGGACACGGACGCGCGCGGTTATTCGCGTTTCGCACTGGGCCCGCTGCGTCCGTCGCCCAAGGAAGGCTTGAACTGGATGTTCGGCGCGGGCGAACTCGCCATGACGCCCGGCGACCTGGCGAAGTGGGACATCGCGATGATCGGGCAGGAACTCCTGCAACCGGTCTCGTGGCACGCGATGGAAACCACGATCGTTCTGAACGACGGCACGCCGGCCAATTACGGACTCGGCGTGTTCGTGGGGCGCCTGGACAGCCACCGCATGATCTCGCACGACGGCGAGGTGATGGGTTTCACGGCCACCAACCTAGTATTTCCGGACGACCATGCGGCCGTGGTGGTGTTCACCAACCAGGAAGCGGTCGGCACCTCGGGCGAGATCGCCAAAAGGATCGCGCAGGCGCTCTTCGACGTGCAGGATCCCGCCGCCGCCAAGGCGCTGGCGCAGGCAAGGGAGATTTTCTCCGGCTTGCAGCAGGGCGAACTCGACCGTTCCCTGTTCACGGCGAACTGCAACAGCTATTTCGATGCCGCCGCACGCGAGGACTATCGAAAGAGCCTCGCGCCGCTCGGCGCGCCGAAATCGTTCGAACAGAAAGCCTCGCGCCAGCGCGGCGGCATGACCATGCGCCGCTACGAAATCGATTTTCCGGGGCGGAAGCTGGCGCTCGTGACCTACGCGACGCCCGTAGGAAAACTGGAGCAGTACATCGTCTCGGCGATGGAGGACTGACGCCCGTGCGGTGGGCGGTCGCGGTTCATTCCGCGGCGATGAGTCGCTCCATTTCGGCCTTCAGCACGGCGCCGTGTTCGCGCAGCCAGTCGCGCTGCGCCTGGTAGTCTGGATACAGCCTCTCGACCCAGTTCCAAAAGCGCTTCGAATGGCTGCGCACCTTGAGGTGACACAGCTCGTGCACCAGCACGTAGCGCAACGCGGCGGGCGGCGCCAGCGCGAGTGCGAGGTCCAGCGTGACGCGATCGCGTGCATCGAGGCTGCCCCACAGACTTTTCAGCGGGCGCATGCGCAGCGCGGTGGGCGCGACGCCCAGCATCGGCGTGTAGTGCGCCAGCCACCGCGAAAGATCGCGCCGCATCTGCGTTTCGAGGAATGTCGCCAACAGCGTGCGCGCGATCGGCAGCGCGTGCGAATACGGGCGCGGCAGGTGCAAGCGCAGTTGATCATGTCGATGCTCGGCATGCGGATAGTCGCTCTCGCGCCAGGTCAGCTCGACGCTCTCGCCGCGGAGCGGGATCAGCGTGGGCACGCCGACGCGCAACGGCGGCGGCCCGCGCCGCGGCACGTGCAGTTCGCTCAACTTGCGCTCCAGCCAGTCCGAATGTTCGCGCAGGAACGCGTATACCTGCGCTGGGTGCGTGCCGCGCGGATACGACACGCGCGCGCCATGCGGGGTGACGGTCAGCCGCAGTCGCCGCGCGCGCGGGTGCGCGGACTTCAGCACCTTGATGGTGCCGCCTCGCTGCGTCGGTAGCTTGACCCAATCGCCCGTCATCGTGTCGCTTTGCATCGATCGTCGATCATCCTGCGTCAATCATCATCCGCCGGCCGCCGCACCCCGAACCATTCCGCCAGGCCTTGCAGCAGGCGTTCCAGCTCGCCCGCCATCAGGGCGAAGCGGGCATCCAGTTCTGTCGCGGGGTCATCTCCGGAATGCTCCAGCGTATCCGAAATCACGTCAAGAAAACGCAACTTTCTGACGGTCAGATCTTCGCCCAGGACCAAGGCCAGCCGCTCCTCGAAGACCAGCCCCAGTTGGTAGGCCTGCTTGCCCCGCTTGAGGTGCTCCCGCACCTCGGTGCTTTCGAGTTCCTGGCGACTGCATCGCACCACGGCGCCGCCGGCAGGATCGCGCAGCTCGCACTCGTCGGCCAGTTCCAGCCCCCGGGGGAGCTTGCCCTGTGCGAGCCAGCCGGTCAGCAGGGCGCGAGGGGTTTCGGTGCTGGCCAGGGGCAGCGCCGGGAAGCCGCCGAGCGCCTGGCGCAGGGCGGTCAGCGTGGTTTCCGCGGCCTTGCGACTGGCAGTGTCCAGCACCAGCCAGCCGTTTTTCGTGTCCACGTAGGCGTCCAGCCGCGAAGGCCTGACGAACGCACGCGGCAGCAAGGCGTCCAGCACTTCGGCTTTCAGCCGCTTGCGCTCGCGCCCGCCGACCGGCCGGCCGCGCTTCTCGGCGATCTTGCGCAAGCGCGTTCCCAGTTCGGCATTGACCACCGCGGCGGGCAGCAGTTTTTCCTCGCTGCCCAAGGCGAACAACGTTGCGTGTCCGATTGTGTGTGCAAGCACTGCGGACCCGGGTCCGAACGGCGAGACGAAACCGCGCGTCGCCGACTCCAGCGGGCCGCAGGGGCGCAGCGCATGGTCGGCCAGCGTGGATTCCAAATCGCCGAGGGTTTTGGCGACGGTCGGCGAGAAACGAAAAAGCGTGAGGTTGCGGAAGAACATGGGGGGGCGAGGGCGGGCAGTGAGTTGGGAAAGCGCGAGTTCGAGAAAGCGCAGATCACGGAATCATCCGGAACGTTCGCCCTCGCTATCCATCCCTCGGCCCCTGTTCTCCGCCCAGCCACGCATGCACGCCGGCACGCGCGTCACCACGCACTCCCAGCGATGAAAAATCGAACAACTCCCGGTCGGCCAGTTGCGACGGCGCGACATTCGCCAGCGCGCGGAACATGATCTCGCCGCGGCCCGGGTATTCGCGTTCCCACCGGTCGAGCATGTGGCGCACCTGCCTGCGTTGCAGGTTTTCCTGCGAGCCGCACAGGTTGCAGGGGATGATGGGGAAGCCGCGCCAAACCGCGTATTGCGCGATCTCGTCCTCGCGGCAATAGGCCAGCGGCCGGATCACGATGTGCCGGCCGTCGTCGGACTGCAATTTCGGCGGCATGGCCTTCAGCGTTCCCTGGTGAAAGAGATTGAGGAAGAACGTTGCGACGATGTCGTCGCGATGGTGGCCCAGCGCGATTTTCGTGAAACCCTCCTTTTGCGCGAACGCGTACAGCGCGCCGCGCCGCAAACGCGAACACAGGCTGCACAGCGTCTTGCCTTCTGGAATGACGCGCTTCACCACGCTGTAGGTGTCTTGCTCGATCACGTGGTACGGCACGCCGCGCGACTTCAGGTAATCCGGGATGGTGTGCTCCGGAAAATCCGGCTGCTTCTGGTCGAGGTTCACCGCGACCAGCTCGAAACGCACCGGCGCCCTTGTCTGCAACGACAAAAGAATGTCCAGCAGCGTCCACGAATCCTTGCCACCGGAGAGGCACGCCATCACACGGTCGCCTTCCTCGATCATGTTGAAGTCGGCGATCGCGCGGCCGACCTGGTGGCGCAGGCGTTTGGCCAGGCGCGCGGCTTCGTGTTCGCGCTTGCGCGGATCGCTGGCGGGGAGGGCATTCATTGACGGGAACGGACGGAGGGAGCACGCGATTCTAGCGCGCCGACCGGCGCTCCGGAGCGCAATCGCGGCGCTACACTTTGGGCCTGTCAGCGCTACGCCAAGTGGCCGCGCCGTCGGCCCTTTGCCTGCAGGGAAAGGAAGAGCGAGGAAGATGTATGTCGATACATCGGCGAGCGATGACGCAGCCATGCGGGCAAAGGGCCACGGCCCTCCGGGTTGCTCCGCAGCGGCCGCCATACTGTGTTGCGCGGCTTGGCCATAGAAGTGCTATGGCGCGGCGCCGCGCGCCTTGTCTGACAGCCGCTGCGGAAACAACGCGGCTCGCTTGGCATAGCGCTGGCAGGCCCTAGCATGATCACGTCCGATCCGGCCATGCTGGCGCGGCAGTTGACCGAGCTGCGCGAGGAGCACCGCGACCTGGATGCGGCGATCGCGCGGATGTCCGCCGACCCTTCCTGCGACCAGCTGCAACTGACGCGGCTGAAGAAGCGCAAGCTGAGACTCAAGGACATGATCGCGTATTTCGAGAACAAGCTGATTCCCGACCTCGATGCGTGACCCTTCCGTTCTTTCGCCTGTCGCCCTGCAGGACGACCGTGTCGTGCTCGAGCCGCTGGGCATCGGCCACATCGAGTCGCTGGAACGCGCGGCGGCCGACGGCGAATTGTGGGGATTGTGGTTCACTTCGGTGCCCGCACCGGGCGGCATGCGCGCCTACGTCGAGGCGGCGCTTGCCGCGCAGGCGCAAGGCGATTCATTGCCGTTCGCGGTGCGCGACAGGCGCGACGGCGCGGTCGTCGGCAGCACGCGGCTCTTCGATTTCGAACAGGAACTGCCGCGTATCGAGATCGGTTACACCTGGTACGCGGCGAGTCGCCAGCGCTCCTGCGTCAATACCGCCTGCAAGCGGCTGCTGCTGGCGCATGCGTTCGAGACCCTGAAATGCGTCGCGGTGCAATTCAGCACCGACCGCTACAACCACGCCTCGCAGCGCGCAATAGAACGACTGGGCGCTCAGCGCGACGGGATCCTGCGCTCGCACCGGCTGCGCTCGGACGGTTCGGTGCGCGACAGTGTCATCTACAGCATCACCTCGGCCGAATGGCCGGACGTGAAGCGGTTGCTCGCGTTCAAGCTGGCGCGCGGCGCACTCTAGAACGGCAACTGCAAGCCCGGATCGACGCCGAGCAACTGCGCGCGGAATGTTTCCTGGATGCGCCTCAAGGCTTCGGCGTTGTCGGCGTCAAAACGCAGCACCAGCACCGGCGTGGTGTTGGAAGCGCGCACCAGGCCCCAGCCATCGGGCCAGTCGGCGCGCACGCCGTCGATCGTGGTGATGCGCGCGTCTTCGAACTGCGCGCGTTCGCGGAAGCGATCGATGAAGGCGTGGTTCTCGCCTTCGCGCATCTTGGCGTGCAGTTCCGGCGTCGACACGCCCTTGGGGAGCGTGGCGAAGATTTCCTCCGGCGTGCGGCCGGAGGGATCGTCGGCGAGGATCTCCAGCAGGCGCGCCGCGGAATAGATGCCGTCGTCGAATCCATACCAGCGTTCGCGGAAGAAGAAGTGGCCGCTCATTTCGCCGGCCAGTTGCGCGCCGGTTTCCTTCATCTTCGACTTGATCAGCGAATGACCGGTCTTCCACATCAGCGGGCTGCCGCCGGCCTTCAGGATCATCGGCTGCAAGTGCCCGGTGCACTTGACGTCGTAGATGATCGTCGCGCCGGGATTGCGCAGCAGCACGTCCATGGCGAACAGCATCAGCAGGCGATCGGGATAGATGACCTCGCCATCCTTGTTGACCACGCCGAGGCGGTCGCCGTCGCCGTCGAACGCCAGCCCCAGGTCGGCGCCGGTCTTCTTCACCATCAGGACGAGGTCGGCGAGGTTCTGCGGATCGGAAGGATCGGGATGGTGGTGCGGAAAGTTGCCGTCGACTTCGCAATACAGCGGGATCGGTTCGCAACCGATCGCGTGGATCACTTCCGGCGCCACCGCGCCGGCGATGCCGTTGCCGCAATCCACCACCACCTTCAGCGCGCGGCCGGTCTGGATGTCGGAGGCGATGCGCTGCACGTAGTCTTCGGCGACGTCCAGTTGCCGCAGCGAACCGTGGCCCTCGACCAGTCGCCCCTCGGCGATGCGCGCGTAGAGATCCTGGATCGAATCCTCCGCCAGCGTTTCGCCTCCGACGACGACCTTGAAGCCGTTGTAGTCGGGCGGATTGTGGCTGCCGGTCACCGACACGCAGGAACCGGTGTTCAAGTGGAAGCTGGCGAAATACGTGACCGGCGTGGCCGCCTGCCCGATGTCGATCACGTTGATGCCCGCCGCGCGCAGCCCTTCGATCAAGGCGCCCGCCATCTGCGGTCCGGACAGGCGGCCGTCGCGTCCGACCACGATCTCGGAGAGATTCTTGTCGTGCATCGCGCTGCCGATGGCGCCTCCGATCGCGCGGGCGGTGTCTTCGGTTAGCGTCTGGCCGACCACGCCGCGGATATCGTAGGCCCGGAAGATGCCGCGCTCCACCACTCCTGTCCGTCGCGGCTTTTCAGCGGCGGCGGGTTCGGTGGTGACCGTCGCGGAGGGTGCGGGCGTCGCGGACTTTTTCGCCGCCGCGGTTTGTGCCACCTGCGCCAGGCTCGGTTCTTCTACGGCGCCGGCAGCCGCGCGCGCGCGGATGCGTGCGCGCACGATGAGCGACGCGATGGCGAGTATCAGTGCAAGGCCGGCGAGCGCCACGGCGCCGGTCAGCGACTGCGTGACGGGCAACCAGTACGCCGGCGCGGCAATGGCGATGCGAAGGCGACTGCGCGGCACCGGCATGCCGGGATCGCCGTCGGTGGAAAGGCCCGACTGCTGGCCGCGGGTTGCGAGCAGCAGGTCGCCGCTGCCATCGCCTTCGCGCAGGTCCATGCGGCCGACATCCACCGCCACTGCATCGAATGCAGCCTGGACCCGGGTGAACGGCATGTCGACCGCGACATAGGCCAGCGTCGCGCCGTGTTCGTCGACCATGGGTTGCGCATAGGAGACGATCTGCGGCGCCAACGCGTGCACTTCGACCGGCGCGGCCGCGCTGTCGCTCTGCGCGCGCATCAATTGCGACGCGCGCGCATAGCCGATCTGCTGCAGGTTGCCTTTCAGCACTTCATCCAGCGCCGCACCATAGAACACCGCGTTGCGCGCTTCCGGCAGCAACGCGCGCAGGAGTTGTGCGGCGTGTTCGCGCGACGGGGGGTCGCCGCCGTCCAGCGCGGTGCGCAGGCGCGGATCGTCGAGCGCGCGTTCAACCTCTGTGCGTTGCGCGGCGACCGCCGCCGTCACCCCCGCCAATGCCTGCGCCTTGTCCTGCGCCAGGCCCTGCACAGCGCCCGACTGGCGCGCGATCAGCCACGCCTGCCAGGCCATGAATGCAGCGAAGAGCAGCAGCAGCAACATCAACGCGAAGGCGATATCGGCAGCCAGCTCCGCCACGCCGCGATGCCGATTGAAGCGTGCGCGCAAACCGCCGGGCCCCGATTTACCTGCTGCGTTGATGGCCATGCCCCCTTGTACGTTTACTCCACGCCGGTCGAGCCGAACCCGCCGGCACCGCGCGCGCTGGGGGCAAACTCGTCCACCCTCCGCCACAGCGCCCTCGCGACCGGCATGAACAGCATCTGGGCGATGCGGTCGCCTGGTCCGATGGTAAAAGCCGCCCGCCCGCGGTTCCAGCAGGAAATCATCAGCGGGCCCTGGTAGTCGGCATCGATCAGGCCGGTGAGATTGCCCAGCACCAGGCCATGCTTGTGGCCAAGACCCGAGCGCGGCAGGATCAAGGCGCACCAGCCGGGATCGCCGATGTGGATCGCGAGCCCGGTCGGGATCAGCACGCTCTCGCCCGGCGCCAACTCGACCGCGGCCTCGGGTGCCGCGCGCAGATCCATCGCCGCCGCGCCGGCGGTGGCGTATCCGGGCAGCGGAATCGAGTCCCCCAGCCGCGCATCCAGGATCTTCAGTTCGACGTTCAACGCATGCGCTTGCACGTGCATGTCCATCAGCGCCCTCCGCGCGCCTGGCGATGGAGCGCGGCGACGCGTTGGATCAAGCTCGCCGCCAGTTCGCGCTTGGGCGCGCGCGGCAATGCCGCGTCGCCGTTGCTCCAGTAGAGATGCAGCGCATTGTCCTCGGCACCGATTCCGCGACCGGCGCCGACTTCATTGGCGGCGATCAGGTCGGCCTTCTTGCGCGCCAACTTTTCGCGCGCGTTGTGTTCCAGGTTTTCGGTTTCCGCGGCGAATCCGACCACGAACGGCTTGCGGTCGAGCGAAGCGACTTCGGCGAGTATGTCCGGGTTTTCGACCAACTGCAGCGCCGGCGTGCCCGCGCTCTTCTTGATCTTGTTCTCGGCGGGTTGCCGCGGGCGCCAGTCGGCCACCGCCGCGGTGGCGATGAAGACGTCCGCATCTGCGGTTTCCTCCAGCACTGCATCGCGCATTTCGAGGGCGCTGCGCACGTCGATGCGCCGCACGTCCTGCGGCGACGGCAGCGACACCGGCCCCGCCACCAGCGTCACCCGTGCGCCGGCGTCGCGCGCGGCTTCGGCGATCGCGAAACCCATCCGTCCCGAACTGCGGTTGCCGAGGAAACGAACCGGATCGATATCCTCGTAGGTCGGACCGGCATCGATCACGACCTTCAGGCCGGCAAGCGCGCCGCGCGCGCGCGCATCGCTTTCCAGTTGCGCCAGCGCGGCGACGATCGCCTCGGATTCCATCAATCGCCCCGGGCCGGATTCGCCTTCGGCCAGCGGGCCGTCTTCGGGGCCGAGGATCGCGGCGCCGCGCGCGCGAAGCGTTTCGACATTCGCTTGCGTCGCGGCATGTCGCCACATGCGATGGTTCATCGCCGGAGCGATCGCCAGCGGCGCTTCCGTCGCGAGACACAGGGTGCTCAGCAGGTCGTCCGCGATTCCATGCGCGAGCTTCGCGATCATGTCGGCGGAAGCCGGCGCGATCACGATCCGCTGCGCCCAGCGCGCCAGTTCCAGATGGCCCATTCCCATCTCGGCGGCTTCGTCCCACAGATCCGAACGCACGGCGTTGCCGGAAAGAGCCTGGAACGTCAGCGGCGTGACGAACCGCATCGCATTCGCGGTCAGGACCACGCGCACTTCCGCGCCCGCATCGCGCAGGCGGCGCGTCAGCTCGCAGGCCTTGTACGCCGCGATGCCACCGGATACGCCCAGCAGAATGCGGCGCCGATCCAGGACACGCTTATTGAGGGCGGGGTCCGCCATGTCGGCAACGGCTGACGTCGAAGAGTGATGCAAGCTTACCGGATTCGCCTCGCTGCGCCGCTGCTCTCTTGTGTCTCGGCGCGCGAATCTCGACGCATTCGCTCCAGGAGTGCTGCGCATGACCATCAAGGACTGGCCCATCGATGATCGCCCGCGCGAAAAGCTGCTCGCCCAGGGCGCTCAGGCCCTGTCCGCCGCGGAACTGATCGCGGTATTGCTGGGCAGCGGTACCCGCGGGCGCAGTGCGGTGGAGCTGGGCCGCGCTCTGCTCTCGGAAGCGGGCGGCGTGAACGCGTTGCTCGCCCGCGATACCGTCCGTGCTCCGGGTCTTGGTCCTGCCAAGCGTGCGCGCCTGGGCGCGGCGCTGGAATTGGCGCGGCGCGCGCTGGGCGAGGAACTGCAACAGCTTCCGGCGCTGACGACCCCGCGTGAAAGCGCCGCCTACCTGCGCGCGAAGCTGGCGCACCTGCCTTACGAAGTGTTCGCCTGTTTGTACCTCGACAATCGGCATCGCGTGCTGGGCTTCGCCGAACTGTTTCGCGGCACCACCGACGGCGCGTCGGTGCATCCGCGCGAAGTGGTGCGCGAGTGCATCGCCCGCAACGCGGCGGCGGTGATCCTGGCGCACAATCATCCCAGCGGTGTCGCCGAACCTTCGGCCGCCGATCGCGCCATCACCCGCGAACTGCGCGATGCACTGGCGCTGGTCGGCGTGCGCGTGCTCGATCATTTCGTGATCGGGGCGGGCGAGCCGACTTCCATGGCGGCGCGCGGGATGATGTGAGCGCCGCTGCTGCCTGATCCGTCGACCGTTTATGCACATCGCGACCCGATGGGCACTTGGGCAGCGCTGTTGCCGAAATCTCGCGAAGCGTTTTGCAACTCGCCGTACTCAAAGGAAAAATCTTTGTGACCGACGTGTGAATGCGGCTTGCAGCGTGTTGCAGGATCAAGGCACCGCAGGCTTTCCCACACACTTATCCACAGATTCGCCGGAGAGCGACATCGTGAGCGGTCCGCGAGAAAACGCGCGACCGCGACGGTCATTCCTGGCCGAAGATCACCGTGGACCTTCTTGATCTTCGCGGTCAGAACGTCCGCAAATTTCGGCCATGCAGTTTTCGCGCTCGCTGGGTTAGCATGATCGACTCCCCTGAACGCCCGAGCCCGTGAAAGAGATCCTGCGCGACCTGTTGCTGCAAGCCGCCGACACGCTCCAGGCGCGCGGCGAGCTGGTGCTGAACAGCCAGCCCGATTTCGTGATCGAACGCACCCGCAACCCGGCGCATGGCGATTTCGCCAGCAACATCGCGCTGACCCTCGCGAAAAGCCGCCAGCGCAATCCGCGTGAACTGGCGCAGGCGCTGGCAGCTGCGTTGCCGGACAGCGATGCGGTCGAAAAGGTCGAGATCGCCGGGCCTGGCTTCATCAATTTCTTCCTGAGCCGCCGCGCCTACCACGGCGAGCTCCACCGGGTGTTCCATGAAGGCGACGACTACGGCCGCAGCGGCAAGGGTGCGCACAAGATCGTCGGCGTGGAATTCGTCTCGGCCAACCCCACCGGGCCGCTGCACGTGGGCCATGGCCGCGCCGCCGCAATCGGCGACACGATCTCCCGTTTGCTGGATGCAACGGGCTGGAAGGTCACGCGCGAGTTCTACTACAACGATGCCGGCGCGCAGATCGCCAGTCTCGCGCTCTCCGTGCAGGCGCGTTGCCTCGGGCTCGAGCCGGACGATCCGCGCTGGCCGCAGGACGGTTATCGCGGCGAATACATCCGCGAGATCGCGCGCGCCTATCTCGCCCGCGAGCCGGCCGGCTGCGACCGGAGCGCCCACGACACCGCGCAGGTGGCGAAAGGCGATCCGGAGGACCTGGGCGCGATCCGCGCTTTCGCCGTGGACTGGCTGCGGCACGAACAGGACGAGGATCTGCGCGCCTTCGGCGTGGAATTCGACGTGTACTACCTCGAGTCCTCGCTGTACGCCGACGGCAAACTGGAAAACGTGGTGCAGCGGATCATGGACGAGGGCCACGCCTACGAAACCGACGGCGCGCTGTGGCTGAAGACCACCGATTTCGGCGACGACAAGGACCGCGTGATGCGCAAGTCGGACGGCACCTGGACGTACTTCGTGCCGGACATCGCCTATCACTACAGCAAGTGGCAGCGCGGCTACAAGCGCGCGATCACGGAATTGGGCGCCGACCATCACGGCTCGCTGGCGCGCGTGCGCGCCGGCCTGCAGGCCCTGGATGTCGGCATCCCGAAAGGCTGGCCCGAATACGTTCTGCACCAGATGGTGACGGTGACGCGCGGCGGCGAGGAAGTGAAGATCTCCAAGCGCGCGGGCGGTTACCTCACCCTGCGCGATCTGATCGACGAAGCCGGACGCGACGCCACGCGTTATTTCCTGATCTGTCGCAAGAGCGATTCGCAACTGGTGTTCGACATCGACCTCGCGCGCGCGCAGAGTTTCGACAACCCCGTGTACTACATCCAGTACGCGCACGCGCGCATCTGCAGCGTGCAGAGGCAAATGCACGAGCGGAGCATCGTGTTCGACCGCAAGCCGGCGCTGTCGAACCTCGAACGGCTGGACAGTCCGCAGGCGCAGACGTTGCTGGTCGAGCTCTCTCGTTATCCGGAAGTGGTGGAGACCGCCGCCGCCAATCTGGAGCCGCACCTGCTGGCGCAGTATCTGCGCGAGCTCGCGCAGGCTTTCCACGCCTGGTACAACGCCGAGCAATTCCTGATCGAAGACGAAGCGCTGCGCGACGCGCGGCTCGCGCTCGCCTTCGGCGCGCGGCAGGTGCTGGCGAACGGACTGCGGTTGCTGGGCGTTTCGGCGCCGGAAATCATGTAGGACGGGCGTCGACCGCTGTGCGCGCATGCCTGGTGCGATTGCCACGGCGGGCAAGGCCCGGCCCGCCGGAGTGATCTCGTCGTCATCGCAAATTTCGATTGCGTCGAAGTGACGATGGTGTAGCCTTCTCACGACTCACGACTCACGACTCACGACTCACGACTCACGACTCACGACTCACGACTCACGACTCACGACTCACGGAATTCCATGGCAACAGCAAGACGCGGCAACGGGAGGCAGGCGGTGCGCAACGGCGGCACACCCGGTTGGGCATTGTTCGGCGGCGGCGTGATCGTCGGCGCGGTGTTGTGCGCGCTCGTGGTGTGGGGCGGCTACGCGCCCAACCTGCGCCGGCACGACCAGCCGCAGCCCAATCCACAGGCGAGCGCGCCGCAGGCCAGCGCGCCCGGCATAGCCGACCAGGCGAAGCCGGACAACGACAAGCCCACTTTCGATTTCTACTCGGTGCTGCCGGAAAAAGAAGTGGTGATTCCCGATGCGCAACTGTCGGCGCAGGCACGCGCGGAACAGCAGAAAGCCGCCGCGGCGAACAATCCGGCACCCACCGCGCCGAGCGCGACCGCAACCGCCGCCAACAGCGGCTATCTTCTGCAGGTCGGCTCTTTTCCCAACGGCGCCGACGCCGATGCGATGAAGGCGAAGCTCGCCTTGCAGGGATTTACCGCCAGCGTGCAGCCGGTAACCATCAACGGACAGACCTGGAATCGCGTGCGGCTGGGGCCGTTCGCATCTGCCACCGAACTGGAATCAGCCAAGCAGCGCCTCACCGGCGCCGGCATCCATGCGATCGCGCTGAAAGAGAAATAGTTTGCGGGACCCGGGACTCGGGACTTCGGGCGGCACGACAATCAGTCGCCATTTTCGGCGGACCTCAGCCCGGGCCGGCGCGCGCCGGCTGCGCATCGATCCCTCCGCACAAGCCTTCCGGATCGTGCACCAGCGGCGGCGTGCCGTGCGAACGGTGATAGCTCGCGACGATGCTGCCGTAGTGCGCGATGCGGCCGATGGTGTAGCAGGTGATCCGGCTGACGTCGCGCACGGGACGAAAATGCGACAGTCGGAATTCCCCCGCGTAGCGCGATTCGATCGGCACCGACACCACGCCCATGTCGAGATCGCGGCAGGCCGCGATCAATATCGCCGCCTCGAACACGAAATCGTCGGAAGGCAGGTCGACCAGTTCCATCGCCGCGCGCGGATACCAACGCTGGCCGCTTTGCGTGTCGGCAACGGGTTTGCCGCAGCCCCAACTGATGCCCCAGTCGGCGAACGCATTGGCGAGGCGCCGGCCGGTCGGCTGCTGCACGCGGTTCAACAGCCGCGCACCGATCACGATGTGCTCCGAGTGACTCAGCGCGGCATCGAGGATGCGCGGGATGTCTTCCGGTGCGTGCTGGCCGTCGCCGTCCATCGTCAACACTGCTTCGTAGCCGCGAGACAGTGCCTCGCGAAAGCCCGTGCGCAGTGCCTCACCCTTGCCGCGCCGCGCGGGATGCCGCAACAGCGTCACCGGCAATTTCGAGACGAGCTCCGGGGTGCGGTCATCCGAACCGTCGTCCACCACGATCACGTCCGGGCAATGCGCCAGCACTTCACGCAGCAGCGCGCCGATTGCGCGCTCTTCGTTCAGGCATGGAATCAGCACGCAGTAACGAGGCAGTTTGTTCAAACGCGAACCTCCATGTCGAGCAGCAAACCCGATGCAGCGGGCAAGGTCAAGCGTGCCGAGGCATCGTGCGCCAATGCCGCGAGAAACGCCAGTGCGTGCGCGTTCAGCGGATTGTCCGCCGCCAGATTCGCCAGCGCGCCGGGCGGCGGCGGGAGTTCGAACACAATGCCGGCGCGCGGTTTCACCGTGATCGACGGCGAACCGGAATCCCCTGCCGGTGCCAACACCAGCGCCGCGCCGAACGAGCGCCCGGTGCGCGTCATTTCCGCCAGCGGCCCGCTGGATGCGGTGTCGTAGGCGGCGAACAGCACCGGGGTGTCTTCCGCGACGGCAAGCGTCGCGGCTTCCAGCAGTCCCGCGCCGAAGCTCGCGTGCCAGGCGGTGACCGCGTTCGATGCGCGCACGCAATGCGCGGCGATCGTCCAGTATCCGGCCGGCGCGTTGTGCACCGAATTGTGGAACTTCGTCGGCGACAATTCGCGCGGCGCACATGCGAGAACGGCGCACATGTAGTCGGTGATCGCGAGTTCGCCGTGCGTGGACGTGAACACGCAAGGCAGTGCAGCCGGATCGTGTTGCGCCATCGCGCAAGCCTGTCCCGCCACTTCGGCTGCCAGCAATACCGCTTCCGGCGCGCGCCTGCGTTCGGCCGGCGGCAGCGTCGGAGCGGCGGGCTTCGATGGCGCGCCGTCGCGCAACCCGTTTTCGCCGCGCAGGATCGCGCGGAGCGTCGGCCAGTCCGGCGCGCCGGACAGCCACGCGCCGATGCCGCAGATGGCGACATCCATGCGGGCCGCATCCGCGCCTGCGTTTCGGGTACGCGGCCCGACATCCGTGATGTCGATCAGATGCACCGGCATCACACCGCCTCCGCCCGCGCGAACGCCAGGCACGCGTTGTTGCCGCCGAAGCCGAAAGAGTTGGAAAGCGCCACGCGCACCTCGCGCTGTTCGCCCCGCAACGCGAGCTGTTGCGCGCACGCGCTTTCCGGTTGCGTGCAGCCGAGGTTGCCGGGGACGAAACCCCGTTCGATCGCGATCAGCGCGAACACCGCTTCCAGTCCGCCGGCCGCGCCCAGCGTGTGGCCCGTGAAACCCTTGGTGGAGCTGGCACGCACGCGCGAAGGGAAACGTTCGCCCAGCATCGCCGCTTCCACTTCGTCGTTCTTCAGCGTCGCGGTGCCGTGCAGGTTGACGTAGTCGATTTGATCTTCGCGCAAGCCCGAACGCGCCAGCGCGTCGTCCAGTGCCGCGCGCGCACCGCGTCCGTGCGGATGCGGCGTGGACATGTGGTGTGCGTCCGACGATTCGCCGTAGCCGATCAATCGCGGTGCTTCCGGCGCAACGTCTGCGCGTTGCAGCAATGCGAACGCCGCGGCTTCGCCGATGGAAATGCCTTTGCGTAGCGCGTCGAACGGCCGGCACGGTTCGGGCGAGACAAGTTCCAGCGCGTTGAAGCCGAACAGCACGCTGTCGCACAAGGTATCGACGCCGCCGACCAGCGCGGCATCGACGAGGCCGAGACGCATCATCCGTTCCGCCGACGCGAATACTTTCGCCGAAGACGAACAGGCGGTGGAGATCGTCAACGCAGGGCCCGCGATGGCGGTCGCCGCGGCGACGAACGCGGTCAGGGAATGCGGCGTGTGGATGCCGGGGCGTTGCAGATCGCGCGGAAAGCGCCCGTCTTCCAGACGTCGATATGCTTCTTCGCTGGCCCCGATGCTGGCGGTCGAAGTACCGAGGATCAGCGCCACGCGATCCGCGCCGTAACGCCCGATCGCGGCTTGCACTGCATCGAGCAAGCCGTCCTGGTCCAGCCCGAGCCACGCCAGACGGTTGTTGCGGCATTCCCAATCACCGAGCGCCTGCGGCAGCGGCGCGTCCTCGAGTCCATCGACCCGGCCGATGAAACATTGCAACGGCGCGGAAGAAAAATCGTTCGACCGCAAGCCGCCGCGATTGGCGTGCAGCGCCTGTGCGTGCGTCGCAACGCCGCGGCCCAATGCGGAGGTCGCGGTGTACGCGGTGACTGCCAATGGCCGGATGGGTGCAGGCAAACGCAAGGATTCCTCGATGGTCGGCCGCGCAGTATACGGAAGCGCCGCGTCGAATCGTCAACGCCACTTGAGTACGGATCGCCCTGCTGCCAAGCTTGTGCGGTTGCGCCTTGCAACCTACAAGGGGAAGAACATGAAGCGCATCCACCTCGTCCTGCTGCTGCCGTTGCTGTTGCTCACGATGGCGTTCCGCCAGGTCCCGCTGAACGATCCGCCGCCGATCCAGGTGCCGGCCGGGGTCCAATTCGCGCAGGTGCAGAACGCGGTGATGGAAGCGCTGACCGGGCGCGGCTGGGCGATCGCGCGGCACATGCCCGGCGAAATCGACGCGACCTACGCGCGGCGCGATTTCAGCGTCACCATCGCGGTGCACTACGACGAACACCAGGTGCAGATCGATTATTTGAACAGCACCAACCTGAAATACGAAGTGAAGGATGGCCAGCGCTACATCCACACCAATTACCCGAGCTGGATCCAGAACCTGACCACCGACATCAACAACCGCTTCGCGATGATGCATTGACTCGTACGTTCGAACCCCTCTCCCGCCGGGAGAGGGGCAGGGGCGAGGGTACGGTGCAGCCGTGCGCGGCGCGCTCGTCCTGATATGGCAAATCGCGAGTTCGCACCTTCACCCGGTGCTTCGCGCCATCATGGAGTTCTTCGCCATGGATGGCGGCTCCCCCAAGAGAGGGGGAAAGTATGGCTGTTAGGCTGTCTTCATGTCCGACCACGCCACAGAAGTTGAAAACTACCTGCGTTCATTGCAGGAGCGCTTGTGCTCTGCATTCGAAGCATTCGAAAGCGAAGCGCGGTTCGGTGACGACGTATGGGCAAGACCGAGCGGTGGCGGCGGCCGCACGCGGGTGTTGAAGGACGGCGCGGTCTTCGAGCAGGCCGGCGTCGGTTATTCGAAAGTGTTCGGCTACACGCTGCCGCCTTCGGCGAGCGCGCAGCGCCCGGAACTCGCAGGGCGCTCGTGGACCGCGTGCGGCGTGTCGGTGGTGGTGCACCCGCGCAATCCCTACGTGCCGACCGCGCACATGAACGTGCGTTTCTTCGAAGCGCGCAAGCCGGGGGCGGAGCCGGTGTGGTGGTTCGGCGGCGGCTTCGACCTCACGCCGTTCTATCCGTTCGACGAGGACTGCGTGCACTGGCACACGGTCGCGCGCGACCTGTGCGCGCCGTTCGGTGATGATGTTTACGCGCGCTACAAGAAGTGGTGCGACGAGTATTTCTTCATCCGCCACCGCGACGAGGCGCGCGGCGTCGGCGGGCTGTTCTTCGACGACCTGAACGCCTGGGATTTCGAAGCGTGCTTTGCATTCCTGCGCGCGGTGGGTGACGGATTCCTGGATGCCTACCTGCCGATCGTCGAACGCCGCAAGGACGCGCGGCATGGCGAACGCGAGCGCGAATTCCAGTTGTACCGCCGCGGCCGCTACGTGGAATTCAACCTGGTCTACGACCGCGGCACGCTGTTCGGCCTGCAATCCGGCGGCCGCGCCGAATCCATCCTGATGTCACTGCCGCCGCGCGTGCGATATGAGTACGGCTACGTGCCGGAGGCATGGAGTGCTGAGGCGAGGCTGGCGGAGTATTTGAAAGCGCGAGATTGGTTCTAGCATTTGGCCGGCAGAATCACAAACGTGTCGCAATCGCCTGCGACATCCTCCTGATGCATCTCTTCGGCAGTCGCCGGCACTGCGAGCGAGAGTTTGGACGTGACTTCTCGAGTGACGAGCAGCAGATCGGAAGCGTGCGAAACGATTTCGCGCGTTGCGACATTCCAGCCCCACTCGTCCCTAAGTCCAAAGGGCGAACCGCGCGCAGGATGGATCTCGATGCCCTGATCGGGACGAAGCGCGTCCGGTTCCCAAACCATGGTCGCAAACAGACCGGGAGCGCCGACCCTCGAGCTTTGTTCGCGCAGATCATTGTCGAAATCATCCAGCAGAGCGTCTTCCGCGCCTTCGTCGAATCGGATGCGAACGAACCGCTCATCATGATCTGCGATTCGCCAACATGCGGCGAGCGGTTGCGTATTGGCATCCAGCAACACGATGCACGAACAGACACGTTTCCGCGCCAATCCCACGGTTATGAAAGCAGGCTTGTTCGCCCAGTCATCCGGAAACTCGATACCTTGATAGAACTCGGCGATGATCCGTGAAGCGACGATTGCCGCCATTGTTCCCCCGGTTGCAGTTCGCAGTTCAGCGTACAACCTAGTCCCACCGATTCGCATTCCTAGGCCAATCCGGCCGCTGCATGCGCACGATGCAGAAGCGCTGGCCGCTTGGCGCTTGCATTACCACCCAGCGTTCGAAGCGTTTGAATATCGCCGCCCCGAGTTTTTCCAGCCGCGCGACTTCCGCTTCGATGTCGTCGGTTTCGATGTCCAGGTGCACGCGGCTTTCGTGTTCGACGCGTTGCAACTGCACCATCGGTTCATCCGGCAAGGTCGCGAGCTGCCGGTACTTGCCGCGGCTGCCCGGATGATCCATGTCGACAGGCCGGCCCAGCGCGGCGGCCCAGAAGCGCGCCGCCGCGTCGATATCATCGACGTTGCAGTCGATCTGCATTGAGCAGAGGCGCGAGTGGTGCATTTCCAAATTCCAGAGTAGTTCTTGATATTCGTCATTCCGGCGTAGGCCGGAATCCAGTTTCTTCAAAGCGAAAGAACTGGATTCCGGATCGCCGCTGCGCGGCGTCCGGAATGACGACAAAAAATTACTTCGGCTGCATCATCTTCTCGCGTTTCGCCCGGA
>Ga0134125_10003414_pt1 | contig 18388 bp, 22 predicted proteins | sample KB31751_FD_96464 | JGI IMG/M metagenome (GOLD analysis project Ga0134125, IMG submission 96464) | Terrestrial soil microbial communities with excess Nitrogen fertilizer from Kellogg Biological Station, Michigan, USA - KB3-175-1 | ecosystem: Environmental > Terrestrial > Soil > Unclassified ... | reverse complement strand
GCCGCGGGCGGCGGGCCGCGTTGCTGTGCGTGGGCAACTGGGTGCCGCGCAAGGGCCTGATTGAGCTGCTCGCCGCTGTCGCCGCGCTCCGTCCGGACGCCGCAACCTTGCACCTAGCCGGCCGTCATGACGTCGACCAAGGCTACGCCGCCCGCGTCCATGCCCGGCTCACCGAGTCCGATCTGGCCGGGCGAGTCGTGGTGCACGGCCCGCTGGACCGGACGCAGATCTCCGCGCTCTACTACGGCGCCGACGTCTTCGTGCTGCCGAGCATCCGGGAGCCCTACGGCACGGCCTACGGCGAGGCGATGGCGGCGGGGCTACCGGTCGTCGGCTGGCGGGCCGGGAACCTGCCGCACCTGGCGACTCACGAGCGGGAGGGCCTGATCCTGCCGCCAGGGGACGTCAGCGGGCTCACCGCTGCGCTGCGACGGCTGATCGACGACGAGCCCTACCGGCGGCGTTTGGGTGAGGCAGCTCGGCAGCGGGCGGCGGCCCTGCCGACCTGGGAGGAATCGGCCGGCCGGCTGTTCGCCATGCTGCGCGCCGTGGCCAATGGTGACCGCCGGCGGTGACCCTGGAGACTCCCTAGCCGCCCGGCACCTCTTCGGCGACGGTGTGCACCTCGTTGAAGGCGAGCAGCAGCGGGTGCGGGCCGCTGGTGTCGACCCGGCACACGGCAGCGTCGAGGAGATACATTCGCCAGGCCACCTCATCGCCGACCCCCAGAGCCCAGGCGAGCGCGGCCTTGATCGGGGAGACATGGCTGACGACGATCACGTCGGCGTGGGCGGCGTCGTCAGCCAGCTCCGCGCAGGCTTCCCGAACTCGCGCCCCCACTGCGGCGACCGACTCACCGCCGGCGGGCACGAAGTCCGGGTCCCGCCACCAGGTCCGCCACCCCTCTTCAGGGAGGGCCGCTGGCGGGTGCCCCTCCAGGTCGCCGTAGTCCATCTCGATCCAGCGCGGGTCGATCTCGATATGTTGGCTACCCATCCCGGCCCCGGCGAGTTCGACGGCGGTCTGCCGAGCCCGCACCAATGGGCTCGACACGAGCCGGGCCGGGCGCGGAAGAACCGCAGCCAGAGCGCACGCTTGCCGGTGGCCGGTCTCGTTCAGCGACGGGTCAGACCGGCCAAGCAGTAGCCCGTGAGCGTTGGCAGCCGTCTGACCGTGGCGAACCAGGATCAGCACCCCCTCACGCTAGCTAATGGACGCTCGATTGCCCACCCGTAGCGCCGTCTGCCTACCGGGGCTCCAGCCGGGATGCGGTGGGGGACACCCGGGTGGCACTCCTTCGGTTGCGCTTCGGTTGCGCCGCCACTCACCCGTCTTCCAACATTTGCAAATTGTTACTCATCCTGCATTTTATCGTCAGGCTCGAATGGTATTGCCGCGACCTGAATCCGCAACTCTTCGACGAGACGGTCGATGATACCGCAAGCCTCGCGCAAAGCGTCATGCGCCGCGTACGAGCGCCACCTGGAAGGTGGCGCGTTTCCTGTGAACGGATACACATTACGGCAACTCATGTAATGGTCCACGATGGCCAATGCAGTCTGCGCCTCGTGCAGTTCGGCGAGGAGCCGGTCAGGCTGGCCGGGCAGTAGGGGGAACCGGGGAGAACAGTCCCGGTAATCCATTCCGCCACCTCCATACATATGGCGAGGTGCGTGGTGCGTGGTGCCAGTGACGCGTCTCCGACCTGGCGTGGGGACGACCTGGTGGTGGTCATCCATCTACTGACGGATCGTGGAGCACCTGCTCGATGCGGGAGTGCCGCGCGGATAACGAGCCCACAAGTCTCTTACATCTGAAGACCCTAGCGCCGCTTGGGCGCTAGGAGGTTGAAACTTGAGCCAAGTTTTCAGGCGGCGATACGGGCCTGGGAGACGTAGTCCTCGACGTGGTGATTGATCACCCGTAGGGCTTGCCGCAGGAGGACTTGACCCGCGAGTGCCGGAAGTAGGCGTTGAGGGTGACCTCGTCCCCGGTCCGTAGTAGGCGGGTCCGGTAGCCCCCGGCTGGAGGGGCAGTAACCCGGCGACCCAAGATGATCTGTATCTCCTCCGGTCGGCCGATGTCGAGATTGTCGGCGCACAAGCCTCAAAGAACCCGCGAGCATGACGGAGGGCGTCGAAGATGATCGTGCGGGAGACCTCGACCTGGCGCATCGAGATGTCCCACCAGTAGCCCGCGGCCCAATCGGTCTCGGTCAGCGGCAGCGGTCGCCGCGCCCACCAGCGTTGGCAGAATAACCGGATCGTGCCCGGCCCCAGCATGTCGCAGATGCGCTGCAATCCGGCAGCGTCATTGGTGGAGGCGCACCCGGTGTCCAGCTCGGGGCAACCGATCCCGGCCACCGTGGCAGCCCGCTTCGCGTACTCATGACCGTTGAGCCAAATCTTGATCGGATAGGGGAAATACGCACACACTTTGATCAACGCCGGCCCGAACGCCTCATCCACCAGATAGAAGTACTGGGCGCTCACCCGACGGTCGGCCTTGGCGTAGCCAAACCGCGGAACCCACCACCACCCTCATCGCAGTGATACGTGGTCCCGGTGAACACCCGCTGGAACTCTTGGCGAAGCGGATCACCGGGACGTCGCCCTCGGCGGCGAACTCCGCTACCGCCTTGCGGAACCGCAGCCCAATGCGCTCCAGGATCACCGGAGACGGGATCGGAAAATCCATATGCCGGGTCAAAAAAACTCTCGCCCGCACCGACCTCGGGCGTCGCTTCCTCGAACATGCGGCGGATCGAAGTTCACAGCGCCTGCTCAAACTCAGGTTCGGCACGGCGCCCGCGGAAATCGGCCCGCTGCCGACCTGATCGCGCTTCTCGGCGATCCGATGCCTGCCGGACAAGAGTGACTGACTTTTGGCGATACTCGTGTGGTGTCCCGTGGTTGACCGTAGTAATGGGAAGTTGTTTCATGGCCTGTCGCCGATCACAGCCCCTGCTGTTGTTTGCCTCTCCATGTTGGTGACTGGCCTGGTGCTGGCACCCGGCTCGGTTGGCTATGCGCCGAGTACGACTTGGGCTAGCCCAATGGGGGTAATAGCCGGCAAGTTTTTGATTATTCTCCGGTGGATGTAGTTTTCAAGACAATCTATCACCGTGGAATCAATCGAACTCACCTGGCCAGCCTGGAAAAGCGAGTTAAGGTCGGTGTAATATGTTAACGCTCGTGTCTTATACACTCGAACCCCATGCTCATCAGGTGCGTATTCCTCGAAGCCCGGTATGCTCCATCTAACGGTGAGCCCATTTGTAGCGCCACCGCCGGGTTCGTTCAAATAGCATTTATTGGTGCCATTAGGTAGCGGCTTCGCCGAGTCAATAAGGTCCGCACGGCTAAGAAATTTCATCAGGAAAAAGTTGCAACGACGGATATTTGTTTGCGTGGGAATGATGTCGAGTGTTGCAGTAGTGACACTCGCGGCTACCTGCTGGGAGGCATCGGTTACGCCGCCGCCGAAGCCAGCGTTGAAATCGGTGATAACAGGGAGGGCGGCCCGCTGGGATACCAGCGTGCACAGCGAATCGGCTTGTTTCAGCGCCGAAGTGAAGCGTAAGGCAAGTTTACCGTAGTGTAGCGTTACACGAAGTTGTCTGGGTTTCGGCACGGCAGAGTCGGGGTAAACGGGTCGCAATAACGCTGCGGCATTCTCAGGGCAAGTTATGCGCTGGACGCTCCGTACTGGTGGATTCAAGCCTAGATTCGTGGTGTCCGTAGCAAAAGAACGTGGCGCGACGGCAACGGCCCAGCTAATGCACACTGCGGTTACTATTGCCACGGACCGCATCGTTGGCTTCACCAACATATCCCCCTGTACTGGACCTCCTCGTGGAGTCCGAGCGGCCACGAGCCCCTCCCTCACGACCGGACCCTATCGAAAGCCGTACCGTCGCACGAATCCGCGGTGTCACTGCGACTAACGGCCACCTACGCGAGGTAAGGTAGTGACCGATTCGGTGCCGTCAAATCATCCAGGGCGCTGTTGCGTTGTCGCGTGGTGGGCAGGATGGTGTGCTGCGGTCCTGGGCTCAAAGGCGGCGAGTTCGGTGAACCCGTGCGGGATCCGGTGCCGCGAATCAACGTCGGTGCCAAGTTCGTAGTGGCCGCGGTGGAGGTTTTGAACGAAGGCGTGCCCTGCGCTGATCGCTTCCGCAGAGCGCAGCCGTTGAGACCGCGCATCGGCCGTAGTCGGGATTTCAGGCGAAGCCTGCCTGACCTTGCTTTCCATCGACGCGACAGCCCCGTCGAACTCGCTGACCGCCTTCGCACCGAGAGCTTCAATCAGCGCCGTTCCCATCCCGCGTCCCTGACGGCCGTGCTCGCGCGGGTGGATCGGGCAGCGCTGGTGCTCACTGCTAGACCCGCTGCCGCGCGGCAGGTGGCTGTACACCACGGCCGCGGTGTTGAACCGGCGGTGCCACTCGGCGGTGAGCGCGATGCCGCACCACTGGCACGGCGCCGTTCGTCGAGCGTCGCTACAGTGTCAACCGGCAACGGCGTCTTCGTGGGCAAACAAACGTCGGGAAACACGCGATAGGCTGCGGCGATGAGCCGGCGCGACATCGATGTTGTCGTGTTCGGCGCAACCAGCCTTACCGACCGTCACGTTGCCGCGTACCTAGGGCAGCGCGCGTCGGAGCTCGGGGGCCTGTGCTGGGCTGCTGCGGCGCGCGATGGTGCCAAGGCCAAGCGGGTGCTCGCCGCAGAGGGAGTGGAGCCGCCTGAGACGATCCTCGCCGAGGTGGGTGATCCCTCGTCGCTCAGGGCCATGGCATCCCGCGCGATCGTGCTACTCAACCTGGTCGGCCCGTACATGCTGTACGGCGAGTCGGTAATCGAGGCGTGCGTCGACGCGGGCTGCCACTACGTCGACCTCACCGGCGAGATTCCCTTCGTCCGTCGCATGAATGCAGCCTTCGATGCCCGGGCACGCGCGGCCGGAGTCAAGATCGTGCAAGTCTGCGTGGTTGCGGCGCTTGCACCCGATCTTGGAATCGCGCTCGCTGCGGAAGCCGCTGCCAGAGTGGGTGAACATTTGGTCGAGGTGGATGTCGAGTCGCGTATCGTCGAGCAGCCGATGCCGCCTCGCCCGTCCGACGTCCTCTCCGGTGGCAGTTTGCAGAGCATCGTTGCGGTCGCCGGCGACCCAGAGATCGACTGCATCGTCGACCCGGCCTGCCTCGTGCCTGATCCCGCGACCGCCCAGGCGGTTCGCGTCCGCAGCCCAATCCGAGTTCGCCCTCGCCACCGCGGCGGCGCCGTGATTGCGCCCATGTCGCCGGCTGCGTTCATCAACCCCGCGGTGATCCACCGCGCCGCGGCGCTGCGCGCAGAAGAAGATGGCAAGCCCTTCACGCCCTTCGCCTACCGGGAGGGCCTGGCCATCAGAGGATCGACCGCTTCCCTGCCGATTCGCTATCTGGTCGCCGGCGCTCTTTCTGGCATCCAGGGCCTTATCGGTATGTTGGCTCGTGCCCGCCGACCGGACGTAGGCCGAAGCGTGTCGAGTTTCCTGGCGCAGGCCCTTCCGGGCTTCTGGCTATGAGCCGGGCCGCGAGCGTCTGGAGCCCTGGCGCTGGCAAATGTCTATCCGAGCCAGGACCTCGACCGGCCGCGAGATGCGGGTCGAGATCAATGCCGACGGACACCCCTTTTACTACACAACCCCACGCATGGTCGCGGAAGCCGCCCTGCTGCTCTCAGAAGCGGGGTCGACACCTGACTGTTCCGGTTGCCTCACACCCTCGACCGCAAACATTCAGCCCTGATGGTCAGCGCATGACGTTGTCGCCGGTCGGCCTGTGGGCGTCCGGTGGTGGTCGGTCGGGACGTCGTGTCAGGTGGGTGCGGGTAGTGCGGGCATCCAGGGTTGACCGGTCAGCGCGTCGCGTAGCGCCGTGATCTTGTCGAGGCCGTGTTTGGCGGCGGTGGAGAGGTAGCCGAGGATGGTGTAGCGGTCTCGGGTGCGATCCACGCTGGTCAGGCGCCCGGAGATCTTCTGTTGGATCTTGCTGGGTCGTAGGTCGCGTTCGGCCTGATTCGAGGTGGGGGGCACCTTGAGATCGTGGACGAAGCGCAGCACGTCGTCGGGGCGGTCACGCAGGACTTCCAGCAGCAGCCGGGCCTTGCGTTGTCCGGGGCGGGTGCCGGCCGAGGTGGTGTCGGACAGCCCGACCAGCATCCCGTTGCGAATCCGGGTGAGCAGCGCGTCGCGGATGTCGGCGGCGATCGCGGGCAGGCCCTGTTCGCGGGCGAGGTTGGCCTGGTGGATCAGCCCACGCAGCGCGTCGGCGATCTGGGTGGGCCACACCGCGTCGGGGTAGACCTGGGCGGCGTCGTCAAGATCACGTAGGAGGTGGGCACAGCAAAGCTGGTGGACCAGCGTCCCGAGCTGGGCGGAGTCATAATTTTGGTAGCGGTCGTGCACGATCACTGAGTTGGTCAGGTCCTTGACCACGAACGCCGTGAAGGTGTCCATGGACCGGTCACCGATCAGGTAGTGGGTGTAGAGCTCGGTGCAGGCCACCAGCAGGTACCGCTCGGCCTTCTTCTTCCCCGCTGGTGGCTGCTGGGGGCCGACCCGCAGTGGGGTCTCATCGCAGCACACCGCATACCCGCGGGTGATCAGCGTCCGGATTCGCTGGTCCACGCCGGTGCGCAGCCCCGCCGCGCGGTTGATCATGCCGTGGACGAACCCGACCGAAGGTGCCGCGCCGGTCAGCGACTCCAGCAGCGCGACGACGCGGTGCGCGGGGATGAAGTGCACGACCATCAGGTACACCGCGAACGCGGCCAGGTGGGGGCCGTACCCGACCGGCCCGCAGCGGGCCCCGTCGGGCCGCTGCGCGGTGTGGACCTTCCCGCAGCCGCATTCCACCTGGTGCTGGTCGTACTGCGTGACCTTCACGGCGACCTGCGGGATCTCGTGTTGCTGGTAGCGGTCCACGATCCCCAGATCCCGGGCACCGTCCAGGTCATCACCGCAGTCGCAGCGGCCCTGGGGGAACCGGTCGCGGCGGTCATCGGGGTTCTCGGTCCATGCCAGATGCGTCCCCGCAGCGCCGGGCTGCTTGCCCCGCGCCCGCTGGGGCCCACCCTTGTGGCGTTTGTTCTTCTCCGGCGGTGCGGGCTTGCCCGGATCATCGTCTTTCGACGGAGGGTTCGAGGAGTTCCCCGAGTTGCGGGACAGCAGGTGCTCCAGCCGGGCCAGCTTCCCCGCCAGCGCCTCGTTGGTCTCCATCAGCTCCGAGAGCTGCCCGGCCATCGCGGTGATCTGCCCGGCTTGGCGCCGCACCACGACGATCAGCTCGTCGCGCGACATCTCCTCCGGCCCGGACACCCGAAGATCAAACCGCACACCAGCCGATCACAGCGTGATCGACACGCACATGTCGCCGACCGCTCAGCACGCCACCGGCAGCGGGTCAGCCCAGGTCAGCCCACGGGCTGAATATTTACCTTGGCTGGTGTCAAGTCCTCCATGAGCATCATGTTCCCTGGCCCCATTTCATATGTGGTACCGTCCGTGGCGTAATTCATTATTTGACCTTGCAAAAGCGTGGCGATTTGGCGAGCGGGCGTGGGGTGCCACAGGTTCTGCGGAAGATCCGATTCGCCCCAGTTAGGCGGAAACGCGAGCAAGAATGCTCTGCTGCTCGACAGTCTTCCTCCGATGTAAAGCGGCTGCGCCGGCACTGCGAAGTTCTCTATAAGGTCAAGCCGAACTTGCACCGTTCGGAAGTGAGTCTCGTTGTCTGCCGTAGCGTAAAGCGAAACGTATGTGTGACTGATAGGTAGCATTGGGACTCCCCTCTTGCGCTATAGGCATCGGTTCTCGTGGAGAATCCTACGGCATGCCACAATGTACACGACATGCTAAATCAGCTACGGTTCATGCTTGTCGGCAACACTCGTCGGTCTAGGAGTTGTGAATGATCATACCTGCGGTCAAGATTTTTTGCACATCTGTGGTTTGGTTCCCTCCAGTTGGATTCGAACCAACAACCCTGCGATTTAAGATCGAACCATCTGGCCGATATCGGATAGTGCCCGTCAGTACTCGCTAGCTGGGGAATCAGCGCATCACAAATACTCGTCAGTACCGGTCGTTCCCCACAGTTGCTAGCCCAACATGGGGGTAAAGTGGGGCGTCGATCTTGAACCCCACGCCCGGTCGTGGGCTCGTGGTGCGAGGCCGTTCGAGCTGTTACGCCAGGGAAACCGGCGACGAGGCTACTCAAAACCACTTGACCCCAAGAAAACTTTGAGCTCCGCCTAACTGAGCAGTAACCTTCCTTGAATAAAGGAGGTGCGCACATTGAGCCAGGAAACATCCCACCGATGGTCCGCATGGCTTAAAACGCCCCGAATTATCATAGTATTTATAATCACTTCGATAGCGGTTCCCTTGGTATTGTACTACCAGGAACGGCCTTCAAGTTTCGTGTCTAAGGTGATAGACGCTATCCAAGGCGGCGATTTAGTAACCCCAGCTGTATTATCAGATAGCGAATGGTTTGGCGTATGGGCTGCTCCTACCGTGCATACTGAGGCTGAACTCTTGAATCTTCCGGCGGACGTCGTGGCGGCTGGCACAGAACAGATAAAATTGCGTTTAACAGGAAACAAACAGGTCGGTGTCCCAAATTTACAATATGCGTTTGATAATAATTCATTGCGGACCCGTACTGTCAGGTTCTTACTTTAATCCAATCGGACCCCAAGGGGCCGTCCAGGAGTTATATCTAAAAGCCAACCTTGACGATCCTATTCCGACATAAAGGAGCGTCGACCATGCTACCGGTAGGACAAATGAACAGCCATATTTCGATACCGGCGGTGGAATTCACCTAGGCTCGGGAGAGTCAACCGATGTCACCATCGAAGTATCCGCAAAAGTGCACAGTTACGAGTGGAGGCTTGAGCTGGACGAGGTTGGAGGAGGAGGCACCTCTGCGAAACAAATTGTTACTTCTGCCAAACCATGGCGAGTTACAGGGGTACTTTCAAACCTCAAAGGCTATAAATCTTTGTATTACCAACATTATATCAATTTGACTGGCCCCACCCCGGGTGTAGTTTACTCGCATGAAGATGTAGATACATTCTGTCGAAATCCGTCTATTCAATGCTGATCATTCAGGTCGAATCGATTGCTTGCAGGGACCTCTTCGGTGTGAAAGCGGCTGCCGGGTTGCTATTTGGTACAGCACAGGATTGCTGCGTACGCCGCCACCTGGGCATATATGTCGGGCCGTACAGTCTGTTGTCGGGAGTTGTTGGGCAGTTTGTTCCTTCTATGTTCCTTCAATGCCCCACGTGGTCAACTGCGTTTGGTGCGCGGAAGCACTGCGGCGATGATCATTTGGTATTGCCGTATGGCAGATCTGTCGATCATGCTGACGTTAACAAGATCTCTCAATCTGTCCAGCTGACGACGTGACGACCTTGGCAAGCCGGTTCGCTATCGCTGGTGGCGGCGGAGGCGCCGAGTCCGACGCGTTGTAGTACGAGATAGACCGATAACAGCAGGTCATACCGCCATCCGCAGGATTGTTGCGGCGTGGGCCTGCTTGGACGCTGAGGTGATGGATGAGGTCGAGGACAACATCCAGCGTCGTCGCAATGCGCGTTTGATGGCCACTACCGACGAGCAGATCACACTCGATGAAGCATTGAGACGCGTGCGCGAGCAGTTCGGCGCGGTACGGGGCGATCCCGTGGTCAGCCAGGAACGCCCTCAGGCGATGCCGCACTAAGCCAGCAGGGATGGTCGTCGGGATCGCCTACTGCAAACGCCTGCCCCCGGAACTCGCAGGCTCAGAGGCAGGCGTCGCCATAGTCAGTGATCGTGACCCGGACACGAGGGAGGTGCCTTCAGGGGTGCCCCCAGCAGGTCCCCCGGCCCGGAATTGCCCGGCCCACCACCGCCGTTGTTTTGCCCCGGGGAGCACTGCTTATCCCCGGGTCCTGGAGGCTCCGCAAGGGCGGGCGCTGCTGCTCCGAGCACCAGTGTCAATGCCGCGGCCACCGCCGCCCCGAACCTACCTAGCTTGCTCATGCCCTGTCTCACCTTCTGCGCTATCCCGATGCCGGCCAACCCACAGGTCCCTGGACAACGAGCGCAGCTGATCATACGTTACGTGAAAGATCAGTTACTCTAAGCTACATCAAGTTCAAGTTTGATCGTTTAGTCCTCGACGAGCGCACGATGGCAGGCCCCTTGACCCCCCAGTCGGTCCATGACGATCTGTCACCTGTGACCTGTCGGTCGACGTTGGTACCTGTGCTAGCGAGGATGGCGAGATCCGGTGGCGTTGCTGTCAGGTCCCGCTTCACCGCGACTCTCGCTTGTAAGCAGTCATCCCTCCAGCGCTCTCCTCACCGGCGAATATCCCGATGGTTGGCGAGCATTCGACGTTCAGTTAGCGGCTCACTAAACGATCTACATCGGAATCGATGCGTCGGGGAACCATAGCCCGCCCACCGATCGGAATTTACGTCCACTGACCCGATCTCGGGGCAAGCGGTTGGCGTCCGCTGCTTACCGGGATCGGCGTGCACCGCTGTGGTCACCCGTGGCCGGACCAGCTCGGAGCAGCTGTGGGCCAGATCTGGTTGCAGGTTTAGGGATCAGCGGCTGTGGGCTGTGGGTGTTCAGCGGTTCGGTGGCGGCGATGACCGCCAGCGGGGGTCACTGGTCCACGACTGGGGTCATACAGCTTGTGGTAGATCATCGCGCGCCCACCACGTCCGGTGTCGGTCTGCATACACCGCCACCTGCGGGTTCTCCACACTAACGGTCAGAGGATTGGCTCAGCGGCTGAGCTGGGTTGGGTTGGCTAGGCCTCGAAGTGCTAGCGAGGGTGCGCCGAGCGATCGACCATCGAGGAGCGGCGGAGACCGCCATGTTTGTTGATGCCATGTTGAACTTTCGGGCATGTTCCGATCATTTCGACAAGCTATTACTGACGATGACACTCAGCAGCACTGGCTTGCCTGTTCAGTGGTTCGAGGCCTGACGACAAAATGCGAGGTGGCCGCTATGAATACAGCGGTGAAAGAAGACCGAGTGAGAGATTTCCGTGAGCAGGTAATCAGGGATGCAGCAGCCGCGCTCAGCGGTGTGACCGTGTCGATCGGTGACCGGTTGGGTTTGTATACCGTGATGGCGGGAGCGGGTCCGCTGACTTCGCACCAGGTGGCAGCCTCCACCGCGCTGGTCGAGCGTTACGTGCGGGAATGGCTGGCGGTACAGGTCGCCAGCGGGTATATCGAATACGACCCTGTAGAGAAGACGTACACGTTGCCCGACGAGCGGGCGGCGGTGCTGGCTGACCCCATGTCTCCGACTTACCTTGCCGGTGCTTTCCTCAGGTTGCAGGCTGCCTATGCGACCGAGGATCAGCTGGTGGAAGCCTTTCACAGTGGATCAGGGGTGGGCTGGGATGAACATCCCGATGCCTTATTCTCGGGAACGGCGAAATTCTTCCGATCCGGTTACCTGGCCAACATCGTGGAGGGCCAGGGATGGCTCCCCGCGCTGGACGGCATGGTCGACAAGCTCACTGCCGGCGGCCGGGTGGCGGATGTGGGATGCGGGTTCGGCTATTCCACCATCGTCATGGCGCAAGCCTTCCCGGCGTCAACGTTCGTAGGGTTCGACTACCACCGACCGTCCATCGAGGCGGCCAGCAAACTCGCCGCGGAAGCCGGAGTCGCCGACCGGGTCAGCTTCGAAGTGGCCAGCGCACAAGAGTTCCCCGGCACCGGATATGACCTGATCACCTGCTATGACTGCTTACACGACATGGGTGATCCGGCCGGTGCCGCCCGGCACGCTCGGCAGGCCATTGCCGATGACGGCACCTGGATGATCGTGGAACCTAATACCTCGGAACGACTCGAGGACAACATCGGCAATCCGGTCCGGCGCATGTTCATGGCCGGCTCGATGATCTTCTGCCTGCCCACCGCGCTGGCCCAACACGGACCGTACGCCCTGGGCAACCACGCCGGTGAACACGCCATCCGCGACATCGTCGTCGGAGAAGGCTGGAGTCGATGGCGGCGGGCCACCGAAACACCGGTCAACCTCGTCTATGAAGCCCGCCCATAGCATCAACAGTCGTCAGGTGACCTAAGCCGGGCCGAGTGGGCTGACCGGCCTGGTTCGTTCAGGAGGTGTTCGAGATCGCTGATGGACATGGGCTTGGTCAGGTGCGCGTCGAACCCGGCCGCTAGCGATTGTTGACGGTCGGCATTTCGGCTATACCCGGAGTGAGCAACGAGCCAGACTGGTTGGGAGGCGAGGTCTGCCCGGAGGCGCCGGGCTACCTCGTAGCCGGTGATGTCGGGTAGCCCAAGATCGCAGAGTATGAGGTCGAAGTGCTGCTGATGGGCAGCGGCAAGCCCATCAGCACCGGTATGAACAACGGTCACGTCGTGACCTCGGCGTTGCAATAACGTTCGGTAGGTAGCGGCCAAATCGAGGTTGTCCTCGATGATCAGCGTGCGCAGTGCTGTCGGGACCTGTGACGCGCTGAGCAGCTGCGCTGGGCAGGCGTCGAGCACGTGGGTCAAGGGCAGCTCAACACGGAACTCGGCGCCGGTGGCGGGGCCCTCGCTATCAGCAGAAACGGTGCCACCGTGGAGTTCAACAATGCTGCGTACGATGGCAAGACCAAGGCCCAGGCCGCCTGCGTCGGTCATGCCCGAAGGTACTGCTCGAGCAAAGACCTCGAAGAGCTTGTCAGCTGCAGCAGGTTCGAATCCGATGCCATCATCTCGCACGGTCAACACTGCCTGGCCGGCTGCGCCGGCCAACTCGACTCGGACGGTCCCGCCGGGGTGGGTGTATTTGCAGGCGTTGCTGAGCAGGTTGCCGAGCATCTGCGCGAGCCGGATGCCATCTCCCTCCACGAAGACCGGTTCAGCGGGAACCGACAGCCGCAGCGTTCGATCCGTCCGGGCATATTCGGGCCGGATGTCCTTCACCGCAGCATCAACGGTGGTTCGCAGGTCCAGGGGCCGCCGCACTACCTTTAACCGGCCGGTCAGTGCCCTGCTAGCGTCGAGCAGATCGTCGGTCATTCGCACCAGGGCATTGACCTGCCGCTGAAGCACGGCCAGAGCAGGATGGTCGTCGGCATCCAGCGCGAGCAGCTCGGTGGCAGCCAAGACTGCGGCGAGCGGATTGCGCAGCTCATGGGACAGGGTGGCGATGAACCGGTCCTTGGCCTGCTGTTGCTCTTGCAGTGCCTGATCCGCGCTCGCTAGGTTCGCATAAGCTTCGCGCAGCTGCTGGTTGACTTCCTGCAGCTCGCGGGCCCGGATGAACAGGTCGGCCTCCATACGCTCAGCGCGCATCTGTAGTTCGGCGGTCGCGCGCTGCTGGTTGCGTTCCACGCCATGCAGCTGGACGAACTCGGTAACGTCCTCGACCCGGTGGATGATGTGCGTAAGTCGTCCGTCAGCTCCGAAGACGGGCACATTGACCGGGCTCCAGTACCGTTCGACGAAGTGTTGTCCGGCATCGTTGCGGTCAACTGGGATGTCGTAGCGTTGCAGCGCCATGGTGTCGGCTTCACCGGTGGCCAGGACGGTTTCCAAGGAGCGACGCAGGTTATGCACTCCGTCTGCGGTGGGATCATCGGGGTTATCAGGGAATGCCTCGAAAATCGGCCGTCCGAGCAGAGCGTTCCGGTCGGTAGTAGTCGCCGCTAGGTAAGCCTCGTTGACCGCGACAATAACCAGGTGCGCATTCAGCACAAGACACGGTGACGGTGCGGCGAAAAACAGCCGCTGGTAGTCCAATACTGGATCGGGATCGCAGGCAGTCATGTCGTAGTCACGGATCCAGTCGATATCCGAAACCGCGAACCGTGGTGATGTGGGGCACCGTCACGTTGTGTGCGAGAAGTTTGCGACGGACCCGGTAGATGTGTTCGGCGACTGTTGATGGTGTCTGCCACTCCCCTGATGAGTCCCATACGTGCTCCAGTAGCTGCTGCGGCGAAAAGGTCTGGCCGGGCGAGGCTGCCAGGAAAGCCAGCAGGGTGTACTCCAGGGGGGTGAGGGCGATCGGGGTTGTTGCGGCACTGATCTGTCGGGCTGCGGTGTCAATCAGTAGCGCACCAAGGCGGATGGTCGACGGTGGGTGCTCCGGCCGGGCTCGGCGTAGCACCGCCCGGATCCGAGCGGCAAGTTCCCGCTGCGAGAAGGGCTTGACCAGGTAGTCATCGGCACCTAGTTCCAGCCCGATCACCCGATCAGTCTCCTCACTACGCCCAGTCACGATAATGATCGGAACGTCGCTGGTACTTCGAAGCGTGCGGAGTAGATCAAGCCCGCTGCCATCAGGCAGGCCCAAATCGAGCACGATCAGGTCCACCGGCTCCCGGCGCGCCGCAGCCAACCCTGACTTGATATCCAGGGCCCCCACCACACGAAACCCGTCTTGTTCCAGGTACGTCCGCGACATCGCGACGAGATCGGGTTCGTCATCGATGAGGCCGATCAGGGGACGGTGACGGCATCCCTTGCCAACGGCGTTCTCAGTTGCAAATCCCATCTGTTGATCCAATGTTGAACGATCAGGCATCCCGCGATCATTTCGACAGGGTATTACGGACGATAACACCGAACAGCATTCACGAGACACCGAATTTACGAGCATGCATCGGCAAGCAGGCACACCCGCGGCAGCATGACATCACCGCTCACCTGAGCCCTCATCTCCGCTGGATGCATACCTACCCACGGCAGCCAACGCAGCGCGCTGAGATATTGACCATAGGAAACGACCCGACGACATGGTGAATGGCTCATACATACTTTCCGAGCCGTGATAGGCCGTGGTGTGGGGACGGTTCCCAATGAGAGGAATTGATATGCGTACGCGAAGTGTTCACCACGCGAGCCGGAGTGCGCTGGTCGTGGGAGCTGGGGTCAGCGGGCTGACAACCGCCTTGTGCTTAGCGCGTCGAGGGCTTCAGATCACGATCGTGGCCGACCAGGTCTCACCGGGCATCACCTCAAATGTCGCCGGGGCCTTGTGGGAGTGGCCCCCAGCGGTATGCGGACGCCACCACGACGACGTGCTGTTGGCGCCGTCTAAGGCCTGGAGCCTGACCTCCTACTTGCGATTCCGACAACTGGCCCAGGTCCCCCACCGCACCGGCGTGTTTCTTAGGCCAGCCAACTCCTACTTCCGGCGACCCGTCGAAGACGATCCGGCAGAACTGACCAAGATGCACGAGCTGGCAGAGCATGTCCTGGGCTTTGTCCATAGTGCTGACATCATCACAAACAACGGTGTGAACCCGGACGCCGCAGTGGTGGACGCCTACCGATTCTTAGCACCGATGATTGATACCGACCGCCACCTGAGCTGGCTACACCGACAAGTCGCGCTGGCCGGGTGCACACTGCTGCGCGGGCGTGTTTCGGGTGATCTGCGCAGTCAAGAACACCAGCTGCGACGCCAGTTCGGCGCCGACCTGATCGTCAACTGCACCGGCCTGGGCGCCTATGAACTCGCCGGTGACACTGACCTGTGTCCCCACCGGGGAGCGGTAATCCGCATCGACAACACCGGAAAACACATGCCTCGGATCACCGCGGCGCACTGCGTCGCCAACGACCCCGCGACCGACCACCAAGACATGATCTTCATCGTGCCCCGGGGAGATGATCGACTACTCCTGGGTGGGCTGGTGGAGCCTGGCGAGTGGGAGACGAACGTGAGCCTGGACTACCCGCCCATTGCTGATCTGCTTCGGCGCAACGTGCAGTTCTTGCCGATCATGGCCAGCGCAACACTCGACCACGCCGAACCCCTCCGCGTGGGCCTTCGCCCGTTCCGCAGGCAAAGCGTCCGGCTCGAGCACGAACCGGACACCAGAATCATCCACAACTACGGCCACGGTGGCGCCGGAGTCAGTTTGTCCTGGGGCTGCGCAGAACACGTCACTGCGCTGGCCACACGGCTACTCGATGACCCATGGCCCTCCCAGCGGGCACACCCGACAACCCTGACGCAAGAAAGCACGCCCTTCAAGTCCGCACCGTTTATGACGCGCATCCCCATCACCGACCGGCCTCATCGGCCGGTAGCCTCTGCGCTACTAAACTAAACCCAAGCGATTTCCCCGGTGGCCAGCACGTCCCCCGTTGGCTGATGGGTAGCAAGTAGCGTCGATACTGGCCCGCATGCATTCCCGCGGATCTGTACGACTCTTTTGAGCGTTGTACTCGGTCGCGAGATGCAGCTACCGCAGTATTCCTGCACATCGGCGAAGTTTAGTGGGCGCGGCAGGGGTCGAACCTGCGGCCTCTCGCTTGTAAGTCCTGGGCGCACCGTGTGCCGCAGTGTGCACGTGGTATCCCACCTCCGAGGACCTTCGGACGTGATGTGGGTCTGTTCGCTGTCGTGCTGGGGTCGTTGCTACACGACTGCTACATCGTGGGGACTCCCCCAGCGGCTGCTTGCGCGCACGACACGATGACGGTGAGCGATCTCCGCTCTGGGTGGCTCGTGAAACTCCAGAGGTCTGGGTTAGGTGATCACCGCGTCGTTGTACCGCACAACCTGGTCCCTGGTGATTACCAATGCCAAAGGGAAGTAACCGGTAACGAGCGCCGAGCTAGGCAGAACTTCCTGTTAGAAGAGAAAGCGTGACGCTCTGTAAATCCCTGTGCACTTCCTGTCGTTCAAGCTGTGGTCGGTGATTTGTCCACTAGCAAAGAGTAACGCCCACGTACCCCCTCGCGATGGTATTCAGGAATACACCTGCGACCGTGGAACACACGCAAAACACGGAAGGCGGACGGGCATGAGGTCCCGAGCAACCCAAGCCTACGGTCCGGCTAGAAAGTGCACCGCGTCGTCACGCAGCAATAATCTGGAGAAGGCAAGGTCATGAAGCGGTTCGTCGCTATTGTTGCGGCCAGCGGAGCGCTGGTCGGTGCTGGGGCTGCAGTGGCTCCTGTTGCATTTGCCGACGCTAGTGCCGCATTGGCTGACGGCCCTGGCGTCGTTTGCTCGGCACCGCAATCCGGGAATTCCAACCCCGCTCTTTCTTTCCCAGGGGCGCCGGCGCACTCATTCCCGTTGACCGGCGTGTATCCGGGCAAAAGCTCCGGCTCGAATGCACCACTCGTTATTGCCTGCGGACCGGGGCAGCGATAATCGCGGCCCAAGGCGACAGGGCGGGCGGCGCGCGGCGGGGATGGAACCAAATCTCACGGCCCCGCACTAGGCCCGGACCTCATCGGCGTCGCGGCAAGCTCCTGCCAGGGGTCGTCCGAGCTGGCCCGGGAAGCTGCCGTCGACGTGCCAAAACAAACCATCGGTCTTCGGCCCCTCAACTTTATCGGGACGACACCGCCGGCGGTCGTGAGGCTGATCAACAGTCCGCAGAGACCAAAGGTACCGCCCTTGGCGCCAATCGGCGTGTTCTCCGACGTTAACCAGGTAACTGACTCGACATCTAGGTCTTTAAGTTCGGCGCGCAGCTGTCATATCGACCGATCGACCTCTTCAGATTCAACTTCTGGCTCCGACTCAACGGCCAGGACAAGATCCTGCAGCACCTGACCTGGAATGATGTCAACCTCGACTCCGCAGAATTGACCTTGGGCCACCAGCTTCAACGCGTCAGCGGTCAACTTCTCCACCGGGAAACCAAAACCGGCAGCTCGGACAACGCGGTCCTCCCATTGCCCGACATCTGCGTTAGCGCACTTCGTCAACGAAAAATCGAACAAGACACAGCACGACAAGCCGCCGACGTCGCCTGGCACGAGGGCGGATGGATCGTCACCACACGCTGGGGCACCCCCATCGAACCCCGCGACTTCAACCGCGCCTGGGATACCCGCTGCCGCAAGGCAGGAGTACGAAAAATCACCGTGCATGACGGCCGCCGCACCTGCGCTACCTTGCTCATCGACCTCGACGTCCACCCTCGAGAGGTCATGCAAATCCTCCGACATGCCCAAATCTCCGTCACCATGGAGGTCTACGCCCAAGCCTCCTCACGAGCCACCCGCGCCGCGCTCAAGCGCCTGGGAGACAGCCTCAACGGATGACGAACTGCTGTACTTCGCTGCTGTACAGCACACATTGGTCCCCGAATGGTCCCCAACTTCGCGCGATTCCAGAACCCACAAAGATCAACCCACAACAGAAAAGGACCCGCTGACCTGGCATTTCAACCAGCGTCAGCGGGCCTGGTGTTGGTCGGGACGACAGGATTTGAACCTGCGACCCCTTGACCCCCAGTCAAGTGCGCTACCAAGCTGCGCCACGTCCCGGCCGCGCCCTCGCGGGCGTGTTGTCAGCGTAGCGCAGCCGGCGT
>Ga0134125_10003412_pt1 | contig 18391 bp, 12 predicted proteins | sample KB31751_FD_96464 | JGI IMG/M metagenome (GOLD analysis project Ga0134125, IMG submission 96464) | Terrestrial soil microbial communities with excess Nitrogen fertilizer from Kellogg Biological Station, Michigan, USA - KB3-175-1 | ecosystem: Environmental > Terrestrial > Soil > Unclassified ... | reverse complement strand
TTCGTCTTTAAACATTTCTATTAATCCGTTTTTGCAGGAATCCAAAAAACTTTTCAGTGTTTTCCTTGGCTTCACTACATTCATACGCTCTTCCGGTTCATCAGCGAGTATTTCGTCGATGGGAGATTGTTGTAGTCCCTGTGGAATAGAAATTTTTGCGAATTTCTGCTCGAACTGTTTGCGTTTATTTTCATAATCATTGTATCCTTTCAAAATTAAACCGAGACAAGTTGCATACATTGGTTTTGCCAATTCTTCAATATGGCCCGCAGCAAGATGTTCATTCGGATATCCGATTCGTGCATTCAAACCCGTAACATATTCTGTAAGCTGGATTAAATGTTTAAGCTGGGAACCACCACCAGTAAGGACTATGCCGCCATTCAGCATTCTATTATCCAGTCCTATTTGTTTTAAATTATATGATACGAAATCCATGATCTCACTCATCCGCGCCTGGATGATTGCCGCCAGATTTTTTACACTGATTTCTTTTGCCGCCATGCCACGCAATCCGGGAATGGTAATAAATGTGTTTGATTTTGCTTCATCAGCCAGCGCGCTTCCAAACTGAACTTTCATTTGTTCGGCCTGGGTCTTTAAGACTCCTAATCCAATTTTAATATCATTGGTTATGTTCTCGCCACCGAACGGAATTACCGCCGTGTGTTTTAAAATTCCTTCGTAAAAAACGGCCAGATCGGTAGTACCACCACCGATATCGACGATGGCAACACCGGCTTCGAGGTCATGGTCACACATGACTGCGGCAGCAGAGGCAAGCGGCTGAAGCACGAGGTCCTGTATTTTTAAACCGGCTTTTTCCACACTGCGGTTTATATTTCTGATGGCGTTTTTATCACCTGTGATGATGTGAAAATTGGCGCCCACTTTTACACCGCTATAACCAATTGGATCAGGAATATTTTGAAAATTATCAACAGTAAATTCCTGCGGAATCACATCAATGATCTGGTCGCCTGCAGGAATGTACGTTTTATATTGATCATTTACCAGTTGATCAATTTCTGATTGCATAATTTCTTCTTCGGTGTTCTGTCTTACAATATCACCGCGGGTTTGAAGGCTTTTGATGTGATGGCCGGCAATGCCTACATACACCTCCGTTATGGGTAAATTCGGATTGCTCGCATAGCAATTTTCGAGAGCGGTTTGAATGGCTTTAATGGTTTGGTCAATGTTCAATACCATCCCGTGTTGCACACCGTTGCTGTTTGCACGTCCAAAGCCAAGAATTTCGAGTTTGCCGAATTCGTTTTTTCTTCCGGCTATGGCAGCGATTTTGGTAGTACCAATGTCGAGGCCTACGATAATGGGTTGTTCGTTGTTCATGTGTTTGTTGTTTTATCTTTTCGTCAAAGATTGTGGTTGTACTATGTTGTTTATTTTATTTTTAGTTTTTAATTCTTCCTTCTTCTGTCTTGCTCCTTTTATCTTACTTCTTTCTGCTTAATAATCACTTTTTGGCGGCATCACTGCTTTCGGAACTCTGTTTGTTTCTTCTTTGGGCACAACCGGTTTTTTGACAACCGGCTTTTTTACCATTTTTTTTTCCTCTTTGGGAGGCGGTTTTTCACTGGATGAGGAACGCTTTGTTACTGTTTTATTTCCTGTTGTGCTTGATTTTTTCAAAGAAGGTTTTTCATCAACATGGACGGGAATTACTGTATTAATTTTCTTTTCGGAATTATTTACGTCCGATGATTGATCGTTGATTGTTTCATCCGGCATGTTTTCTAAACCAGGCGAATTATTTACTCTTTCGTTATCATCAGTTGCAGCTGGTAGTTGTATTTTTGTGGAATCGTTCGAATTCTTTTTGGCTTCTTCAATCAGGCTTTTCATGATCTGAATAGAGCGTAAAGAATCGGATTTTATTTCAGCAGCGTTCCTGTTTACTCCTACGACCTGGTTTTTAAAGCGTATGTCGAGAACAGAATATTTGTTCCATCCGATTCTTGTCTGCACTTGTTTATAAAAGGCAAGCAACTTGTTGAACTTTTCCTGGTAATTATTCACATCACCAAAACGAATCACCTGGTTTCCCAGCTTAGGAATCATTTCAAATTCCGATGTTGACGTGATATCAATTTGGTCGATCTGTGCCATCCAAAATGGATGTGAGCCAATGTATTCACTCAATATTTTTACCTCGTTCAAAAGGACACTATCCTGTTTTTTTAAAACCCTTACTTCTGTTGGAAAGCCGGTGAATACAGGAAGCCGTGCAGAAAATTTATCACTCAAAGGCAATCTTGTCAAAGAACTATCAATATAAAATGAAGCGCCTGAAATGGTAAAAATTCGTGCTATTGGTTCCCGCTCTGCAATCTTTACCTGTAATACATTATTATTATCATAAAATATTTCTGCCTTTTTTATCCATTGATCTTTTTCCAAACGGTTTTCCATGGCTGCGAGATCAAGAGAGTTGATTGCTGATTTTTCCAGCTTGCCTTTATTCACTTTTTCAAGCATCTCCATCACATCTTTTTTGCTGATAAAATAATTATTCTGAACGCCGAAAATTTTTATTTCAACACCTGCAATCGGGTCATTATTCTTTTTGGACATAGCGGCAATCAATAGCACAACCGTTCCGGATATCAGCACTAACCACACTGACACGACCAGAACTTTTTTGAATGTGTATTTTTTATTGTTGCCCATTTTTTATTTTATATCCTCTAATATTTTTTTTATTGGTTGAACCAGTTTATCAATATCACCGGCGCCGGCGGTCACCAGCACTTCACCATTGCTACTTTCATCGACTGATTTTAAATAATCTCCGCCGATGTATTTTAATAATCCATCTTTAGAAATAACTGTTGCATTTTTATTTTTCATTTCTTTCAAAATCAATTCACTCGTTACTCCTTCAACCGGTAATTCTCTTGCCGGATAAATCGGAAGAATCAGAATCCGATCAGCCATATCAAGACTTTCGGCAAATTCTTTTGCGAAATCTTTTGTTCTTGAAAAAAGATGCGGTTGAAAAATAACGGTGCACGTTTTAAATCGGAATAAACTTTTTGCGCCTCTTATCAAAGCATTCAATTCAGCAGGATGATGAGCATAATCATCAATGTAAACGACATTATATTTATTCTTTAATGCTTCTGCCGGACTGATAATATATTCAAATCTCCTTTTGACTCCCTTGAATGTGCCAATGGCATTGATAATCTTAAGAGGAATAATTTCCAGGTAAACAGCGATATAAATTGCCACTATCGCATTTTCAACATTATGCATTCCACCCATGTGAAGCTTTACATTTTCGATCTTCCAATCTTTTGCAACCACGTCAAATTCATATCCTCCATTTCGCATTACTATATTCTGAGCATAAACGTCTGCTGCATCATTTTGAAGACTGTAACGGATGTGCTTAGACGCGGAAAAATCTTTTTCAGGCAATCCATATCGAGTCAATAAAAGTCCACCTGGTTTCAATTTATTTGCAAATTCCACAAATGCATCTTCCATGTTTTCCTTCGTTCCATAGATGTCCAAATGATCCGCATCCATTGCTGTTATTACGGCGATATCCGGAGAAAGCTTTAAAAAGCTTCTGTCATATTCGTCTGCTTCCACGACTGAAACATTATGATCGCTGCTCCAAAAATTTGTGTGATAGTTCACCGAAATGCCACCGAGGAAAGCATTACAGCCAAAATCGGTTTTGCGCAAAATATACGCAACCATGGTGCTGATCGTTGTTTTTCCGTGAGTACCAGCAATGCAAATATTAAAGGATGATTTCGTTATTTGCTCAAGAACATCACTACGTTTCGCTAATTCATAATGATTGTTTTTATAAAAATCCATCTCTTTATGATCCTTTGGAATTGCAGGTGTATAAACAACCAGGTCAGCATTCTTGTCGATCAGATCCACGTTATCTTCATAATGAATATGCATTCCTTCACTTTCCAGTTGCCGTGAGAGAGGCGTTGGTGTTTTATCGTAGCCACTAACCATATCATTTTTACTCAAAAAATACCTTGCAATAGCACTCATTCCAATGCCACCAATACCAATAAAATAAACCCGGGATATGTTTGTTAAATCTTTCATGCTAAAGTCTTAATGCAGAAGACAAAAGGCTTTTGAGCAAATGCCTAATGCACAATGCATCTATGTTTACTTCTTAATTCTTTTTAGTTACTACTTTCTACTTTCTTCAAAATCTCCTCAGCAATTACTTCATCCGCTTTTTTATTGCTAAACTTTGAAATATTTTCTGCCAGTTCCTGCATCAATGTTTCATTCTTTATTAAATCCAGCAAACAAGGGAATAAGTCAGATTTTACTTTTGCATCGGGAACCATCAAGGCCGCTTTTTTATTTACCAAAATTTGAGCATTTACTGTCTGATGATCTTCTGCTGCAAAAGGAAAAGGAACAAAAATTACCGGTTTGCCCACAACACACATTTCTGCTACCGTCATTGCACCTGACCTTGCTACCACTACATCTGCGGCTGCATATGCATTTTCCATTTTATCGATAAATGCATTCGTCCAAATGTTCACTCTTTCTTCTTCAGCCTTGGCAGCATTCGCCGCATAATTCTTTCCTGTTTGCCAAATCAACTGCAGGTTATATTTCTTAAAAAAATCTATATTTTCTTCAACTGCTTCATTAATACTTTTTGCACCGAGGCTGCCGCCCATTACAAAAACAGTTTTAAAACCGGGTTTCAATCCAAAAAATTCCAGTGCTTCAGTTTTAGAAATTTTTTCTAAAAAAACTTTTCTTACCGGGTTACCGGTTATCATAATTTTTTCAGCCGGAAAATATTGTTGCATTCCTTCTATGGGAACGAATATTTCAGTTGCCCTTTTTCCCAGCATAATATTGCTTTTGCCTGGAAGAGAATTTGCTTCATGAATAAATGTTGGGATGTTTCTGCTTTGAGCAGATCTTAAAACCGGATAACTGGAATATCCTCCAACACCAATGACCGCATCTGGTTTAAAAGAGTTTAGAATACTTCTTACCTGCAAAAAACTTTTTACCAGTTTTACCGGTAGCCCAATATTTTTGATCAAAGAACTTCTGTTATAACCTGCAATGTTGAGTCCGACAATCTTATAGCCAGCAGCAGGAATTTTTTCCATCTCCATTTTGCCCTTTGCCCCCACGAAAAGTATTTCTACAGAAGGCATTTTATTTTTCAGGGCATTCGCAATTGCTAATGCAGGAAAAATATGTCCGCCAGTTCCACCGCCTGCAATAATAATTTTCATACTATGGTCTTTTTCCTGTTACAGTACACAAACAAATAATTCTAATTCTGATTTTTATAATTCTTTCTTTTTAATACTTCATGCTTTTTTATTCTTCCTCTTCATTACTCACTGCTTCTTCAGTTTGCTGCGTAGCGAGTTGTGCACTTTTGCCTTCTGCATCTTCCACATTTCGTGCGACGCTGAGAATAATTCCGATAGAAAAACAAGTAAACAAAAGACTGCTACCGCCCATGCTCACCAATGGCAATGTTACGCCCGTGGTAGGAAAGAGATTTACATTTACCGCCATATTCACCAAGGCCTGGATCACCAACGTAAAACTTAATGCCACAGCCAGAAATGCCCCAAACGCATATGGGCATCGCTGAAACAGCCTGATACTTCGAAATAAAAACAACAGGTAGATCAATAAAATAACCGTACCGCCTGCAAGCCCATATTCTTCAATGATAATTGCATAAATAAAATCGCTGTAAGGATGTGGCAAAAAATTCCGTTGTTCACTTTTGCCGGGGCCTTTACCAAAAATCCCTCCTGTAGCAATAGCAATTTTTGCCTGTTGAATCTGGTAGGAAGCATCTTCTTTATCTGCGTACATAAAATCCTGCACACGCTTTACCCATGTGGGCATTCTTCCAAAAGAAAGTATCGCAGGCAGATCTTTTGAAACCTGTTCTTTCTGGTCATAATAGTGATGCGCCACAGATACCAGAAATATTAACGGTATCAAAGCGGCGCCGACAACCAGTAAAATATGCTTTACCTGCACTCGTCCTATAAACATTAGTAAAAGCGCTATACCGCCGATCAACAAAGCGGTTGAGAGATTTGCCGGCGCTATTAACAAACAAATAATTCCAACTGGAATGATCAATGGCAGAAACCCCTTTTTAAAATCTTTGATCACATTTTGCCTGCGGCTCAGTATCCTGCTCATGTACATAAATAAAGCAAGTTTAGCCAGATCAGAAGTCTGAAATGTGAGATTGATGACCGGTAATTTTATCCAGCGGCTTGCATCATTGATGTGACTTCCATATTTTAAAGTGTATAACAAAAGAGGAACAGAAATGATAAATAAGATCGATGCAACGCGTGAATAAATGGTATAATTGACCCGGTGTGCAAAATAAATAATGATCACGCCGAGACAGATATAGCCTACCTGCCTGAATAGATAACTTTCCGTCGATTTATTCATCCTGTATGCGAGCGAGCCAATGCTGCTGTACACAACGAGAATGCTGACCATTGTAAGCAAGATCACGATAGCCCATATCACCTTATCTCCTTTGGTTCGCCGCCATAGATTGCCTGTCACTTCCTGTGCAGAAGAAAAGGTGTTGGATACTATTTGTTTTGCATCACTCATTTATTTTATTTCTTTTTCTTCATCCTTTTTTTAAATCTTATAAATCCTTAACCGCTTCAATGAATTGCATTCCCCGGTCTTCATAATTTTTGAACAAATCAAAACTTGCGCAAGCAGGTGATAGTAAAACCACATCTCCTTTATCAGCAAAATGAAATGCTGATTCCACGGCATCTTTCGCGCTTTTTGTGTTTACTATTAATTGAACATCCTTTCCAAAGGCTTCATGGATTTTATCATTGTTAATTCCCATGCACACAATTGCTTTTACTTTTTCCTTTACCAGGTCTTTTAATAAAGAATAATCGTTTCCTTTATCTACGCCGCCAAGAATCAGGATCACAGGCTTTGTCATCGACTCCAGCGCGTACCAGGTGCTGTTTACATTGGTGGCTTTACTATCGTTAATAAATTCAACACCCCGAACTGTTGCCACAGTCGACATCCGGTGTTCCAAACTTTTAAAAGTCTGAATTGCATCTCTTATTTTTTCTTTCCGGATTCCCATTACGGCCGCTGATATGCCCGCTGCCATAGTATTGTATTGATTGTGTTTTCCTTTTATCGCAAAATCCTCCACATTCATTTGCATTTCTTCATTTTGCCATTTCAAATGCATCTTAGCGTTTACAATGTAAGCGCCTTCGGGTAGTTCTTTGTTCATACTCATCGGTAGTGGGTTAGACTTTTTTAAAAATTTGTTTAAATATTTTTTTGTTATTTCATCATCATCGTTATAGATAAATACATCTTCCTGTGTTTGATTTTCTATAATTCTGAATTTGCTTTTTATATAGTTTTCAAATTTGTATTCATACCTGTCCAAATGATCTTCGGTAATGTTTGTCAACACCGCAACATCAGGCCTGAAATCTTTTATATCATCCAATTGGAAAGAACTGATCTCAATGATATACATGTTTTTTGGATCAACAGCCACTTGTCTCGCAAATGAAAAACCGATATTGCCAACAACTGCACAATCCAAATCCGCTGTTTTACAAATGTGTCCTGTAAGTGCGGTGGTCGTTGTCTTTCCATTGCTTCCGGTAATTCCGATGATTTTGCTATCACCTTTATACCAATAGCCAAATTCAATCTCACTGATAATTTCTATTCCATTCTTCCTGATCGCTTTCACCATTTCATTCTTCTCAGGAATGCCCGGACTTTTTATAATCAATGAAGCATTCAGAATTTTTTCTTCTGAATTCACTCCTTCTTCAAATTCAATTTCATTCAAAATCAGCTCATCTTTAAAAGTGGATTTTATAATTCCGCTATCGCTTACAAAAACATCAAATCCCTTTTGCTTTGCCAGCAAAGCTGCACCCACGCCGCTTTCGCCGGCTCCCAGTATGGCTATTCTTTTTTTCATTCAGTTTTTTAATTGGGATCAACAATTAAAAAAAATGGTTCTTCAACAGTATGAATTTAAGGGGTTAGGAAAGCTTCACAGGCATTGGAATTGTTTAAGCTTTTTGAAACAGTAAACAAACAAATAATCACTTTTCTAACTTTAATTCAATTCAAAAAAAATTGTTTTCATAAAGACAAATTCTTAAATCACTTTCACATTAATCAACCATAAATACGTTCGTTCATTTTTTTATTCGTTCAAAAAAAAATCGTTTTCATAAAGACAAACTGTTCATTATATCGTCATTCAATTCTTTATTCTCTAATTAAAAACCCTACCTCAATTTCAATGTAACCACCGCAAGCACCATCGTAAGAATCGTTACCACCCAAAAACGCACAGCAATCTTACTTTCGTGATAACCTAATTTTTGATAATGATGATGCAGCGGGCTCATCAAAAAAACCCGTCTTCCTTCACCATATTTTCTCTTTGTGTATTTGAAATAAGAAACCTGTATCATCACACTTAAATTCTCTACTAAAAACACAAAACAAAAAATAGGAATCAACAATTCTTTGCGCACAATAATTGCAAGAGAAGCGATAATTCCACCAAGCGCCAGGCTTCCGGTATCTCCCATGAAAACCTGCGCCGGATAAGCATTGTACCACAAAAAGCCTACACAGGCACCAACAAACGCGGCTATAAAAATTGCCAATTCACTCAGATTCGGGATGTACATAATGTTCAGGTATTCGGCAATGCGCACATCGCCACTTACAAAAACAAAAACACCGAGGCCCAATCCAATAATTGCACTCACACCGGTCGCAAGACCATCAAGGCCATCCGTAATATTTGCGCCATTTGAAACCGCTGTTACTATAAAAATCACAATGATGATATACAAAATATAGGTGTAATCTTCCCAGCTTGCAGGCAACAATTTTGCATAGTTAAACTCATGTGTTTTTACAAAAGGAATGGTAGTGATCGGCGTCTTTACAGTTACGAAACGATGCACTTCTCCTGCGGAAATGATTGTATCTTCTCCCACTTTATGTTCGCCGCGTTGCGGAACAAAAGTGGTCATTGGTTTTGATCCCATGATCTCTCTTTTCACTACCACAGCAGGATTAAAATAAAGTGTAGCACCGATGATAATTCCAAGAATAACCTGTCCGAAAATTTTAAATTTTCCGGCAAGGCCATCCGCATTTGTTTTCTTAAAAGGAATTCCTTTTTCTTTTGAAATTCTTTTTGCTTTTATCTTTAAATAATCATCTACAAATCCTATAACGCCGAGCCACACTGTACATAAGAGCATCAGCCTTACATAAACTTTGTTCAGATCAGCAAGTAATAAAGTAGGAATCAGGATGGCCAGCAGGATAATAATTCCACCCATTGTCGGAGTGCCGCTCTTCATCTTTTCTCCCGCCAATCCGAGCTCTCGCACGGATTCACCAATTTGTTTTTTCTTTAAAATCCGGATCAGTTTTTTACCGTAGATCATCGTAATGATGAGTGATAGCAATACAGCGACCAACACCCTGAAGGTGATAAAATGGACCAGCCCGCTGCCGGGAAATTTGATTCCATTTTTTGTAAACCATTCAAAAAGTTGATACAGCATTTAAAACCTACTTTTATATTTATTTTTTACAATTCAACAATTCAACAATTCAACAATTCAACGATTCAACAATTCAACAATTCAACAATTCAACACTCACATCTCACTTCTCCATCAACTGAAACATTTCGGCCAATACTTCTTTATCATCAAAATGTTTTTTTACCCCATTTATCTCCTGGTATTTTTCGTGGCCTTTTCCGGCAACGAGAATAATATCGTCTTTGTCAGCCAGTGTTACTGCTGTTTTTATCGCCTCCTTTCTGTCTGTGATGGAGATACATTTTCTTCTTGCTGTAACCGGCACGCCTGCTTCCATTTCTTTTATTATTTCATTTGCATCTTCATTGCGGGGATTATCTGAAGTGAAAATAATTCTATCACTATATTCACATGCCACTGCCGCCATCTCCGGTCTCTTTGTTTTATCGCGATTGCCACCGCAACCCACTACAGTTATGATTTTCTCCTGTCGTTTGCGAAGATTTTTTATTGTGGCAAGCACATTTAATAATGCATCAGGCGTATGTGCATAATCTACAATTCCAACTACTTTTTCCTTAGGTGACACGAGATATTCAAACCTTCCTTCAGCACCGGTTGTATTGCTTAAAATTTGCAAAACTTTTCCCTTCTCTTCTCCAAGACATATAGCAGCGCCGTAAACAGCAAGCAAATTATATGCGTTGAAGGTGCCAATTAATCTGAAATGAACCTCCACCTCATCTATCATTAATTCCAAACCCAAAAGAGAATCTTCAATGATTCTTCCTTTAAAGTCGGCAACAGTTTTCAGGCTGTAGAGATATTTTTTAGCCTTGGTATTTTGAAGCATAACACTTCCGCGTTTATCATCTGCATTACTTAATGCAAATGATGTGGCCGGAAGCGAATCAAAAAATGATTTTTTTACCCGGATGTATTCATCAAATGTTTTGTGATAATCCAGATGGTCATGAGTGATATTGCTGAATATTCCACCGGCATATTGCAAATCATCAACCCGGTGCTGATGTATGGCATGTGAACTCACTTCCATGAATACATGCGAGCAACCATCATCATACATTTTCGCTAAAAGTTGATTCAAACTGATTGCATCAGGCGTTGTATGCGTGGAAGGCAAAACTTCATTTTCAATTTGATTTTGAACAGTACTTATCAAACCGCATTTATATCCGAGGGAAGAAAATAGTTTGAACAATAAAGTAGCAATGGTTGTTTTTCCATTGGTGCCTGTTACTCCCACCAGCGTTAGTTCTTCAGATACGCGGCCATAAAAATTATGTGCCATAATTGCGGCGGCCTTTGCGCTGTTGTCAACAACTGTATAATGAATATCTTCATTAATAGTTTCAGGAATTGTTTCACAAACAATCGCAACCGCTCCCTTTATAATTGCTGACTGAATATATTCATGTCCATCAGAAACAGTTCCCCTTACAGCAATAAAACATGAGCCTGGCGTCACTTTCCGTGAATCAATCTGCAAATCATTTATTTCTATAGCAGTCGATCCGACTACAGAATGAATGTTTACTTTATACAATATTTGTTGCAATGATGCCATCAATTCAATTGAATTTTTATCAGTTCACCTTTATTAAATGTTGTATTCTGTGCAAGTGATTGATAAATCACTTTTCCCCTTCCGGACGTGGATACTTTCAACCCCATATTTTCTAATAAATAAACAGCGTCTTTCAAGCCCATACCGGTAACATCCGGAATTGTTTTTGCTGATGAAGAAATATTATCGGCGATTAATTTTGCATTTCCATCTTGTAAAATCGACGTGCGCCATGAGCCGGAAGAAGCAGAATCTATTTCTTTATATTTAAACATGCTGAAGATGTTGTTCACATCTTTTTTCATTCCATAAAATTTATACAAATCATTGTCAGCCGGCACTGCTTGAGGATCAAAAGGTTTGTCAGCCACACGTGTCGCATATAATTTATCGGCTACTTCTTTAAATACAGGCGCTGATACAGAAGCGCCATAAACATGCTTCGATTCACTGCTGTTTTGAATCACAATAGCAATGCTGTATTCGGGATTTTTAACCGGGAAATATCCCATAAATGCAGATTGATAAATCTTCGCGCCTTTATTATAGCCGCGATTATCCATCGCCGACACAGCTGTACCCGTTTTTCCGGCAAATTCATATACATTACTTTCGAGTGCATGTGCCGTACCGTGCGGACTTTGAACGACAGCAAGCAAACAACCCTTTAACTTTCCTAGTGTTTCATCATCGCAGATCTTATCTACCAAAACCTGCGGTTTAAAAATTTTAATGTCTTCACCATTCTCACTGATAGAATTTACAAGATAGGGCTTCATCATAGTCCCATTATTAGCCACAGCATTATAAACCATCAGCAGGTTTAAAGGTGTTTCCAACTCTTCATAACCATGCGCCATAAATGGAATGGTTGTTTTTCCCCAATATTTGCTGGATGGTTTTTTAATGAACGGTTTGGCCGCTCCAACAATATCAACGCCGGAAGTAGTATCCAATCTTAAATCATGAAGATGTTGCCAAAATTTTGATGGCTGATTGTGATAATATTCATCGGCCAGTTTTGCAAATGCTACGTTTGATGAAATTGCAAAAGCTTCTTTTACCGTAATTTTTCCGGTTCCTAAATGTGAATCGGTAATCCTTAGCCCATAAAAGCTTTTTCGTCCGCCTTCACAATCGACGATCGTTCCGGTATCTACATATTTATCTTTTAAAAGAGAAATCAAAGTGGCTAATTTAAAAACCGAACCAGGCTCTGTCCTCATTCCTAATCCATAGTTATAATCTTCCCAATAACTTCCATCAGGCCTTTTGCCAAGGTTTGCAACTGCTTTTATTTTTCCTGTTTTTACTTCCATCACAATACAGCTTCCGTGAATTGAACTGTTTTGTTCCATCATTTTCAACAGAGCATTTTCGGCCACATCCTGGATATAAGTATCAATAGTTGTCACTACATCTTTTCCATTTTCCGGCGCTATTTCTCCGCCATCCACTGGCACATAAGTGCCCGCCATGTATCGCATCAAACGTTGTCCTGTCTGGCCTTTCAGCACGCTATCATAAGATCTTTCAAGTCCCACATTTTTGCTGGTATCGCCACGTGAAAGACCAATGGTACGATTGGCAAGAAGCACATAAGGGTTTACACGGTTATCTCTTACATCTATAATAAATCCGCTCTTATTGCGGCCTTCTCTCACCAATGGAAAATCCCTTAGCTCCTGGTAGTCGGAAAAAGAAATTTTCTTTTTTAAAGAAAAATACCTGGCTCTTTTTTTATATTGCGTAAGCAATAACTTTTTATAAGAAGCCGCATTGGCATCTTTAAACAAATTCGCCAAACAAATACTTAACGAATCGAGATTTTTATAAAACTTTTTCCCATCTTTGTCCCGAAGGCCATCAGCACCAAAATCAACATAAATATCAAAGACAGGAATAGAAGTGCTGAGCATGTTCCCATCTTCACTGTAAATGCTTCCACGTTCAGCGTCGATATCAAAGTATTTTAAATGTTGTTTGTTGGCCATGCTTTTCCAATAATCCCCTTGTACCCTTTGGATATAAATGGCACGGCCAAGCACAACTATTCCCAGTAAGATCATTACCAGAAAGCTGAGATGAACACGCCATAATATGTCTTTTTTTATATCCAATCCGGTTCCTGTTTTTAATTTTTCTAAATTTGAATCTTCATTATTTATTGCTTTACTACTGCTTCTGCCTGCTACTTTTTTATTTTTCCTCCAAAGTATCTATAATCCTCAAAGGCGGCACTACCAACGGTTTCAGGCCTAATGGCTCTACCGCTTTTGCCAGTTCACTTTCCTTACTTCTGAATATCACCTCCTGTTTTACGGTCTTAAATTCATACTCCATCTCTTTCAGATTTTTTTCAGTCGCATTTATTTGTCGCATCGTCTTATCCGCATAATGACCATTCGCGATATACACAATTGCAATAGCGGATATAAAAAAATAGAAAGGAATATTTTTTACAATCCACTTGTTGTACATCAATTTCCTGCGATGCTTTTTATGCTCACCTCTTGTTTTTTTATCTTCCGTTATGTTATTTTCTTCTGTCATTTTTTCTCTTAAAATTTCAACTACGTAAAACTTTTTCCGCAATTCTCAATTTTGAACTTCTCGACCTTGGATTCAATTTCAATTCTTCTGCAGACGGAACAATTGGCTTTTTCGTGATTACTTTTAATTGGTTTTTTGTTTTGTTACCAAATAAATCCTGCTCCTGTTCGTCTTCAAAATTTCCGTTTTTAAAAAAGTTCTTTACAATTCTATCTTCCAGTGAATGAAAAGTGATTACGGCAATTCTTCCTCCTTCGTCCAGGACTTCTACACTTTGTAAAAGCATTTCTTTCAACACATTTAACTCGTCGTTCACTTCGATTCGCAAGGCCTGGAAAACCTGGGCAAAATATTTTTCCGGGTTTCCTTTTACAACCGGATAAACCGAATTCTTAAATTGGTTAATGGTTTTTAACGGTTGCGTTTTTCTAAATTCTACGATTGTTTTTGCCAAAGTTTTTGAATTGGTAACCTCACCATATTTTTCAAAGATTTTATGCAGCTTTTCTTCTGAAAAATTTTTGAGAACATCAGCTGCGGTCATCTTTTCACTTTGATTCATGCGCATATCCAATGCGGCATCGAAGCGTGTGGAAAAACCTCTTTCCGCTTCATTAAACTGGTGGCTTGATACACCGAGATCGGCAAGGATGCCATTTACTTTATCGATTTTATGGAAACGGAGAAAGCGCTGAAGGTGCCGGAAATTATGAGGCACAAAAATTACCCGTTCATCATCCGGTACATTTTTCCTGGCGTCTTCGTCCTGGTCAAATACGACTAATTTGCCAGTTTCATTTAATTTTTCAAGGATCTTTTTGCTGTGACCGCCTCCACCAAAAGTGCAATCAACATAAGTTCCGGACGGAATAATTTTTAAGCCATCAATCACTTCTTTCAATAATACCGGCACATGGTATGCCTGTTGCATAATTATTGTTTTGATGTTTTATCACCGGCCATCACATCTTTTGCCAGGTCGCTGAATGCTTCCGGCGAAAAAGTTTCAAAGAACTGTTGATATTTATTTTTATCCCAAATCTCCAGTTTGTCTATCGCCGAAACAAGTACGATATCTTTCTCAAGGCCGGCATATTCCATTAAATTTTTTGGCAACAAAAGTCGCCCTGCGCTATCCGGGCTAACCTGCGTGGCGCCGTTTAAAAAATACCGTTTGAATTGCCTTACTTTTGGGTCAAAATCATTCAACTTGCTTAATTCCGTAAATAAAGGCTGCCAGCTTTCGGGAGTGTACAAACTCAAACATTTTTCAAACCCGCGATTTATGACAAATACTTCTACCCCATTTTCCGGCAATTGTTTTTTAAACCCTGCCGGAAGAAGGAAGCGCCCCTTGGCGTCTAAAGTAGCTTCGTATTCTCCTAAAAAGCCTGTCATTGTTGAGTTTTTTCAATATTTACCACAAAATAACACATTTTCCCACTTTTTACACATTTTGTGGAAATATTTTTTTATCCACCAGCAGTGAAAATGAGTGTAAGTGTGAATTTGAGATTCGCAATAGATGCTTTTCCGGGAAAATAATGTGCGTAGCGTGTGGAAAAACGGTGGATAAATATTTCCGGAATACAAAAAATATGTTGTCGGAAAGCTGAGGATGTCTACGAGTTCGTATTAATGGAGGTTTTGAGCAACGGCAGTTGAATTTTATAAAAAACAATTATCACTAAAGCCTAAAATCGATTTCGCTCTAATAATAGCATCCCTTCCGGATTTAGAGACATATTTTCGTTTAAAATATGTTTAGAAATCCTATTTGCAATGCATTTAATTCACCACAATTTCATCTGCAAATACCCATGCAGGTTGTCCTTCGCCGGGATGACCTTTTGGACAAACACCCAGGTTCTTTGCAGTTACTCTTATAAATCTAGCCTTTTGAGCAGGAACAATCAAAGTAAAATTTTTGATCACCGGGCTTTTTTCATCTGGGGAAATGGTGTTTTTAACCGTTCCTAATTCTGTAAAATTTTTTCCGTCATTGGAAATTTCAAACGTTACTGACTGCGGCAAGAAAATCCAATCAGTGTAACGTTGCAAACAACCAATGCTGATATTTTTGACTGAAGTTTCCGTACCCATATCAATCGTGGTAATCAAATCTTTTCCCTGTAACCCATGCCAGTATTTATTTACCGCTGTCGTCCCTCTTACGCCATCTGTTAGTGTGTTGGGACCATCAGCGGGATAATATCTACTAACCGGATTGGTATAAGTTACATTTTTGCCAACCGCTTTATGCATCACAAATTTTTGTTCAGCAGGTTTTACTCCCATTACTTTTCCGCCAATGATATCTACCGCTTTCAAAGTAACGGATGAATCTATAGGAATGGGATTTTCATATTTGTTACTGGTTGCATCAGGATCCGTTCCATTAGTTGTATAATAAATTTGTGCATCAGGAATTTCAGAAGAAAGTGTCACAAATAATTTCTCGTTTTCAGTGGTTGGTTTGATTGCAACCGTAAAATTTCCAGGACAATAGTGAAATCCTTTTTCATCAAAAGCAATGAATTGATTTTGCAAACGATGATAAAAATCAGTATAATCTTTTTCCGATTTTGGTGTCCACAAAACTTCTGAAAGCGCCAGCATTCTTGGCAAGACCATATACTCCAAATGTTCGCGGGTGGAAATAAACTCGGTCCACACGTTAGCTTGTGCACCTAAAACGTATTTTGCTTCTGAAGAATCCAATTCTTTCGGAACCGGGTAATAATCATACACCATTTTCAAGCTATTAAATCCGCCAATAGCAAGCGGTTCACCTGCAGGCCCAGCCTGGTAATGATCAAAGTAAAGCGGCGTTCCGGGAGTCATTACCACATCGTGATGCATCTTTGCTGCTTGTATGCCACCACTTTCTCCACGCCAGCTCATAACCGTGGCTTCAGGCGCCAAACCGCCTTCCAATATTTCATCCCAGCCAATCAATTTTCGATGATGCGCAATTAAAAATTTTTCAATTCTTTGAATAAAATAACTCTGTAACTGATCCTCACTTGTATCTCCTAATTTCCTCATTAAAGCCTGGCATTTCGGATCATTTTTCCAGGAAGTTTTATCTACTTCATCGCCGCCGACGTGGATATATTTCGAAGGGAATAATTGCATCACTTCAGTAAGTACATTTTCTAAAAAAGTAAAAACGCTGTCATTGGCCGGACAATAATTCGATTGAAAATTTTTGGGGTAAACACCGCCGGTAATTGTGGTTTGCGGCTGTTGCGTGCACGACAACCACGGATAAGCAGCAATCGCGGCTTCAGAATGCCCGGGCATTTCTATTTCCGGCACGATGGTAATATTTCTTTCTTTCGCATACGCCACAATATCGCGAACCTGTTGTTGTGTATAATATCCTCCGTACGTAGCTGGCTCACTGGGTTGAGTTGGCTGGCTTTCGCTCCATGAAATTCCTCTTCTGTCCGCGCGCCATGCACCAACAGAAGTAAGTTTTGGATATTTTTTTATTTCTAAACGCCATCCCTGATCATCGGTTAAGTGCCAGTGAAATGTATTGAATTTATATTCTGATAAAAGATCAATGTATTCTTTAATCATATCAGTGGAGAAAAAATGACGGCATACATCCAGATGCATTCCCCGCCATTTGAATTGAGGATAATCCACAATTTTCATACAAGGCACTTCTAAAGCAGCGTTGGTGCGTATTTGAGGCAATGTTTGAAAAAGCGATTGCATTCCATAGATAATTCCGGCTTTATCGTTGGCCGTAATTTTTATGGATGTTGGCGTTACATCCAGCAAGTAACCTTCATCACCAATCTTGCCTGTTTTTTCTATTTCCAGGTAAATGGATTTATGTTTTTTGATATTGTATACCAAACCTTCACCTGAAATATTTTTTATAAATGCATTGAAAAAATTAGCAGCGCGCAACAAATCATTTTCATTTTTATTAAAAATAACTGCTGCATTTTTATCGATGGTAAAATGTCCATCCTGCACCGAAAGGCTTACCGGCTGTGGAATGATACTGACTTTTTGTTGTGCAATTCCAAAAAATGGAATCAGTAAAATCAGGAGGTAGAGCAATTTTTTATTCATCGTTACTTTATTATTGAATTATTGTATTCTTGAATTATTGTGATTACAGCAGGGCAACAAAAAAATAGTTTTTCTATTTTGCAAAAAAAATTAATGAAATAGCATGCTGGGCGGGAGTGGTTCTTTTTCCTTATTTCCATCTGACCAATAAACCCGCAACTCATTCCCACCACCTCCATCAAAATAAATCACTTTGATTTTATGAAATCCGCGCTTTAAAGCTGCTTCGCCAAGGACTTCCACAGCTCCATGTTCGTCATCGTTGTTAACAATTTCTTCTCCGTCAATAAACAGTTTGCTTCCGTCATCTGAAAGCGTTGAAAAAGTATAAATGCCGTCATTATTTATTTTGATGTAACCATTAAATTGCAATGCATATTTCTCTTCACGTTGTTTTACTTTCTCCGAAATTTCATTTGCAATTCCTTCTTTTTTTACGGGAGAATTTTCAATCGATTCCAAACTTATTTTTCCTTCAGGCTCATAATATTTCCATGAAATTCCAGGATGAAGATTTTTT
>Ga0134125_10003410_pt1 | contig 18400 bp, 17 predicted proteins | sample KB31751_FD_96464 | JGI IMG/M metagenome (GOLD analysis project Ga0134125, IMG submission 96464) | Terrestrial soil microbial communities with excess Nitrogen fertilizer from Kellogg Biological Station, Michigan, USA - KB3-175-1 | ecosystem: Environmental > Terrestrial > Soil > Unclassified ... | reverse complement strand
GCTATCACGCGCGCCGAGGGATCGCTCTTCGGAGCACCGACTGCGCCTTCGTGCGGATGTGCGGGAAGATAGCGGATCAGACCCTCTGGAGCATGGGGATCGGACATTACAGGGTGTGGCGCGCCGACGGCGTGAATCTCCTGATAATCGCCATTGGCGCCGGAGTGATAGTTGGGCCACAGAATCTCACGCGTGTACGGGTCGTCGATTCGATGCCTTGCCGGGTCGGGGTCCGGATTTCTCGAATGAAAATAGTGCGCGGCGCCGACGCCGCCCAGTGTGCAGACCGAGCTGCCCAGATCCATGTGATCCCGGGTGACCATCAGCCCGCCACCTCGTTCTCTGAAACGCGAGATGCCTGCGCAATCCGCCGTCGTGAGGCCATTGCCGGTGTCGACTGCGAACAGCCACATCTCCTGATAGTCCGAATCATCCAGAGTCGATATGACCGGATCGGGCTGACCCGGCGGCGCGCGATCACGCGCAGTGACGGTGAACAGCGGCGCTCCGTCATCTGCGGTCAGGCCCGCGAGAAAGCTGCGTAGAAGACTGAAGCGTCCGATGTGCCAATCATCTTCGAGTCTGGGGATAGTCGTCTGGAGCAGTATGGGGATTGGTTTGCTCATGCAGTCTCTCCGTCTGGCGCTTATGCTTTGGAGCGCGTGCCGGTACGAAGAGTACTGTGTCCTGACTCGGAAATCCCCGACTTACGAGCTTCGCTTTGCTTTGCCGGGCGTCGCTCCGAGCGTATCTGCCACGTAGGCGCCGCGCTTTCCCATCGGTTGAGGAGGTCCGGTGGTGGTGTCCACGGCCGTTTGATGTTCCGTCTCGGCGTTGAGCTCAGCCCCCAGGAGCACGGCGAAGCTCCCAAGATAGAACCACATGAGCAATATCATCACGCCACCGAGCGCACCATAGGTCTTGCCATAGCTGCCGAAGTTTTGCACGTAGATCGCGAAAAGTGCGCTACCCACGAGCCAGACGGTAGCCGCTGTGGCCGATCCCCACGTGACCCATCTCCAACGCGGATTCTGGCGGCACGGCGCAAAGCGGTAGACGACCGCGAGCCCGAATATCGCAACCAGCCACAACAACACCCAGTTGAGCGCGAACCCGATCTGCTTGGCAATGGGACCCAGCGGCAGCGTCTGAAGAGCTGCCGGTACCGCCACTCCGAGGCCTAGCAGCAGGAGAAGGCCGGCCAATCCTCCAAGCGTGAACATGATCGCGATGCCGAGGAGCTTCAGGAAGCCGCGGCGCTCTGCCTGGTGATAGGCGATGTTCGTGGCGCTCGCGAGAGCGGACATCCCCTGGGCGGAGCTGTAGAGGGTCACCGCCAAACTGATCGCTGCCCCCACGCTGAGAGTGGTGTTCGCACGGGTGGCGATGGTCTTGAGCTGCGACTCGATCAAGCTCGCCGCATCGCCTGGCAGGAGCGCAAACAGAGACTTCATCTGATGCGATACGTCCGCTCCGGAGGCGAACATGCCGTACACGGATACGATCAGGATCATTGCCGGGAACACGGCGAACATCGCGTTGAACGCGATTCCCGCCGATACGAGCGTCAGGTTGTCCTCTCCAATGCGACGGCCGACGCGCAATACGATATCGCGCCAGCCTCGCGCGGGGATCTGGCTCGGGTATTCAGCGGTTCTCCCCCGGCCATCCCTCTCGATACCGGGCTTACCGGATCCGGTCCCGCTTTCGTCAACTTTTGAGCTGGCCATGAGTCTGGGGAGTCGACGTACGCAGGTACATGGGGTTGGAGGATGACGTCCGGTTCGCCTAGGGACATCGAAGCAATGCGCGTTCCGACAGGCGCAGCCGGGAGCTGCGTCGGAGTGGATTCCGCGGGATGGCCAAGGCCGAAGGCTGAGCAGATCGCCAAAGCCAGCAGCTATCGGTGATCTACGCCCGTTCGCCACGGGCACCGCGGAACGATTCCACGGCCCGGATCGTCGGCCTGTCCGAGTCGTCCATGACCCGCGGTTCGGGTTCCGCCATCGGAAGCGTAAGCCTGCCTTGCAATCCGAACTTATAATGCCATGTAGCCGAAACAGCGATCGCGGAGCAGCTCATGGGTGTGACAGGAAGATTGTCGGGCTAAATTGCGCGGAGGCGATCATGTCCATCATCGGAGTAGATCACGTACAACTCGCGATACCGCCGGGCAGCGAAGCTCTTGCGCGAGAGTTCTATTGCGACGTGCTCGAGCTTCCCGAAAGACCCAAACCCCCGGAACTCGCCGCGCGCGGCGGTTGCTGGTTCGAAAGTGAATCCGTGAAGATTCATCTCGGGGTGGAGCAGGACTTCCGGCCCTCTGCCAAGGCTCATCCGGGACTCCTGGTCGACGATCTTGACAGTGTCCTCAGCCGATGCCGGCAGAAGGGATTCCAAGCCTCGGAACCCGAGCTGATCGAGGCGACTCGGCGCGCATTCGTCCAAGATCCCTTCGGAAATCGCATCGAGCTGATGGAGCGGATGCTAGCGCGCCGGAGGGGTCCTGACGCCGCTTGAGTCGTGCCTCCCGGCGTGCAGGCGGTGTCTGCCCGCTCCATGATTGACGTACACGACCGTTGACGGCCGTGTTGCGGCGCGGGCGGGAGGCTCCGGCCGTGCTGCCGCCCCCTCAAGCCGGTACAGGTTTCGATATCAGACGCGCGGCGCTCGCATGCGCGGCCTCGCCGGCAGACCACAGCGCCACGCCAAGCAGGGTGAGATCCTTGATGATGAATCCGCTAAGTGCCGGATCAAGCTTTGGTGTGGTGATCAAGAAACTCAGCGTGACGATGAGCGAGAGCGCAATACCATAGCTGCCGATGGTGCAGATGCGCGGAGCAATTGGACGAGCAGCCACCATTGCGCCGAGCACAATCTCAACGACCCCGATCATGTTCGAAGCGATCTGCTGGTCGAAAAGGAGAGGAAGCCAGAACAGGAATGGACTGTGAACGAGCAACGGATGGATGGTCGCCGCCTCTGCGGCCGTGAACTTGGCGACTCCGAATAACAGAAAAAAGACGACGAGGCTATACCGGGCCACTGCCTGGCCTGCAGGCATGCTCCACTTCTGTAGAGTCGAAACCATGAATATTCTCCTAGGCGCGGGTAGAGCAAATGAAGGCCGGCCAAACCGGCCCCTGCGCGGCGCCGATGGAAGCCGGATCGGCGGAAGAGTGTCCGGTGTCTCGCCGGGCTGTGAATGCGCTCGCAATACTCGGGACCAACATCGATTCGCCTCCGTCTCTGCGTGAGCCATGGGGGATGGCCCACTCTGCGACCTATTTCGCAGGGGGAGGCAGGGTGTTACAGGCGGCTGTCTAAGTGGAGACGCTCTCCTTGGCCGTGGAGGCGCTGATTGGTGGTCCGGCGCAGCGAGGGCAGCTATCCGCCCGGTCTGCGGATCGCTCATCACGATCATGAGCCGGCATGCGCCTCGCTGGCGCGTTTGACGGCGAGCGGAACGACCCGCCGGCACGGAGGCGCCACCAGCCCCACGTGAGCTCGGTGGCGCTCCGTTTTGTGTCAGAGTGCTAGGAAGCCCGCACTTCGATTTTCCTGGGACGAAGCTCCGCGCGTTTCGGAATGCGCACGGTCAGCACGCCGTCCTTGAGGCTTGCCGCGATCTTCCCGGTCTCGAGCTCACCGCTCAGTGAAAAGGTACGGCGGTAGAGGCTCGAGCGAATGTCGGCATACAGCGCCTCCGCCTTCCCCGAGAGCTCGAGCTGCACCTGGCCCTCAATGATCAGGTTGCTGCCGTCGACGCGCAGCTCGAGGCGGTCCTTCGAGACGCCTGGCATATCCGCGCACAGGGTGATGCCTTCCTTGTCCTCCCAGATGTCCACCGGGGGACGAATCGATGCCTCGCCGGACTGCCCTCGTTGCCCGGCGGATCCGGATTGCGCCGTGGCCGCAGCGTTGGAGCCCCGGCGGGTGACTTCACTATTGTTAGTCATATGAGCGACCTCCGCTTCGGTCATTTGATTTCGATCTGGCGAGGCCGCGCCGACTCGCGCCGCTGCACGCCAATCTGCACGATGCCATCGACGTACTTCGCCTGCACGCGTTCCGGGTCGACGTCCTCGGGCAGGCTGATGACCCGCCGAAACTCGCCGCTGAAGCGCTCCTGGCGATAGTAGCTCGCCTCGTCCTGGACCTTGACTTCCCGCTTACCCGACACCGTGAGCAGATTCTGCTGAATGGCGAGGTCGAGACTCTTGGGATCGATCCCGGGGGCGAAAAGATAGATGTCCACCCCTTCGGATGTCTGGCCAACGTTGATCGCGGGGAAACTGCCCGGCGGAAGCGACCGGATCCCTAGGGGCGAGCTCCAGCTCCCGAAAAGGTCGTCCACCTCCTGCTGCAGTCGCCAAAGCTCGTCAAAAACCGAGCTCGGCATATTCGTCGTAGTACCGAACATGTAAGCACCTCCTATCGGTTCAATGCGCCGCTTGGGCGCCCAAAGCCTCAGGGCGGCCGGGAAAAATTCAAGGCTGCACTTACCGGAAATTTCGAGCTCGCGGCGAGGCCAGGGCGTCCGTCTCGGCAAAGATTACAGACCGGGCGCCGACCTCCTTGGGTGCCTGGCCCCTTGAAGAGCTCGTGCCCGCCCTTAAACCGCGGTCCGAACGGGCACCGCCAGCCGGAATAGCCCATGGCCCAAATCGAGTATCGAGCGTAAGGGGAGAGTGGGGCAGCGCGCCAGCGGCGATCACCTGCCCAATCCGGCAAAAGGCTGGCGTCGGGCAATTCGGCTATTTGGTCGGTCGCGCCGTCGCCGATTCGCGGGAGCAGCGCTTCGGTGCGTCGTCACGGGCTTCGTGGTGTCGGCTGCCTCAAACAATTGACGAAGACCGTGTTCCAACAGTTCGACGGCCTTCTCCAAGGCGCCGAGTTGCGCAGCCCGGACTATCGCGACGGACGGGTGCAGGTCAAAAGCCGGCGGACGCAAGACTTCCACGGTGCCGATAGAATGATTCCTAACAATAAAGCGCGCAGGCAGCAGCCCGACACCATAACCGGACTGAACGAACGCCAGCTGCAAATGCATGTTGTGGACTTCAGCGGCGATCATTGACGCTCTGAACGATCTCCATGCGGTCGCTAGCGATGAATCTCGTCAGAAGCGGTGGAGGCGCAGCTTTCCCTTCGGGCAAAAGCACTGCAGCAGCGTCGAGCTCACCTGCGAGCAGCCGGTGAAATAATTCACCGGTAAGCTCGCTCAACACCCGCACTCGGACCTCGGGGTATTTTTCAGTCAGCGCCAGAATGGGGTCGATGAGCGTCCTCTCGGCCAGCGGATGCGCGAGTCCGATGCGCAATAGACCGTGAGGCTCAGCGTCGCTCGACGCCAGAGACTTCAGCGCCTCCGTCCGCTGCAGCAGATCTCGCGCTTGCTCGAGCACCCTGGCGCCAAGCGAGTTCAGACGTGGAGGCTTTACCGAGCGGTCGAGCAACTTGGCGCCTAATGCGGCCTCCAACCTTTGCACCTGCCGGGTAACAGCAGAGGGCGTCCGGAATAGACGATCGGCAGTACCGGCGATGGATCCGGCACGGGCAAACTCTACGAGCGTGTGTAAATCTTCGAGCAAGGGTTCTCCTGAAGTGTTCTGCCGACGAATAACAGAATCGTGCGAGAGCAGTACTATTATCGTGATAATAATGAAGTAGTGTAATCTTCTATCTTGCAGCAGAATATTGCGGAATTCATGTCTTCTTTCCGAAATCTGTATGCCTCATGCGGTCCAAATTCGGCAGACGGACGATCGCATGAGCAAGACCGCCGTTACCTCGCCTGAGCTCGCGCCGCCGGTCGGCTCGTTTCCCCAGGGACTTATGACAAGAGGTGAATAGAAAATGACCAAGACCATTGTCCTATCCATGTGTCTCGCAATTTCCGCACTTTCGCTTGATGCACGCGCCCAGGATAGGCGCGGGTATGGCTACGGTCCGGTCACTGAGGTGGACTACATACACGTTGAGTACGGGCACTTTGATGAATACATGGCGTGGGTGACTTCGACATGGCTGCCGACCATGAAAGCCGAGAAGAAAGCCGGGCTGATCATCGGTTACAAAGTCTTCCAGGCCTCGCCAAAATCACCGGATGAGCCCAATATGTATCTCGAGATTACTTTCAAGAACATGGCGGCCTATGCCGGGGACATCGGCGATCAAGTGGATGCGTTTGAAGCGGTCACCGAAAAAGTAATCTGTAACAGCGCATGTCAGAACCAGGCCAGAGTGCACCGGAATGAGATCAGAAAAGTTCTGGGCATTGAAGTGACTCGTGAAATAACTTTCGAGTGAAATAGTATGTCAGCTCAGGTTGCAGTCAACTGGAAGAAAGAGTGGTTCGACATCAGGGATGCGGTCTACCTGAATGTGGCAGCACACGCGGTGATGCCGCGGGTATCCATCCGCGCGGTCGAGGGTTCGCTCGAAGCGAAGAAATTTCCCCATCGTGTGGACGACTCCTCGTGGTTTGAGGCGCCCGTACGGATCCGAAAGGCTCTTTCCAGGATGATCGGGGCGAAACCGGAGGAAATCGCGGTCACGAGCGGCGCGAGCGCCGGAGTTGCCGCAGTTGCTTACGGCCTCGAGTGGAAGCAAGGAGACGAGATCATCACCGCCCAGGGCGAGTTTCCGCTGCAATATGCGACGTGGAAGCCCATGGAAGAGCGCGAGGGCGTCAGGCTGAGAATTATTGCGCCGCGTGACCGATTTATCACGGCCAATGACCTGATCGGTGCCTTAACGCCAAGAACCAGAATCGTCTCCGTAAGCTTGGTGCGCTTTGACGACGGTTCGCTGCTCGATGCGGCGCGCGTGGCCGCCGCCTGCCATGCGCAGGGAACGCTGCTTCTGCTGGATGTCAGTCAAGCTTGCGGTGCCGTGCCAATGAACGTCAATGACCTTGGAGCCGATTTCATAGTATGCGCCGGATACAAGTGGCTGCTGAGCTGTTACGGTACGGGGTTTTTCTGGCTCAAGAACGAACACCTCGACAGGCTCCGGCCTGTGCCTTTCTACTGGACAGGGCAGAACACAGACAATTTTTCCGAGTTGAATTTTGTCGACCCCAAACCGTGCCGCGATGCCAAACGTTGGGACGCCGCAGAATGGGCCACTTACTACAACTTCAATCTTTCCGCGATGGCTGAATCGGTAGATTTCGTGTTGCGCGCCGGCCCGGAAGCAGTCGCCGAGCACAACCGGCACTTGATTGAATTGATGTTTTCTCGCCTCCCTGAAGACCGCTGCGTTCCCGCAAGTCCGCTCGATCCGGCTGTGCGGGGGCCGTTTGGATGTTTTACGGCGCGCCAGCCGGGGAAGACCGTCGAGTTTTACCAGAAGCTGCGGCGGGAAAATGTCGTAGTGAGCCTGCGAGACGGCAAGATTCGGGTTTCACCTCATCTATTCAACTCGGAGCAGGACATAGATCGCCTTGTCAGCGTGGTGTGCGACTGGCGCAGCTGAGGCAGGAAAAACGTTGTGACAGGTATCTATGAGCGGCTGGAGGCCCTGCAGATCAATTTGCCCGAAGTTCCCGCACCGGTGGTGGATGGCTACGCCCCGTTATTCGTTCCCTTTGTGCGAACCGGCAATCTCATTTATTTGTCGGGACGACTGGCCAAGAAAAACGGCAAGCCATTCGCCGGCAAATTGGGGCAAGAAATCACAACAGCGGAGGGCAGGCAGGCAGCGCGTGATGTCGCCATCGAACTGCTCGCGACGCTGCACGCCGCCCTGCACGACCTGAATAGGATGAAACGTATCGTCAGGTTGCTGGTACTGGTGAACAGCGCTCCCGGCTTTACCGAATCGCATGAGGTCGCCAATGGCGCCTCCGAACTCTTTCTGGAGGTCTTTGGCGAGCGCGGCGCGCATGCCCGCAGCGCGTTCTGCGCGGCGCAGATCCCATTCGGCTCCTGTGTGGAGATGGATGCAATCGTCGAGGTCTCTGCAGGGGAGACCTGAGTCGTGACCTAACGCAAGCGGATAGAACGGCTCCAACAGGCGATGTACGTGACTATTTGTGCGATCGCGCCGCCTGCCGATTCGCGGGCACACCTCTGCGCTGTGCCTTCACGGGCTTCACGGGGTCGGTTGCCTCAAACAATAGCCGAAACCCCTGTGCCAACTGTTCGACGGCCTTCCCCAAGGCGCCGAGTTGCGCAACCCGGACTATCGCGACGGAACGGCGCAGGTCGAACGACGGGGGCCGCAATACTTTGACGGGGTCGATCGACAGATTCCTGGCAATAAAGCGAGCGGGCAGGAGCCCCAATCCATAACCGGACTGAACGAAGGCCAGTTGCATGTGCAAATTGTGGATTTCAGCCGCAATTATCGGTGTGAATCCGGCGCGCTCCATCCGATCGATAAGGCTCGCCCGTAGAAAGCACCCGGGCGGATTGAGCACCCAGGGCGCTCGGCCCAAGGTTTTCCAATCAGCATCAACGGTACCGGCGGCGCCTTGAACGATCTCCATGCGATCGCTAGCGATGACATGGGTCAGCAGAGGTGCAGGCGCCGTTTTACCCTCGGGTAACAGCACGGCAGCAACGTCGAGCTCACCCGCGAGCAGCCGGTTGATGAGCTCGGGGGTCAGTTCGCTCGAGAGCCGCAGGCGGACGTTGGGGTACTTTGCAGTCAGTGCCTGAATAGGTTCGATTAGCGTCCCCTCGGCCAGGGCATGCGAGAGCCCGATGCGCAGGAGGCCGCGAGGTTCGGCGTCGCTCGAGGTAAGGGACCTCAGCGCTTCGGTCCGCTGTAATAGATCTCGCGCTTGTTCGAGCACCCTGGAGCCGAGGGAGTTTAGACGCGGAGGTTTTACCGAGCGGTCAAGCAACTCGACTCCCAATGCAGCCTCCAGCCTTTGTACCTGCCGGGTAATCGCAGAGGGCGTCCGAAACAATCGACTGGCTGCTCCGGCGATGGACCCGGCGTGAGCGAACTCTACGAGGGCGCGTAAATCCTCGAGCATGGAGGGCCTCCCTAGGGGGTTTCGAGACTAGTAACCAGTAACGTGCTCCCGCAGCATTATAGCGCTGATAACAGTGCAATTATGGAATTACTGGTAGCTGGCCATCGCGCTTGCGCCAGCCGTGGATCGCGTCCTGCCGGCGAATCAAGATCGTGCTCCAGCAGCACTATAACCGTGATAATAATGAATTTGCGTAATCCACTCCTTTGCATAACAATTTCAAGAGGTACATTTCTTGCGCCAATGGAACGGGCTCCAGCGACAGATCAATTGCACGTGTAACTTGCCAACAGGGGAGTTCCACCTTTGTCAGTTCCACTCCCGGCGCGTGTACCGCAAGTACTGATAATTTTAGAGTTCATCATCAGGAGATCGGAACCATGAGAATAATTGGTGGCCTCATCAACACGTGGTTCGCCGACCGCGAGAAGGAGCGGAGTCTTCGGAAAGCCTCCATGCGAATCATGGCTGTCGCCTTCGCGGCCTGCGCTCCTGTTTTTGGCATTATCAGCCTTGCTGCGGCGGGTCCCTCGCGCGACGTATCGGCGGCACTTGCCGCGGCAGTCGCCGACTCCTCGCGCCCGGACTCTGACACGACACGGGATGCCTATCGAAAACCGGAGAAAACTCTAGCCTTCAGCGGCATCAAGCCGGGGGATAAGGTTGTCGACTATGTCGCCGACTCAGGGTATTTCACGCGTCTATTCGCCGACGTCGTCGGCTCCAAGGGCCGCGTTTATGCGGTGGAGCCCACCGCCTTCTTCAGGTTCGGGCATTTCGTCAAGGCAGTCGCGGAACTGCAGGGGTATGCCGTCACCCGTCCAAATGTGACGGTTACGACTGCCGCGGCGCTCGAAGGACTGAAGTTCCCCGAGAAGGTCGACCTGTTCTGGATATCCCGAAATTACCACGACCTACACGACAAGTTCATGGGCCCGGTCGATATCGCCGCGTTTAACAAGGCCGTCTACAGGGCGCTCAAGCCCGGTGGCCTGTACGTAATTCTCGATCATTCCGCGGCTCGGGACGCCGCCGCCGATGTAACCGAAACTCTGCACCGCATCAAACCCTCGACGGTACGCCGAGAGGTGGAAGCCGCGGGGTTCAAGTTCGACTCCGAGAGTTCTGTTCTCGCCAATCCGGCGGACCCGCGCACGGCCATCGTATTCGACCCGACGATTCGCGGACACACGGACCAGTTCATTCTGAAGTTCCGCAAGCCTAAGTAATGAGGATGGCGGCGCCTCCCGCAACTATCGCAGCTGAGGGATTGAATACGTGCCCACTGCGTGGGCTACCAAATGTGTCGAACTGAAAACATCGACGATGTGAAATGGGTACCTCACGAGACCACCCCGCGTGCATCGCCTCGAGCATTCACGACGAGGTCGATCTCAACGCAGGCCCCAAGCGGCAGCGCGGCCACCGCAATCGCCGTTCGGGCAGGAAAGGGCTGACTGAAATACTTCGCGTAGATGCCATTCATCGCGCCAAAGTCACTCATGCTCGTGAGATACACACCGGCGCGCGCAACGTGGTCGAAACTCCTCCCGGCCGCCTTGAGAACCGCTGCGAGGTTCTGCAAGACGCGCTCAGTCTCGGCCACAATACCCCCCTCGACCACCTTGCCGGTGGCCGGGTCTTGGCCGACCTGACCGCTGAAATAGAGGAAACCATCGACTTCGATCGCCTGGGAAAAGGGGCCGACCGGTGGTGCGAGTTCGGGCGAGGTAATTGCGGTCTTGCTCATGGCAAACTCCTGTGGACGTGGGTTTGATGATCAGGGCGATGGAGCCGGTGGGGCTTGAACAGCCTGGCGGTGAGCGTTTCGATGCACCACGCCACTGAAGTGATGCGCCAGCCTCGATCGCACGGAGGTCGAGCCCACCCGACCGTCACTGCGCCGCCCTGAGCTCCTTCACCAGTTCGTGGTCCTGATAGACCTTCGCCAGCGCCTCGGTGATCGCAGCGGTCGAGACGGTGACGGCCCGGTTCAAGCGGCCGTCGTATGCGAAAGTGCCGCCCAGCATGTAGATGTTGCCGTCGAAGACCGCGCCGATCACCTCGCCTTTGGCGTTGATCAGGGGCGAGCCGGAATTGCCTGGGACGATGTCGGTGGTCGACGAAATGTTGAAGACGGTGTTCGGGTTCAGCTTCGACTGGGAGTCAACCCACCTCTGTGTCAGTTGGAACGGCGGCTCGCCGGTGGCCCGCTCGTAGAGGCCCTTGAAATAGGTGAAGGACGGCACGGTATGATCGTGCGCCGTCCAGCCGGCGATCTCCCCGTAGCTGAGCCGAAGCGTGAAGGTCGCGTCTGGATAGATGCTCGTGCCGTAGACCGAGAAGCGCGCCTTGGCGATGCGCGCCTGGGCCCGCTCGACAGGGGCGCCGACCTCGTCCTCATAGGTCTTGCGCAGCGCGCGCGCCTCCGGGTCGGTGGCGATGACGTACCGGATCAAGGGGTCGTCCGAAGCCGAGACCGCCGCCCAACCGCCGGCCCACAGTCGCTTGCGGTATACCGGATCGATCAGGCGCGACGCGGCCAGCCGCCTGGACAGCTCTTCCGGCGACTCCTTGCCGAGCATCAGCTTGGTCTCGGGCGCGTCGGCGGTGAGGTACTCGCGCACCTTGGTCAGCCAGAACTCGAGCTCAAGCTGCTCCAGCTTGGGATCGATCGGCTTGGCGTCGGTCACCTGCTTTTCGAGCAGCGGCAGGCTGCTATCGGTGAAGCCCGGCAGGCGCTCGCCGTTGGGCTTCTGCCGCTCGGCCGCCGAGCGCACCAGCGCCCTGGCGTAGCCATAGAGGTTTGAGCCCGTCGCCGGGCCGCGCTCCAGAAGCTCGTAGGCCGCGTAAATGCCGCCATAAACGTTCTCGGCCTGTGCGATCTGCGACCAGGGATCCCCCACGATGGCCTTCAACTTGGGATCGGCGTCGACCTTGGCCTTCAGCGACCGGTCCGCCTCGCGCTTGGCCTCAATGAAGCCCGGCTCGTCGAGCGCCAGCAGTTGGCTGTAGCGCGCCTTATAGCTGTTCTCGATTCCGAACAGCTCGTCGGTCGCCACCCGCGCCTGCTCCGGTCCTTCTTCGCCGAAGCGGATCAGCCGCCCGCGCAGCTCGGAATAGCGGAGCAGCGTCTGCGGCAGCTGGATGTCGCGCAGGAACGAGAGCTGATCGGCGGTGGACAGGCGCTGGGTCGAGAAGGGGTAGCCGGCCACAAACACCGGCTCGCGGTCGGCCGGCGAGGCGGCGTTCCAGCGCAGGTGGCCGGGCGTCTTCACCGGGCGGCCGTTCTCGTAGAGGCGCACGAACGAGCACTCGAGATCGTAGCGGGGGAAGTTGAAGTTGTCCGGATCACCCCCGAAGAAGGTCGTTGCAAACTCTGGTGCAAACACCAGGCGCACGTCCGAGTACTTGCGGTACGTGTAGAGCTTGTATTGGCCGCCCTGGTAGAGGGCCACAACCTCGCAGCGCAGGATCGCGGTGCCGCCGGCGCAGCCCTCCTGCTCGATCGCCGTGATGGCGGCGTCGCGCGACTTGACGAAGTCGGGTCCGGTCTTGCCAGCGACAGCGCCGTTGATGCGGTCGGTCACGTCGGCAATCGAGGTCAGGATCTCCGCCTGCGCGCCCGGACACAGCCGCTCTTCGCGGCGGTTGGCGGCGATGAAGCCCGACTTGACGTAGTCCTGCTGCGGCGTCGACAGGTCCTGAATGCAATCCAGGATGCAGTGCTGGTTGGTCAGCACGAGGCCTTCGGGCGACACCACTGAGGCCGAGCAGCCGATCAGGCGCACCGCCGCCTGCTGCACACGTTCCAGCCAGGCCTTGTCGATGGTCACGCCGTACTTCGCCTTCACGGCGGCCGCGGGAAAGTTGTCCAAGGTCCACAAGCCTTCGTCGGCGAGGGCGGCACGGCCGGAAAGGGCGACAACGGCGAAGGCGGCGCCGGCGATAAGCAGCGAGCGCGACACGACCTTGCTCCTATCGCGGCCGCTGATATCCACGATCTGGCCGCTCAGATTGGAAAAGCCATCGACCTCGATCGCTTGGGTGACGGCAATCTTACTCGTGGTGAACTCCTGTGGGCCGCAGGCGGTCTTCCGGATATCGGGATCCCCGGTCTGCCGAGTTTGGGTCTCGCGAGGCATACAGGTTTTCTCTAAGAGCTGAGCTTGTGGGACACCTTGCTGCAAGCCAGAAAATTCCGCTACTTCATTATTATCACGATGATAATGCTGCTGACGCACCTTCCTGTGCAGCGTCGGTGTATGCGTGGCCGGGGGCCGCCGTTTCCCGTTCCGGACGATGCGTTGAATCGTGCCTCACCGGAATCATTGTCATGAAAATAATGAATTTGCGTAATTTGCTGCATTGGATACAAAATTCGAGCGCGGCCTGGGCCGCCAAACAGTCCGAGTGTTTGTATAGTTTAGATGGGTCAACACCGGCCAATTGGAGAATGACATGCGGGTTCTCTCGGTTTCGCTGGTCTTGCTGATGTCCATCGCCTGCGGCGCGGCCTCCCTGATACTGACCGCCGGATCTGCGCACGCTGCGCAATTCGCGCAGGCTACGCCGTGCCCGCAGACCGACCAGGTCGAGTTTGAAAAGATGACCTGGGTGGAAGTGAAGTGCGCGATTGCGGCGGGGAAAACGACGGCGCTCATCTACACCGGGGGCGTCGAGGAACGGGGCCCTCAGAACGCGAACGGCGGCCACAACTTCATAGCGCATGCTACGGTCGAAGCAATCGCTAGAAAACTCGGCAATGCGATCTTCCTGCCCGTGCTGCCCTACACGCCGAACGATGCAGAATCGATTCCCGGCACCATCGGGATTACGAACGAGCTGCTCGCCGCGATGCTCGAACGCATCGCACAGCAAGCGGCCTTCAACGGTTTCCGCAACATTATCATCATGGGCGATCATGGCGGCGGTCAGCCGCAGGTCTACCAGGAGGTCGCCAAGAAGCTCGATGGGGAGCTGAGCGGAGGCGCTCGCGTGTTCTACTGTGACCAGGTCTATCGGCCCGCGAATGATGCGTTCGACCAGTACCTGACGCAGCACGGCTATCCAATCGGCCTCCACGGTTACCTTTTTGACACCTCGGAACTGATGTATCTCGACAAGGGTAATACATGGGTGCGGAGGAACCTGGTCCCCTCTGCAGTAGGTGATCCCGTCGTCAACGGCAAGCCGCAGTTCGGGCCGCACAGTCCACAAAACGGAATCCTGGGTGACGCACGCCGCTCGACGGCAGAGCTGGGGAAGCGTGCAGTCGACATGAAGGTCGATTTCGCGGTGAAGCAGATTCGCAGCCTCCTGCCGTCCTCGTGATTTACCCAGCCCGAGCGTAGAGCAGCGCCGGATGAGAAGCCCGGACGGGACCTTGCGCTGCGATATCCCGACGGGGATGTGATCATTCCTGCTAACGGGCCGCGTCGCAGCCATCACGATTCACCTCGATGCCCGGCGCCCGAGCTACCTGGAGTTGCCGATCGGAAAGGGGTGATGCCCGGCGAACTCAAAATCACAATACCTGTAAGCCGCCAAGATCGAGCAGGGTTGTGCAGTGCAAGTGCCTGTGATGGTAGGATCCGCCACGAGCATGTCGAATTCTCGACTCCCGATGCGACCGATTCTCCGCCGAGCAGCGACAGGTGTTTGCGGGTTCGCCGCGACACTTTGCGTGGCGGCCAGTTCCGGACCGGGGGCAATGGCCGAGTGCCCGCAACGGGCCCGCGACCTTGGCGTGACGTTTGAAGGCACCCCAGGAGAATTCAACGCGATCACTGATGTTCCGGGCGTAGAGGTCGGTCAAATTACATTGATCAGCGGAGCGGGCGCGCTGGAGGTCGGTAAGGGGCCAGTCCGTACCGGGGTCACGGTCGTGTTACCGCGAGGCAAGCGCAAAGACGCGGTTAACGCCGGATTCTTCGATCTGAATGGCAACGGTGAAATGACCGGGCGGGCCTACTTGGAGGACTACGGGGTCGCTTACGGGCCTATCGGCATATCCAACACGAATGCGATTGGTCAGGTCTATGCCGGTATACAAGAGTGGTCCTCGCGGCGGTTCGGCAGCGCGATCTGGCCGGTTGTCGCCGAGACCTGGGACGGTGACCTCAACGACATCGAGGGGTTTCATGTGCACGCCGCCGACGCCATTGCCGCGATCGACCGTGCGCGGGGAGGACCGGTCGCGGAAGGCGACGTCGGCGGCGGCACGGGCATGGTGTGTTTTGGCTTCAAGGGAGGTATCGGCACGGCTTCGCGCGTGGTGCGTGTGCGCCGGCATGACTACGTGGTGGGCGTGCTCGCACAATGCAACACGGGGCTCCGGGACGTGCTGCGTATCGCAGGCGCTCCTGTCGGCCATGAATTCGCCGCGCGGTGGCTTCCATGCTACGATCCGACCCTTGTCCCGGCGGGGAAATCACCGGTGTGCCGCACAGATGGCATGGATGGCGTACACGGACGCGATCAGGGCTCCATCATCATCGTCGTGGGCACCGACGCTCCGCTTTCGTCGACGCAGCTGAACCGCGTCGCCCGGCGCGCATCCATGGGTCTAGCGCGGCTTGGCTCTTTCTCCGGCGACAGTTCCGGCGATCTGATAGTGTCCTTTTCCACGGCCGACGGCGCAAATGACCCGGATCAAACCGCGCCCGTTACCTCGGCGCCGCTCGCCAACGCCACGATTGACCCCGTGTTCAGAGCAACGGTTGAGGCGACCGAAGAGGCGATCACGAACGCGTTGGTTGCGGCAAAGACGATGACCGGAGCCAACGGTTATACCGTGTACGGAGTGCCGCATGACGACCTTGTCCGCGCCTTGCGCAAGTACAACCGACTGTCCCATCAGGCAGGCTCGTGTCAGCGGCCCCCACCGGCGATGTCATCCCTGCCGGATCCAAAATAAGCATTGAGACGCTCAGTCGTCGGTATCAGCAGTCGGAGGAGTTCCGAAGCCTGAATGCGGGGGTTTTCGAGCAGGGATGGCGCAAGGGTGTCTCGGCGGCAGCCTGTCCACCGCCCGTGAGCACTGAGGCGCATTCTGTTCCGGCCCAGCTCGGCCGATCGCGACAACGCTTCTTGGGGGTTTCAGTTCAAACCGAAGACGCGTAGCATAGTGCGGTCACGGACATAGCTAACGGGGGCGCTATGGCTACGGTGGCCCAACGATTGTCATTCAACGAGCCACGGCCGGATCTGTTATCGGGAACGCCGCGCGCGCATGCAATTGACCGCTGGATCTACGTGTTCACTGCGGCATTGTTCGTGCTGATCATCCTGACTGGATTCATCCCCGATTCGGTCGGGAAGGTGCACGCAGTTCTGACCGGGCAAAGGCCGCCGTTCCCGCTCGCCTTGCATATGCACGCGGTGCTGATGGCGTCGTTCATGGTGTTGCTGCTCACGCAGACTGTTCTCGTCGCGACGGGTCGCTGCGACCTGCACATGCGCCTCGGAGTAGCAGCGTTTGTGATTGCTCCGTTGCTGGTGATAGTCGGGTTCGTCCTCGTGCCCACCATGTATCATCAAACGGCTGATGCGCTTCGGGTCGCTGCGAGCCCTGCAGCTCGGGAGAAGTGGCGCCAGCTCCTTCTTCACAAAGAGAACATCATGTTGCTGCAGTTTCGTGTCGGAGTTCTTTTTCCGCTCTTCCTAGCCATCGGGCTGTGGGCGCGAAAACTCGATGCAGGACTGCACAAACGAATGATGCTTCTCGCGTCGGCCATTCCTCTGGGTGCCGGTATAGATCGGATGACTTGGCTCCCTACGACTGCAACTTCGGTGGGGACCGACCTTTATATCCTCGCGGCGCTCTCCCCGATGTTCCTCTGGGATGTCGTTCGCAATCGCCGAGTACATCGAGCTTACCTGCTTTGGTTTGCCGTTTATCTGCCGGCGAGCGTACTTGTCTGGTCGTTGTGGGACATGCCATGGTGGCATTCCGTTGCACGGGCTTTGCTCGCGGGGTAGCTGGCACCGCTGGCTCTTCGTCGGGCCAGCCGGGGTAAGCAGGCGCAAGGCCCGAGCTTACGTGCTCGCTAAGAGGACCGCTTTGGATGACTCACACGCGGATCGAAGGAGAATGTTAGGAGCTGCCTATTTCAAGACCGCCGAAGTTCGGGTGACGGGGATTCAGCAGGTAGTTGAACTCGCCTAGTACGACGGCACTCGGTACCCGTAGCACAACGGAGCGGATTTCCGCGACCCAGCGTGAGCCGAGCTCCCGGGTGGGAGGCGGCGCGGGCAGATTGCACCAATCGTCCGGCAGGGCGTGTGGGATCTCGATCAGCCGAAGCCTAGCCGCGTTACCCCCAAGGCTATCCCAGAAAGTAACCGTACGGTGCGTGCCGTATTGACGGCGCAAGCTCGCTAGACGGTGGCAAATCCAGCGGCCCAATGATCTTGGTCAACGATGTAGCGATCGATTGAGAAGCCGTTCGGATTATCGCGGAAACCCTCGACCAGCCGGAATCGATCGACAGCCTTTTGGGCTTTCTCTTGTGAGCCGTAGACGCCCATAAGCTTCACGTCTTCCCGATCATTGGAAATTTGCCGAGAATGTTGAACAACGAATACGCAGGTAATATCCATAATCTCACCCCGCTTTGAAGGCTGGTCGGTCAGCGTCCGGTGATTACACCTTGATATGCACGCGAAGGTCCTTGGTCGGTCGCTCGCGAATAGGTATACATGGCTGTGGCGGCTTTCTGTCGTATCAGTAACCGGATGGCAGCATGCCGTGGGAAAAGGCAATACCCAGCTCCGCCAACTGCTTCTGTGCGGCAGTGAGAAATCTCGATGCGGAATCGCTGGGTGGAAATTGATAGTTCAGCCTTACCTGGATCGGGGTCTTTGGAGCGTTCGGGAAGGACTCTACGAGCTGTCCGCTCCGAATGAAGTCCAGATACCTGCTGATTTTCTTTTCGATCAGGCGGCAGTGCGTCTCCACGTCTTCCCATGAGAGATGGTCGCTCGAAGTCTTCGTCGCCTAGCAACCCTGCTGCGTCCGCCTCCATCAGCGCCGAGATTGACTCAAACGGCGGCGGGCGGAATAGATGCGCGAATGGATTGTCTTCTGGGTTTTCTTCATCTGTCATGGCGCTAAACACCTCTGCTCAGTGTAGCTGGCCGCCAGCGATGAGGAAGGAGCTCTCTGATCCGCACTCGGAGGAGTAGGCATCTCAAACTTCAGTCGTCGCCATGGGGCATCGAGTTCCCGCCTTTTGCGGTAATGCCACATGGCACGCCCATCAAATTTAATAGTTGTCGAAAGCAACGCAAAGGCACCGAGAACCAGCGCGATTGCACCTACAGCCTGTGCATCCAGACTCGACGTAAGGCCGCCGAAACCGGCAAATGCGCTTGCGAGAATGGCGACGACCATCAGGATCATTG
>Ga0134125_10003409_pt1 | contig 18400 bp, 17 predicted proteins | sample KB31751_FD_96464 | JGI IMG/M metagenome (GOLD analysis project Ga0134125, IMG submission 96464) | Terrestrial soil microbial communities with excess Nitrogen fertilizer from Kellogg Biological Station, Michigan, USA - KB3-175-1 | ecosystem: Environmental > Terrestrial > Soil > Unclassified ... | reverse complement strand
GGCGCAGAGCGCGGCTTTGTCTTTCTCGTGCAGAAAGACGGAGAACTCAGTCTTGGCGTTGGCCGCAATTCACTCGGCGACGAACTGAAGGACGACAGCACGATCTCGCACTCCATCCTTCAGGACGCCATGACTTCCGCTTCGCGCGTGATCATTACAGACACCGCGAGCCACTCCGATCTGGCGGCGCGCCAGAGCATTGTCGCTCACGATCTCCGCACCGTGATCTGCATGCCGCTGTTCCGCACAAATATTTCGGCGCAGAGCCAGCCGGGAGCAGAAGGCGAGCAGCAGCGACCGATTAATGGTGTTCTCTATCTCGACAGCCGTTTAGCGTCGCGTGGGCTATCGAGCCTGAGCCGCGACATTCTCAACACCGTCGCCACGGAAGCTGCGGCGCTCATCGAAACCGCCCAACTCGCCCAGTCAGAACAGAACGCACGCCTCTATCAGAAAGAACTCGCCATCGCCGCCAGCATTCAGCAGCGGTTGATGACTGTAGTGATTCCGGAAGTGCACTTCGCTCGCCTGCGCGCACGAAGCCTCCCATGCCAGGAGATCGGCGGCGACTTCTACGATGCGGTGATTGCGGATGGAAATATCTATCTCGTCTTAGCGGACATCTGCGGAAAAGGCGTTTCGGCTGCGATTCTCGCTTCCATTCTGCAAGGAATGATCTATTCGCAGTTGGTTTCGCATGTTCCTCTGAGCGAGATTGCATCGGCCGTGAATCGATTTCTCTGCGTAAAGAAACTGGGCGAAAAATACGCCACATGCAACGTACTGAAGGTCAAACCAAACGGCGAATGCGAGTTCCTCAATTGCGGGCATGTTCCCGCCGTCCGCGTGGCAAACGGAAAAATTCTGCGTCCGAGCGAAGGCAATCTACCTCTCGGACTCATTCCCACCGCTGAATTTGAGACCTACAGCTTCAGGCTCGAATCTGGCGACCGCATCGTGCTTGTGAGCGATGGCGTAAACGAAGCGCAAAATCGGGAAGGAGACTTCTTTGGCGATGATCGCCTGGAAGCGACCGTGCTTGCCGGAAAAGATCTCTTTGCCGCCGTTAGCGAGTTCGCGCAAGGCGCTCCGCCATCGGACGACTGCACGACTGTAGAACTCGAGTACCTCGGGAGCTAGATCAACCTCGCAAAAGCGCAGGCCCTACTTCGGTCACTCAAAGCTGATCTGGTAGCCGTGCACGATCGAGTGCTTGAGGAATGCGGCGTCGTTGTGATGAGGGAAATCGCTGCGAAAATGGGCTCCACGGCTCTCTTCTCTGACCAACGCCGAACGCGTAATGAGGGCTCCAACCGTAAGCAGGTTCCGGGTTTCGATCGATTGCCGATCTACGCCTAAACCTGCCACTCTTTCCCAATCTGGAAATTGCTGCTGAAGTTTCTCCAGGCCTGCTCGATTGCGCACAACTCCCGCATATTCCCACATCGACTGACGGAGCTGGGCAGCAATCCGAGTGGCATCGCCCGAGTCGTGATCTTGAGATTCGCCGCAAGGCCGCGCTTCACCGGTTGCTCGTTCTTCCCGCATGGCCGCAGCCACTCGCGCGCCGAAAACCAATCCCTCGAGCAGGGAATTGCTGGCAAGGCGATTCGCTCCGTGGACTCCAGTGCAGGCCGTCTCGCCGGCTGCATACAAGCCGGCCACCGACGTTCGGCCGTGTAAATCCGTCTTGATTCCTCCCATCAGGTAATGAGCGGCCGGACGCACCGGAATGAGATCGCGGGTTATATCAATTCCGTACTGTTGGCACGTCGAGTAAATGCGCGGAAAGCGGGCGCGCAGTATGGCCGCGTCGAGATGACGCATATCGAGATAGGCAGTCGCCTGGGCCTTTTTGCTGGCTGCAATCTCCTGCACGATTGCGCGCGCCACCACATCACGCGGAGCAAGCTCAGCCATTGGGTGGTACTTCGGCATAAAGCGCACGCGCGCGGGATTCAAGAGCAACGCACCTTCGCCCCGCAGCGCTTCAGAGAGCAGGAACCGCGGTGCGCCAGGCACCGAGAGTGCTGTTGGATGGAACTGGAAAAACTCCATATCGCTGATCGCAGCTCCTGCGCGGTGTGCCATCGCGATGCCGTCACCAGTTGCGACCGACGGATTCGTCGTATCTGAATAAACCTGTCCTGCGCCGCCGGTTGCGAGGAGAACTGCACGTGCATACACGCTGGTCCGAGTTCCATCTGGGGAAAGCAGGAAGACGCCGGTGACACGGCCATCGTTGACGCACAAATCAGCCGTGAACTCGAACTCAGTAAAAGAAATTTTAGGAATAGTGCGCGAGCGAGCGATGAGAGCTCGTCCGATTTCACGTCCGGTGGAATCTCCATGGGCGTGCAGAATCCGCGAGCGGCTGTGAGCGCCTTCGCGTGTAAAGCTGAGCCGGCTGCCGCTGCGGTCAAACTCGGTGCCCCAGTCGATCAGCTCCTGAATCCGTTGCGGCCCGTCTTCTACGAGCACGCGAGCAGCATCGACGTTTACGAGTCCATCGCCGGCATCGATCGTGTCCTGCAGATGAAGTGCAACTTCGTCGTCGTCACTCAGGGCGACAGCAATCCCGCCCTGCGCGTATTGCGTGTTGCTTTCGGTGACTTCCTGTTTGGTTACAACGAGAACGCGACCATCTTCGGCAAGACCTATGGCGGCGCGGAGTCCGGCGATTCCGCCTCCGACCACGATGAAGTCTGTTTCGGATGGAAGCGATGCCATAAGAGGAAACTTCGATGGTAGCACGCATGATTTGCTTACTCGCACGCACGATCCGGGTTGGGCTCAATCGCGCGAGAACGCGTGGGATATGATGAAAAGCTTGTGAAGAAGATCACCGTAAAAACTAAGAGCGTGTCTTATCCAGTGCTCGTCGAGCGAGGCATTCTCAAACGAGCGGGCAAGACCATCGCCAAACTGATCCCAAGCAAGAAGTCGCGATGCTTCGTGGTCACTGTCGAGCCTGTCTGGACGGTTTGGGGAGAAGCGTTACAGAAGAGCCTTGCTGACGCAAAAATCGAACATTCAGTCCTGCAGATGCCCGACGGAGAGCGCAACAAGAGCGTCACGACCGTCGAGCAACTGGCAGAGCGCATGGCCACAAAAGGAGCTGACCGCAACGCTGTGGTGATCGCATTCGGCGGAGGCGTGGTCGGTGATCTCGCGGGACTGCTCGCTTCCGTCTACATGCGCGGCGTGGAATTCGTCCAGATTCCGACAACGCTGCTGGCCCAGGTTGACGCGGCGATTGGCGGAAAGACGGGCGTAAATCTACGCGCCGGAAAGAATCTGTTCGGAACGTTTCATCATCCCTTGACGGTTATTTCCGATCCTGAAGTGCTTTCCACCCTCCCAGATCGGGAATTTCGTGCAGGCTTATTCGAGGTGATCAAATCCGGAGTCATTCGCGATCGGAAGCTGTTCGAGATCACCGAGAAAGACCGCGAGAAGCTGCTGGAGCGTGATCCGGCAATTCTTGAACGAGTGATTCACGACTGCGCGCGCATCAAAGCTGAAGTCGTGGCGGCGGATGAAAAAGAATCGAATCTGCGCCGCATCCTGAACTTTGGCCATACAGTTGGTCATGCACTGGAAGCCGATACCGGATACCGCCATTTCCTTCACGGCGAAGCCGTCGGCTGGGGTATGGCGGCCGCCGCAATGATCGGCACCGCTGTGCACAAGACTTCTCCCGAACTGGCACAACGGATCGTCTCCTGTGTGCTCGCCTACTCACCGCTGCCTGAAGTCAACAGCCGGCCCGAAGAGATTGTGCGCCGAACACGCGGCGACAAGAAAACGCTGGATGGCAAAGTGAATTTCATTCTCGCCACCGACATCGGCAAGGTCATCATCTCCAATCGCGTGCCCGACGAAGTCGTCGCGCATGCGGTAGAGCAACTGCACGTGTTGTCCCGCAGCTAATGTCCACAACGATGAGAGACCAAGAGCAGCACGTGACCGGCGCTGCTCCCGCAGGCGCAAAGGACGAGAGGGCCGCGGCCCAGGCCGTCCAGCAGATGTTCGACGAGATCTCGCCTCGTTATGATCTTCTCAACCACGTGCTCTCGATGAACGTGGACCGCGTTTGGTGGTGGCGCACCGCACGCGCGTTTCGCTCAAGTTTGCAGAAGCCTGACGCCCGCGCGTTGGATTTGTGCTGCGGTACTGGCGATATGGCTCGCGCCCTGCGGAAGCAAGCTCCGAGAGTGACGATCATCGGCCTCGATTTTTCCCGAGGGATGTTGACTCGCGGGAAAGCGAAATTTGCGCAGAACCAGATCTCTCCACTCGAAGGGGATGCCTTGCGTTTGCCTTTTCCGGATCAAACCTTTGATGTCGTGGTTTCCGCGTTTGGGTTTCGCAACCTGGCTAACTACGATGCGGGATTGCAGGAAATGCATCGCGTGTTGCGCCCGGGCGGAGAACTAGGAATTCTGGACTTCAGCGAACCTGGCGGGTTACTCGGAAAAGTGTACGGGTTTTATTTCAAAAATATCCTTCCCAAAATAGGAGCCGCCATTTCCGGCATAAATGGCCCTTATTCATATTTGCCAGCGTCTGTGTCCCGGTTTCCTTCTCCTGCAGAGATGATCATTCGCATGGAAGCAGCAGGTTATACGAACGCGCGTTGGCAGCGTTATACGTTCGGTGTGGCAGGGCTTTATCGTGGAGTAAAGCGGGTCTCTATCCCAACTAGTAGCTAGATATTGCCTTTGACATTGTCATCCCTCTCAGCGCCATGTTGATCAGTTGCTAGGTTCTTTGTCTTGCGCTGAGATGGATCTGCTATTACTCGTAAGCACTTCAACAACAGATCCCTGCGAGCGCAAAACCGAATTCAGAGAGAAGGTCTTGAGTTCGCGGCGCTCGCAGGGATGCCAATGTCCTTGGGTGTTATTGCGAATGTCGAGCGACTCGCCAAGAGTTGATGAAGTGCTTCAGAAGCCGGCCTCAATCCGTGATCGCGGATCGAGGTAATCGCGCAAAGCATCGCCGATGAAGTTGAACGATAGCACAGCCAGCATCACCGCAGCAGCAGGGAAGAGCACGAGGTGCGGAGCATCGAAGAGGTGCGAGCGGCCGTCGTTGAGCATCGATCCCCAACTCGCAGTTGGCGGAGGGACTCCGAGCCCGAGAAAGCTCATGGTGGCTTCGGCGAGAACGGCTCCGGCCATCCCAATCGCCGCCTGCACGATCACCGGCTGAATGATATTAGGCAAAATGTGCCGCGTGATCACACGCCAATCGCTTGCTCCTAGTGCGCGCGCTGCTTCGACAAATTCTCGTTCTCGAACTGCCAGCACTTGCGCGCGGACTAAACGCGCATATCCGACCCACCCTCCGATGGAGAGAGCAAGAATGAGGTTGAAAATTCCCGGACCGAGGAACGCCACGAATGCGATCGCCAGCAGAATCCCGGGGAACGACAGAAACGCATTCATCACGATTACGTTGAAGAAGCGATCGATGCGTCCACCGTAATACCCGGCGATCGATCCAAAGATCAGTCCCAGCAGTAAAGAGCCAACCACCACGCTGACTCCGACCAGCATGGAAATGCGCGCACCGTAGATTACCCGGGAAAAGATGTCGCGTCCGAGTTCATCGGTGCCAAACCAGTGCGCTCGCGTCGGTGCTTCAAGTCGCGTAGCCAGATCGAGCTGCGCAGGATTGCGCGGCGCGATCAATGGCGCAAAAAGCGCGAAGATTACAAACAAGCAGACAAGCACTACACCGAAAGCCGCAAGCCGATTGCGTAGCAGTGCCCGCATAAAAGAAGTTCAATTTAACCACGGAGTCACGGGGTCACGGAGAAAAGGAAACGAAGTGTTTCCCGTGGTCGGTGTCACCGTCGTGAATAGCTGGCTTGTTTTCAAGGATATAGCGCAAGGGAAAAAAGAGAAGCAACCCTCTTGACAGATATCGCAATCAGTAATATTGTTATCGCGATTTGCAATACATTAATAGAAATGAAACTCGGCGAAAAAATCCGGTACCTGCGTGAGGTTGAGGGCAGCATTCGCGGCCTCGATCGCGAGATGACACAGCAGGAAGTTGTGCGCGCGATCAAGAAGGAAGTGGGAGCAGGGATGAGCCAGTCGTACCTTTCCCAAATCGAGAAAGGCGCGCGTCCCCATCTGACCAACACCACGCGCATGCTACTGGCGAAGTTTTTCAAGGTGCACCCGGGATATCTCGTGGACGACCCCGAGGGCTATCACACCGAGCTGATTTCGGACGTGCGCACTTTGGAAGAGCGGCTTGATCTCTGGCTGATTGCAGGAGCAGAACGCTTCCGCCGCGATCCGCAGATGAAGCACGCGCTCCTGCTGCTGGCGAAGCATGCAGACTCACGCGGCTGCATGGTACTGCTCGGAGCAATTTTGGAGACGCCCGGATTGGCGGAACGCCTGTTACAGGTACTGAAGCCTGAAGCAGGGACAAAGGCGAACGGCAGCGCGAAAGCAGAGGAGGCCTTATGAATTGGGAGCTCTTCTATCTGATTTGTTTCATCGTGGGATTCGTCTTCAGCACGCTTTCATTCCTGACGGGCACGCTCCACATTCACTTGCCCGTGAAAGGCCATGTGCATGTGGGCCAGGGCGGAATGCATGGATTCGCGTCGTTCTTCAATTCATTCACGCTGATGGCATTCCTGACCTGGTTTGGCGGCATGGGATATTTGCTGACCCGCTATTCCAGTCTGTGGACCGGTTTGGCTTTACTCCTCGCGACCATTGCCGGGCTCATTGGCGCCAGCATCGTTTTCTGGTTTTTTGCGCGAGTGCTGTTGAAGCACGACGTCGGTATCGACGCTGCTGAATACGACATGATCGGTGTTCTCGGACGCGTGAGCAGTTCGATCCGCAGCCAGGGAACCGGCGAGATCGTTTTCGAGCAAGTGGGAACGCGCAGAAGTTGCGGTGCGCGGACGGAAGACGGATCGCCGATCGCGAAAGGCACCGAAGTTGTGGTGACGCGCTACGAGCGAGGAATCGCATACGTGCGCGCATGGGACGAGATTTCCGGCGAGGCTGAGGCCGACGCCGGGAAAGCAAGCAGGTTGTAGGCGGTTCCGTTCTGGAACCAAGGAGAAACGGGTATGCCGAACTTTTCATGGCAAGTAGTGGTTGGGCTTTCAGTGCTGGGAGTGATGTTCCTCCTGGCGATGATGGCGAAGCTCTTCGTCAAGGCCGGACCGAATGAGGCGCTGATCGTCTACGGCTTCAAAGGAAAACGCGTGCGCATCGGACACGGCACGGTCGTTTTCCCGTTGTTCGAGAGCTGTCGCATGCTCTCGCTCGAGCTGATGTCCTTCGACGTGGCGCCACAGCAGGATCTGTACACGAACCAGGGCGTCGCAGTATCGGTCGAAGCGGTGGCGCAGATCAAGGTGAAGTCCGATGAGGTCTCGATCTTCACTGCAGCCGAGCAGTTCCTGACGAAGACTCCTCCGCAGCGCGAAGGACTGATCCGGCTGGTGATGGAAGGACATCTGCGCGGCATCATCGGCCAGCTTACGGTCGAGCAGATTGTGAAAGAACCGGAGATGGTCGCTGATCGTATGCGCTCCACATGCTCCGACGATCTAAACAAGATGGGACTCGGAGTTGTCTCGTTCACCATCAAGGAGGTGCGTGACAAGAACGAGTACATCGCCAACATGGGACGTCCGGATGTCGCGCGCATTAAGCGCGATGCCGATGTTGCGGCAGCAGAAGCCGAGCGCGATACGGCCATCAAGCGCGCCGAAGCGCAGCGTGCTGCCGCGATTGCCAAGGCGCAGGCCGACCAGGAGCGAGTGCTGGCGGAGACACTCTCGCAGGGCAAGCAGGCCGAAGCGCAGCGCGATCTCGACATCAAGAAAGCTGCCTATGCCGAGATGATCAAGAAGCAGCAGGCGCAGGCCGACAAGGCTTACGAAATTCAGGCCAACATCCAGCAACAGGCGGTAATCGCCGAAGCCGTTAAGGTTCAGCAAATCGAGAAAGAGCAGCAGATCAAGGTGCAGGAAGCGGAAATTCTCCGCCACGAGAAAGAGCTGATCGCGACCGTGCTGAAAGAAGCTGAGATCGAGCGTCAGCGCATTCAGACTCTGGCCGACGCCGAACGTCAGCGCCAGATGGTCGAAGCCGAAGGCCGCGCCGCGGCGACGCGCTCGCAGGGCGAAGCCGAAGCCGAGATCATCTTCAAGAAGGGCGAGGCCGAAGCCAAGGCGATGAACGTAAAGGCCGAGGCGTACCAGGAGTGGAACCAGGCCGCCGTAGTGGACAAACTCATCACCGGTCTTCCCGAAGTGGTACGCGCGATGGCCGCGCCGCTCGCCAACATAGACAAGATCACCATTGTTTCCACGGGCAACGACGGCGCTGCCGGCGCAAGCAAGATCACAGGCGACATGACCAAAATCGCCGCCCAGGTCCCCGCGCTCTTCGAGGCGCTCTCGGGCATGAGCATGAACGAGCTGCTTGGCCGCGTGAAGCAGTTGAAGAACGGCGACGCCGATGGCGATGCAACGAAGAAGAAATCGGCCGGCGCCGCGTCAGGTCAGGCGCATTGACTACTGGCGGGACATTTGCGCAAAGCGAATGTCCCCGCAATGAAACGGACAGGAGAAGGTTATGAATACTTGGAAGGGAGCATTCGTCGCGGTGCTGTTGAGCGGAGTCGTCATCGGTCTGCTGAATGGTCATCTGGCGATCTGGACCGCAATCGGCGCGGCTTTGGGCGCTGTGATGGCCGGACGCGAGCGCAAGCGTGCCGCCGGCTGAACGATCTCCCGAATTCCGAGTTGCCGGAATTATTCGACCAAAGAAATTGCAGGGCAAACGAAAGGAGTTTGAGTCATGGCACTACTTGAGAGAGTTTCAACGTTGATCCGGGCCAATATCAATGACCTGGTGGACAAGGCAGAAGACCCCGAGAAGATGATTAAGCAAGTCATCCTCGACATGCAGAACCAGCTTCTGCAAGTGAAGACGCAAGTGGCAATTGCCATTGCCGATCAGCATCTGCTGGAGAAGAAGCAGAAGGAAAACGACGAGAAGACCGTGGAGTGGAAGCGCAAGGCGGAACTCGCAGTTTCCAAGAAGCAGGATGATCTCGCGCGTGCTGCGCTGGAGCGATCACTCTCATGCAAGCAGAACGCGACGAACTTCGAGCAGCAAGTTGCCGATCAGAAGATTGAAGTCGAGAACCTGAAGAACGCGCTGCGCCGTCTGGAGCAGAAGCTCGAAGAAGCGCAGGCGAAGTCGGACATGCTGGTCGCACAGGCGCGTCGGACGCGTGTCGTTGGTAAAACTCGCGCGGCCCAGTCGGCAGCTGGCGATGGCAAGCACGTTGACACGTTTGACCGCATGAAGCAAAAGATTGCGCGTGGGGACGCGATCAATCAGGCACACCGAGAGTTGACTGGTGATTCATTAGAAGATCGTTTTGCGAGCCTGGAGCGCGAGGAAGAGATCGAGCGGCTCTTGGCCGAAATTAAGAATCGAAGCGCGTCAGCATAAACACGGCTGTGGTTTCAGCTACCGGCTTATGTATTGCGGCGCGAAACCCGACGCGGATCCCGCGGATGGGACGCGGATTTCGCGGAACGATTGAGTTATGCCTTCGTCCGGATTTCACCCCGGGCCGGCGTTAACTTTCCGGATACATTGAGTACTCCCTCGCGGTCCGCGGGATCACAGTATCTAGAGTTCCGCGGAGTACGGGACAATTGGAGGGATTTTGTTGCAATCAAGATCATCTGGGCTCGAAAAGCTTCTCATAATTGTCCCCTGGGCGGCGATTCCCGTTTTCGCTCTTCATTTTTCGGCAGTGCGCAGTGATCTGCCGGCGCGAATTGCGGTGCACTTTGACTTGAATGGGAGGCCGAACGGATGGCAATCGCCCGAGACGTTTCTTGGCTTTGCCACGTTCTTTCTTCTTCTCGCTATCGCCGTCATGAGCTTTGTGCTGCTGCGCTCATTTCGACTGCGGTCTCTTACCCTTGTGGTCACGCTCATTCACTACTTCACCATCGGCGTGGTTTTCGTAGTGTGCTGGCAGGTTCTTGATCACGCCGCCTATGGTCGATCGATGTCGCAGGTTTGGCCGCTGCCCGCACTTCTTCCCGTCCTGGCACTCGTATTCGCGGTCGTGGCATTGGCGCAGATGCCCCGTCTGAAACTACAACCGTCGCCCGAGGGAGTTCTGATCGCTGAAGAGCATCATCGATCGCCCGCGCAGCTCCTATTTGTTCTGCCCGGGTTGGCAGTAGGCCTTTGGCTCGCTTTTGAATTGCCCGGTCCTGCGCGACTGCTGGGCGTTTTCCTGATTGCCGTCATGGCGTGGGTGGCCGTCGCGGTGCTGGATGGCTTCAAGTACATCGTGCGCAGCGACGGCGTGCAGGTAAAAGGGTTTTTTCTTCCACTGCGCTTCATTCCGCGCGCCAGCATTCATTCGTACCACACTGAACCCTGGAAGGGGCTTGGCTATGGCATTCGTCTCACCTCAGCCGGCACAGCTTACATCTGGGGCGGAAGGAACGTGGTCAACATTGCGACCGATCACGGCAACGTCATGCTCGGGCACTATAGCCCGGAGCTTCTGATCAGCGACTTGGATCGCATGATGAGCACGAGCTCGTAGCGACTGGCGAAGGTGAGATGATGGTAAGGATCTTCATACCGTGCCTTCCTCACCCGTTTTGAACGACGTTGTGTTTGCGTTGGAAGGCTTGTAGAAGTGCAAACCACAAGGTCCTTTGCCGAAAGGCACGGCTCAGAATGACGCGGCTTTCGAAATCGTAATGATTCGATCTTTCCTTTTGTTCATCGTTTGTTTCTGCTCGATGGCCTCCGCACAAGAGATCACTAGCACGACCGAAATGGAACGTCAGATTTTGGAATGGACGAATCAGGAGCGAGCAAAAGTGAATGCTTCTCCGCTCACTTGGGACAACCGGCTGGCGATTGCCGCACGTTTGCATTCCGATGAGATGGCGAAGCAGAAGAACTTGACCCATCAGCTGCCTGGAGAAGCCAAATTCACTGAAAGACTCTCACTCCAAGGCGCTCGCTTCAGCGCCGCTGCCGAGAACGTTGGCTTCGGTGACGACGCCGAAACCCTGCAATCGGGCTGGATGCATTCACCCGGCCATCGCACAAACTTGCTCAACCCTGCTTACAACCAAATGGGGGTGGGAATTGTGCGCTCCGGCAACCAGTTGTGGGCAACGGAGGACTTCGCTACTGGAGTTGCCCGGCTTTCCTCAGAAGATTTCGAAGAGGCGGTCGAAAAGCAGATTGCATCGCTGCGGAAGAAGCACGGACTGCCCGCGATGGAGGCGGTCACGTCTACGCAGCTTCGTCGAATCGCCTGCACAGGTGACACCGCTGGCGGCGCTGCTATGGCGGCACTGCCTCGACGCAACATGCAGGCCTACAGCTTCAACTTCACTACGCCAAGCTCTGCCGATCTTCCGAATGTTCTAACGAAGCGCGTGCTCGAGATGCCAGCCGGCGGCTATTCAATTGGCGCTTGTTTGTCGCAGGCAGGGAATAATGGCATGAGCACTTACCGCGTTCTGATCGCGCTATATCGGTAACTAGCATCGCTGCGCCGTCTGCATCATCTATATTGGTTGCGTCGCCCAGAATGACTCTACAAGGCACGGAAATCTTCGATGTACTGGTAATCGGAGCAGGTCCTACGGGGATGGCTTGCGCGATTGACGCGCAGCGCGTGGGATTGCGCGCGGTTCTGGTCGACAAAGGCTGCCTGGTGAACTCCCTGTTTCACTATCCGGCCAACATGACGTTCTTCACCACGCCTGAGCTTCTTGAAATCGGCGACATTCCATTCAGCAGTCCGAACCAGAAACCAAATCGGAGCGAGGCGCTGGAGTACTATCGCAAAGTTGCCGACCACTATGCGTTGGACGTCCGGCAATATGAGCGCGTAGAACGCGTGGAGGGAAGCGATGGGAACTTCCGTGTACACACACGCGATCGCTTCGACGTCCCTCACGTACACTCCGCGCAAAAGCTCGTACTTGCGACCGGCTACTACGACCTGCCGAACTATATGGATATTCCTGGCGAGAACTTAAGCAAGGTCGCGCATTACTATCACGAGCCGCATCCGTACTACGACACCGATGTACTGGTGATCGGCGGCAAGAACTCAGCCGCGATTGCTGCGCTGGAGCTCTGGCGACATGGAGCACGCGTCACCTTAGTTCACCGTGGTCCGGCGATGCACAAGAACGTGAAGTACTGGATTCTGCCTGACATCGAAAATCGTATTCGAAATGGCGAGGTAACCGCGCACTTTAATACTGTCGTCCGCGAGATTCGGGAAGGAAGCGTTCTGTTGGAAACTCAAGGTCGGAGCTTTGAAATCGACAACGATTTCGTATTTGCGCTCACGGGTTACCATCCGGATTATGACTTCCTGCGCAGCCTTGGCGTTCACATTAGCGGTAATGACTGCCGTCCCTACTGCAACACCGAAACTTTGGAATCAAACGTCGCGGGGATCTATTTGGCAGGAGTAATCGTCGCTGGAGCGCGGACGAGTGAGATTTTCATTGAGAATGGACGGTTCCACGGGCGCCAAATTGCGGCAGATCTGGCGCGCAAGTTGGCGCCCCAAACCGTAAATAGCGAGTAACAGGACTGTGTGCTTGAATGAGAAAACACGACGCGGATTAACGCGGAAAAATTGGGCGGTCATCGTGGCAATTTCAGCGATTCATTTGACAACGATCGAAGGAAAGAGCAGCAAAAGCATCCTGGATCACCTAAGCAACTTTTATTCCCCGCTAATCCGCGTCCCACGCGCGCAATCCGCGTCAGGTTTTTCGCGGCACTGTCAAGCAGGTAGGCAGCTAGATCATCCTTCAGGTCCCAGATACCTCAATCCAACTCCAGCGAGTTCTTCTTCTCGCATGTCAAGTTCAGGAAACCTGACGTAACCGTCCTTAACGACACGATCGAAAGCGAGATCGAGTTCCCTATTAGGGAGGTCGAGAGACAGCTTGTCGTATAAGAGCTCGTGCAGTTCTTCTTTATTCATGCTCGCGGTGAATGACTCACCACCGAGGTCCTCATAGCGAATCTGGAAGATATCTCCGTCCAGAGAGCCGCTTGCTGCTTTTCTTATGTCCAGCGTCCCGTGCATCTCTCTACCTCTGATTGTTTCTGATTGCACCGCGCAGCAACGGGGTTTTCTGGCTGCGATACGCAAGAATCGTGGACTCTCCTGTAGAGGGAGAGAACGCGACAGCTACTCTCAGTCGCTGCCAACCTGTGGCCTGCGCTGCTCGTCTCATTTAGCGTCTCTTCACCTCACCCTGGTTGGGATGTGCGAACGTAAGTTGCGCGCCCAAATACGTGGAGAACGACAGATTTGCAATTTGGGGGAAGGTTCCAATGAAAACACGTTTAGCAGTCATGCTGATTGCTGTAGGCGCGCTGATTTGCGCGCCGGCCATGCGCGCGCAGGATCACGGAGAAATTGGTGTATACGGTGAATTGTTCCGCGCATCCGCCAGTGATCTTAACCTTTACGGCGTGGGCGGCCGCGTTAGCCTGAACGTACATCCGAACGTTGCGCTTGAGGCTGAGGGTTCGTACGATTTCTCGCAGAGCAACACCACGAGCGTTAGTCAGATCGGCGGTAACACGACCTTGTTCCGCTCCGATCTACGCGCCACTCATTTCGCGTTCGGACCGAAGTTCCAGTTAGGTACGAACTCGCCTGTACGCGCATTTTTGTTTGCCAAGGGCGGCTTTGTTCGTTTCGGCGTAACCCCCGGAGCGGTTACCTTCGGCAACTTCCCGACGAGTCTTCAGAATACTGACCTGAACGGCGTCTTTTATCCCGGTGGCGGACTCGAATTTTTCCTTGGCCCACTGGGTATCCGTGTTGATGCGGGCGACGAGATCTACTTTGATCGCGGCGCGCAGCACGACCTGAAGGTCTCCTTCGGTCCGACGATTCGCTTCTGACGTGCGGGCGAAGGATGCAGCAACCCGCTGCATCCTTCGTCGCCGAGCGCGACGTTATCAGAATGTTAATGTCTTTACGATTATTGCTGGAGTGAGACACGCAATGCAGTTCGCCTGTAAGTTCGCGAATGAACTGCATCGCCAGAAGATGAAGAACTCGTAAAAAAACTTTTTCTAAGCTGCTGCCAACATCTCGACAGAGTGTCTCATCTGTAAACAGGTAAGCCGCTTCTGACGTAAAGGCGGATGGGCCCTATGAAGGTTTGTTTAGTCACCGCGTTCCCACCAAGCACAGAGAGACTCAACGAGTACGGTTTCCATTTAGCCAAAGAACTCAAGAAGCACGACCTCATCAGCCTCACGGTCCTGGCCGATCAGATGGATCAGCCCGCTCCGGAGCTTTCTGACTTCGACGTCGATCGCTGCTGGAAATTCAATTCCGCCTCCACTCCGTTCGCGCTGCTGCGGGCTGTGAGAAAGCATAAGCCAGACGTCGTCTGGTTCAACTTGGTCTTCTCCAGCTTCGGGGATAAGCCGATCCCGGCATTTCTTGGCATTTGCACGGCATTCTTATTGCGACTGTTTGGTTTTTATACTCACATTACTCTGCACCATGTAATCGAAGCGTTGGATTTGTCCAAAGGCACGCGCTTCCCACGTCTGTATCGTTTCTGCGGCGCGATTGCGACCAAGCTGATCCTCTTTTCCGGATCGGTAACCGTTCTCCTGCCTTCATATCGCAAGCTACTGCTGGAAAATTACGGTGGTGAGTACGTCCATTTGCGCAAACACGGAATCTTTTCGGCTGCACCGCAATTTCCAGACATCGGCAAGCGCGGCAATCCGGAGCACCGGATTCTCACGTTCGGCAAATGGGGAACATACAAGCGGCCAGAAATTCTGATCGAAGCCTTTGCCCAGATTGCCGATCGCTTTCCCAATGCCAAACTTGTAATTGCGGGTTCGAACCACCCGATGTGCCCCGGCTACGTCGAATCTCTGCGCGAGCGCTGGAAGGATTGCTCCCGAATCGAATTCCAGGGCTATGTTCCAGAGGATGAAATTGGGAATCTCTTCTCCTCTGCGACCGTGATGGTTCTGCCTTATACCTCTGCGGGCGGACCAAGCGGAGTAGCGCATCAAGCCTGTGAGTTTGCTGTACCAATCATTGGTTCAGACATCCCTGACTTCCGCGACATGGCTCAGACCGAAGAGCTAGCTATGTTGTTTTACGAAAACGGTAATACCGACAGCCTGGCAAAGGTCCTGGCTGATCTACTCGAGAATCCGACTCTGCAGCAGGAGATGGCGGAGCAGAATTTCTCAGTAGCGGTGCGCATGACGATGGAGAAAGTGGTTGATCAGTATCTCCAGTCATTCGCGAAGTACATTGCATTGAAGCGGCGAAACAAAGCCTCGAGAAGGAAGCCGGCCCAGACCGTCGAAGTCTGGCCGTCTCGGTTTCACCGGGCGACAGAAGCGATGGACACACTGAACCCAAGGTGAACCATGTATTCGCTCACTATCGTCATTCCGGCTTACAACGAAGAGGGACGGCTCGATGCCACTCTCGACAAGCTGGCTGCATTTATCGAGACCGAGGAATGGAACGCAGAGATTATCGTCGTCGATGATGGCTCAAGCGACGGCACCGCCCGTTTGGTAACGCGCCACATGCAGCAGCTGCCGTACTTGCGCCTGCTGCAGAATCACATCAATCGCGGCAAAGGATTCAGCCTGCGTCGCGGCGTCGAAGCCGCGTTGGGCGAGATCATCCTGCTCTGCGACGCCGATCTTTCTGTACCAATTCAGGAATGTCACAAGCTGTTCTCCGCCCTCCATGAAGGGGCCGACATCGCCATTGGCTCGCGCGGAATTGTTGCCGGAGGAGAACGGGTGGCAGCTCCCTGGTACCGCCGTATCTGCAGCGCCGGATTCCAGATGGTGGTCCGTTCCGTTCTGGGACTGCGCTTTGAAGATACCCAATGCGGTTTCAAAGCCCTAAAGCGCAGAGCTGCGCGGTTGATTTTCTCCCGCCAGCGCATCGAGCGCTGGGGCTTCGATCCTGAAGTGCTCATGCTCGCTGATCGCTTCTGCTTCGTCGTGAAGGAAGTAGGTGTGGAAGCGATCCACGACGACCGCAGCCGGCTCAACATTATGAGCGCTTCCTTCCAAATGCTCTGCGAAGTGCTGAAGGTTCGGTACCACTTGTTGTTCGGACTTTACAACCATCCAACTCCGAGCTACCAAACTGCCACACCCGCCTCGGCGGCATCGGTCGCGGGTACAGACACACTCGGAGCCGCGTCGGCCAGCTCTAATTGAATAGGTAACAGGGGACAGGAAACAGGTTCAGGCAAACGGATGTTGCCTCCCCTGTAACCTGTCCCCTCTTTCCTATCCCCTTGTTTTTGGTGTTCAAAACCCTCCATGCCGAGGAACCGGGACTACACTTGAGGTGTCAAAACCACGTATCAGCTCCTGGCTGATGCTCCATCATTGTGTCCTTCCTGTACATTCCGCGCGGCGCGAATAGAGGAGAGCCGCGTGTCGTAAGACCGCCTTCCGAAGTTCCATTTTGGGTTCGCTCACGCCGCGCGCTCGCGTATTCCGTTCTGGCCGGCTTTATCAGTTCTTTCATCGCGTGTCCGCTTCGGTATGTCGTTCTCAGGACCTGGATTACTCCTCCATCACTCCAACAGCTTCGATGGCTGCCACCGGTCATTGTCGCTGTCGAGTACGTCATGATTGTCCTGGTTGCGGCGTTCTCAGGCGCAGTCGCTGGGTATGGTCCGCGTGTACGTTTTGGAGACTCCAAAATTCGCCGCAATCTCGTTCTGTTCACAATGGTCGCAATATGGACCGCGCCGTTGATGATCCTCCTCCTGGAGCGCTCAGCCTGGGCTGGACTGATCGCGGCAGCCATGGTAATCGCCGGATTTTCAGCCTTGCGAACCACAAAGGATGACGAGGCTTTGCCGAATACTGCACAGATGCAGACGCAACAAGGATTCGGCAACTTCTCTCAACTGGAAGATTTGAGCCGACTCTCCAAATCTCTTGCTCTAGTGATTCTGGCATCGGCAGCATTGGAAGCGGCCGGACTGGCGAATTGGATTGCCGAGCGCGAGATTGCCTTCGTACTCTTCGTTGCCGGGGCCGCCATCCTCGCAACGCAACTTCCGCGTGGGACTCCTGCAGGCACTTCGCCGCGAATGCTTTCCCGTGATGGCACGCGCCTTGCCTTGAGCGCCTCTTGCGCGACGGCAATGGTATTGGTCGGGCTGCTGCCGTTCATTGCTTCCACGCATGGAGATGCTTCGTTAACAGCGTTGCTGCGAAGCCTTTTTGTCCGTAAAACTGGCGGAGCAATCGTGCGCAGTCATCCGGTGCGTTTGCAGCAGACACCGATCCGCAGCGATGGCTACATCGGAGTGATCCTCACGCCAAAGCGGATACCTCAGGTCAGTTCCAAGCAAACTCCGCAGCTTGTCTTCAATAGGAAGGCGCCGGGCCTTAGGAACCCGCTGCACATTCCGTTCACCGGTTCGTACTGGTTCTTCCAGGATCCATTCGTGCGTCCGCCGTTCGATTCGATAAAGGCGGAAGGTGACCCGGCGAATGTAGGCGTGCACTCCTCGAATCGAAAGCCGCTTCAAATGGAAGCGGTGCAAACCTTAGACGAACCCATCGAGACCCGCGATATCGACAAGATCAAACTCGCAATGCGCGATGCCGATCAGAATCCACAAACGATTTCGGTGGAACTCGTGCTCGCCGACACTCGCACTTGGGGAATTCCGATGCTGTCGCTCGGGGTAGAACGCCTGGAGCAGAGTTCAGATGTGACGAACGTAATGCCTTCCCATTCCGAAACTGAAGGATTCACAGTACCGTTGCACTCTCGTCTGGAGCGTTTCAACCAAATTCGCCTGATCTTCCGCCTGGACCCCTCGCGCGATCGACGAGCTGCGGCCATTGCCATTGAGAGCTTCGTATTGGTGCCCCGGGGACTCTAACAGAACCGCAGCCGATAGGCGGTGGGGCAGTCGCGTTTTTTGCGGCTGCGCAAATCCAGTTTGGGTCAAAGCTAAACCCGGAGCAGGCCATTCGGCCATCTCCGGCGCCACCGGCTACCCCTGGCGGTTCTGTCTACGCCGGACGCGCTCGACGTTTTACCAGGACCAGCCGGATCTCATCGAATGTGATCTCCGGCGGTAGGGCATCCTTGATGGGACGCAATCTCTCGCCGCCCACAGAAACACAGGCTGCTTCGATGGCATCTACCTTCTCCCCGCCGACCCATTGTGGCTGGAAATCCAGTTCGCAGCTTTCCACCATGTCGGCGACGAGCGCGACTACGCTGCCAAGTTGACGTCCGCGAATTTCTG
>Ga0134125_10003408_pt1 | contig 18404 bp, 22 predicted proteins | sample KB31751_FD_96464 | JGI IMG/M metagenome (GOLD analysis project Ga0134125, IMG submission 96464) | Terrestrial soil microbial communities with excess Nitrogen fertilizer from Kellogg Biological Station, Michigan, USA - KB3-175-1 | ecosystem: Environmental > Terrestrial > Soil > Unclassified ... | reverse complement strand
GCACGGCTTCAACAGCGTGCATGGCCGCATGCCCTCGGTGCTGACCGGCGCCAACCTCGCCAATCGCGACCTGGTCTATCTCGGCGTCTCCGGCGACGGCGACAGCGCCTCGATCGGCCTCGGGCAGTTCGCGCATTCGATCCGGCGCGGCGTCAACATGGTCTATATCGTCGAGAACAACGGCGTCTATGGACTCACCAAGGGGCAGTTCTCCGCCACCGCCGACAAGGGCTCCAAGAACAAGCGCGGCGTGATGAACACCGACAGCTCCATCGATCTGGTCGGAATGGCGCTGCAGCTCGGCGCGAGCTTCGTCGGACGCAGCTTCTCGGGCGACAAGGCGCAGCTCGTGCCGCTGCTCAAGGCGGCGATCAGCCACAAGGGGGCGTCCTTCCTCGACGTCATCAGCCCCTGCGTCGCCTTCAACAATCATCTCGGCTCGACCAAGAGCTTCGATTTCGTGCGCGAGCACAATGAGGCGGTCAATCGCCTCGACTTCATCACCGCGCGCGAGCCGATCCATGTCGATTACGAGCCCGGCACGGTCGAGGTGGTGACGCAGCATGACGGCTCGGTGCTGCGCCTTAGGAAAGTCGCGCCCGATTACGACGTCCACAACCGCGTCGCCGCGATGAACTACCTGCAGGAGCAGCATGCCGCGGGCGAGGTGGTGACCGGGCTCCTCTATCTCGAGCCCGAGGCGCAGGATCTCCACGACTATCTCAACACCGTGGAGAAGCCCTTCAACGAGCTCGCCGAGGCCGAGCTCATCCCCGGCGCCGAGGCGCTGGCGCGCTTCAACCAATCGCTGCGCTGAAGCGGCTCAGAACTTCAGGCGCACGCCGCCATAGACGGCGAGCGGCATCCCCGGGCTGACGAAGCGGTTGTCGACGCCGACCCCATTGGTGGGAACGCCGGGCGCACCGACGCCGGTCGGATCGCCGAACACGCCGAAGCTCGAATAGTGCTCGTCGAAGAGGTTCTGGATGTTGACGAACATCGCGAAATTGTCGGTGAGCTTGTAGCTGCTGTGCAGGTTGACCACCGGGTACCCCGGGATCTGCGGATTCTGGTTTGATTCGTCGCCGCGCAGATATTGTGAGCTGAAATAGGCGAGCACGCCGCCGACCGTCCATTGCTCCGTCACCCGGTAATCGGCGCCGAGCTTGAGCTGATGCTGGGGAATGCCGGGCAGGTGGTCGCCGGGGCTCACCTGGATGTTGCCGTTGGCGTCGGCGAAGGGGTTGCTGGGCGAGGGCAGGGTGAACGAGCTCTCGAAGGTGGCATCGACCAGGCTGTATTTGCCATAAACCGACCAGTTTTCGCCGTGATAGGCGAGCCCACTTTCGATCCCCTGCCGTCGGGTGGCACCCACATTCTCGAAAAAGCCGGCGCTCGTCGAGGTGGCGACGCCATAGATGTCGTCGGTGAGGTCGGTGCGGTAGAGGCCGAAATTCCAGGTGAAGCGGCCGGGAGCGAGCGTCGACAGCCCAAAATTGCCGCGCAGTCCCGTCTCGTAGGTATGCGAGACGACCTGCCTCAGCCCCGGCGGATCGGACGAGAGCGAGGAGGGCAGCAGGCAGGGTTGCGCCGGGTTCGAGCATTCGATCTCGCTCGGCGTCGGCACGCGGTTGCCTTCGGATTAGCCGGCATAGCCGGTGAGATTGGCGAGGATCTTGTAAGTGAAGCCCGCCGCCGGATTGAAGCGGGAAAAGCGGTTGTTGCCGCTGAGACTGGTGCCCAGATGGTCGAAGAGATCGACCAGGGCGAGGTTGTAGCGGCCGCTCAAGGTAAGGGCGAGGGCGCGCGTGAGGTTGTAGGTGTCGGTAACGAAGATGCCGTAATAGCGGTTGGTGGCGCTGAGGAACACGGGGGTGGCATTGAAGCCGCTGCCCTCGGGCGTGTCTATGAAGAAGCCGGACGGCGTTATCTGCAAGGAGCTGTTGATCTGTCCCACTTCGGTCGTCGACATGAAGCTGATGTCGTCGTGATCGATGCTGCCGCCGAGCACGAAATTGTTGTCGCGGTCGAAAAATTGGCCGGTATAGCTCGTCTGCAGCGTGCCGCCGGTCCCCACGGTACGGATGGTCTCGTCGTCCAGTTCGCCGATCGGCACGGTGCCGCCGTTGGAGATATCGGGAACGGCGCCGCCTTGCGGCGTGGTAAGCGGTGTCGTCCCGTCGGACTGGCAGAGGAAACCGTTGCCGCAGGAGGTGAAGTTGGTGGTGTTGCCGTTGATGATGTTCTGGTGGAACTCGCGGTGATAGGCGTTGCCCTGGAAAGCAAGGTCGTCGGTCGCCTGATAGGAGGCGTTCGCGGTGACGAATTCGAGCTGGTTGATGGTTCCCTGCGGCGTGGTGAAGACCAGCGAGCGGCCGGCAGCGAGCTCCTGTTCCGGCGCGGCGCCGGCGGCGAAAAGGCGGTTGTTGGCGCCGGTGAAGTTGATGTCGAGCGAGAGCTTCCGCCCATGCGCGCCGGCCGAGGCGTAGAGCTGCTGCAGCGTATCGGACGCGAACTGACGCCAGCCGTCCGATTGATAATACCGTCCGCCGATATAAGCGGCGTAGTTCCCCACCTGCTGGCCATATTGCAGGATCTGGCTCGCCTGGCCGAAGGAGCCGCCGGCAGTCTCGCTCGAGAAGCCGTGAAAGGTGAAGCCGTTCTTCATCGTCACCAGCGCGGCGCCGCCGAGCGCGTTGAGCCCGTAGACCGGGTTGCTGCTGACCAGATCGAAGCGGTCGATGGCGAAGTCCGGAATCAGGTCCCAGTTGACGGTGTCGCCGAAGCCTTCATTGACGCGCACGCCGTTCTGGTAGACGGCAAGACCTTGCGGCGTGCCCAGCACCGGCGAGGCCTCGAAGCCGCGGAACAGCAGGTCCGGCTGAAATTGGTCGTTGAGGTTGCCGTTGAAATTGACGCTGCCGAGCTGGCTCTGTGCGCTGTCGAGCAGGCTGGGCGAGCCTTCGCGGCCGAGGTCGCGCGTGGTGAGGCTCTGGACGTTGGCCGGCACCTTGTCGATATCGATGCCCGTGCCGGGCAGCGGGGTTGCGCCGATCACCTGGAGAGGCGGCAGGGTGATCTGCGGCACTGTCACCGCGGGCGCGCTCTGTGCCGGCGCTGCGGGCGCGGTCTGGGCCGCCGCCGTGAGCGGCAGCAGGACCGCGCCGAGCGCGCCTAGGCCGATACGCCCGATCATTGGCCTCTCCGCAGCCGGCGCATCCTCCCGGCCCGGCCCCCGGCATTTAACCGGCTGCCGGCGGAGTGAGGCTAGATGCCGTTTTCCCGTTTTTGCCGGGAAATCTTCCCGATCTGGCTCGGACCGCCGCGCAGATCGAGCATTGTCGCGGTAGGAAACCGCGGCGCTGCATGGCATGCTGAGAGCAGAAGAACCGGGACGGGAGGAGGCTCGTGCGCGGCGCCAGGTCCGCCGGCTGGCTGGGGACGCTCTCGCTGCGTGTGCGGCTCATTGCGCTCGTCGCCCTGGTCTTTCTTCTGAGCCTCGCGCTCGGCGGCACCGTCGCCTGCCTCAACGCTTCGCTCTCGGTCGAGCGCGAGATGCGCGCGGCCATGACCGTGGCGCGCCAGACCGTCGAGGCCGGGATCGCCGATCTTGGCCGCGCGCGCGATCCAGAGCGCGAACTCGAGCGGCTGGTCGGCTCGTTCCGCGGCAACCGGCATGTGCGCGTCGCCTTCGCCGGCGCCGAAAGCATGGTCGCGACGCCGACGCCGGACGCCGCGCCGCTCGACCGCATGCCGGGCTGGTTCGTGCGCCTGATGGCCGTGCCGCCGAGCCGGGCGGTGCTGCCGGTCGATGCCGGCGGCCGCCATTACGGCGAGATCACCATCGAGACCGTACCGCATAACGAGCTCCTCGAGGTCTGGAACGAGTTCGGTAACGGGGTGCTGGTGCTGGCGTTGTTCTCGGTGCCCACGTTGCTGCTGATCTATCTCTTCATCGGCCACGCGCTGCGGCCGCTCGGCAGGCTGGCGGGCGGCCTTGCCCGCGTCGGCGGCGGCGATTACGCCGTGCGGCTCGACGGCCCGCTGCCGCCGGAGCTGTCGCGGCTGCGCGACAGCTTCAACCGGATGACGGCGCAGCTTGCCGGGATGAGCACCGAGAACCGGCGGCTCAACGAGCAGCTCCTGACGCTGCAGGAACAGGAGCGCAGCGATCTCGCACGCGATCTGCATGACGAGATCGGCCCCTTCCTGTTCGCCATCAACATCGACGCCGCCGCCATCCGCCGCCAGGCCGAGGCCGGACGACAAGCGAAGATCGCGGCTGACGCCGCCGGCATCGGCGAGGCGGTGGGGCATCTGCAGCGACAGGTGAAGCGGATGCTCGGCCGGCTGCGGCCGATCGGCCTGGCGGAATTCGGTCTTGCCGCCGCGATCGAGCATCTGGTCGAATTCTGGCGGCGACGTCATGCCGATGTCGCCTTCCGGGTCAGCGTGTCGCCCGAGGCCGAGAGCCGCGGCGAGCTGATCGACACCACGGTCTATCGCGTCATCCAGGAGTGTCTCAGCAACGCCTTGCGCCATGGCCGGCCGGGCATGATCGAGATCCGCGTCGCGTCCGAGCGTGACGCGGGAGGCGACGCGATCGTGGTGACAGTGCGCGACGACGGCGGCGGAATGGCCGGGGAATTCGGCCTCGGCTACGGTCTTCTCGGCATGGGCGAGCGGGTGAGGGCGATGGGCGGCGCGCTTTCCGTTGCGAACGACCCCGGCGCGGGTCTTGCCGTGACCGCGCGCCTGCCGCTAGCCGCGCCGGTGAGCGCATGAAGCTCCTCATTGTCGATGATCATCCGATCGTGCGCGCCGGGCTGAAGCGGCTGCTCGGCGGCGAGGACCGCTTCGAGTTCGTCGAGGCGGCCGATGGCAAGGAGGCGCTCGCCCGTTGCCGGCAGGAGCAGCCCGATCTGGTCATCCTCGACCTCAATCTGCCGGGCCTCGGCGGGCTCGAGGTGATCCGGCGGCTCAAGCTCGAAGCGCCCGAGCGGCGCATTCTGGCGCTTAGCATGCATGACGATCCCCTCTATGCGATGCGCGCGCTGCAGGCCGGCGCCGCGGGCTATGTCAGCAAGAACGCCGCGTCGGACGCCATTCTCGAAGGCGTGCGGCGCGTCGCCGCCGGCCAGAGCTATGTGGCGCCAGAGCTGGCGCAGGAGCTAGCGCTCTTCAGCGTGCGCGCGCCGGCGCATCCGCTGGGCGAGCTTACGCGGCGCGATCTCGAGATCCTGCGGCTGCTCGGCGACGGCCGCAGCCTCGCCGAGATCGCCACCGCGCTTGGCCTCGGCTACAAGACCGTAGCCAACAATTGCGCGGCGATGAAGGCAAAGCTCGGCGTGGCGCGGACCGCCGACCTCATCCGCATCGCCATCGAGAATGCGGTGGCGTCGCAGCTCTAGCCCGATCAGGAAAAAGTCCGCGGGAAATCAGGAACCCGCTCCATGGGGAGCTGCGGCGGGGCAGGGCAGACTGTCGCTTCCTGTGCAGTCTCATCCCACTTCAGCCCTGCCGGCAGCGGCGGGGCTTTTCTTTTGACGGCACCTCACCCGCGCGAAGACCGGCGCTAACCGGTCCGCGCGGTGTCGGCAATGAGGCGAAAGCGCGTGCCGCAGAGCAGGAGGCTTTCGCCGGCGACCGGCGCGGTGCGCCGCCGCGCTGCGGCGAGGATCGCCTTGCGGTCGGCGACGGCGAGGTCGAGCCCGCCCAGCCCTTCGCCGCGCCCGTCTCTCGCCGCAACGAAGCGCAAGCGGCCGAGATCGAGCGCGATCTCCGCTGAGCCCTCCGGCCCGCGCGACACCGGTCGTTCCAGGATCGTGCTCCAGCGCCGGGCGAGCGCCTCGGGATCCCCGCTTTGCAGCTCCGCCGCGACGAGGTCCGTTGTCCGCTCGCTGCGCCGCGCGCTCCGCCAACTCGGCCCGGCGGGATGGTAAGGGCCGTCCAGCGCCTCGCCGCCAGCGGTGCGGTTGAGCTCCAGCATGGCGCCGCCGGTGTCGCGCGGATGGAGCTGCAAGCCCTGATATCCGTCATGGCAGATCGCGTTGGCGACGCGCACGCCGAGCCTCTCCAGATGGCCGCCGCGGCGCTCGAGATCGTCGCAATCGAGGATCACCATATAGCCGCCATCGCCGCCTCGGCGCTCGAGATACCGCCCGGCCGCGGTGCCTGGGCGTGTCGGAGCGACGATTTCCAGGAAGGCGCCGCCGACCGGCAGGAGCGCGTTGACGAGGCCGTAGCGCGCGACATTGCCGTCGCGATGGCAAACGGCAAGGCCGAGGATCTCGGTGAGGTCGGCAAGCGGCGCCTCGAGCTCGGCAGCGACGAGGCAGATCTGGCGGAGCCGCAGGTAACCCACGCGGCCAGGCTCCTAGCGGCCTTTGAAGGCCGGCGCGCGCTTCTCGACGAAGGCGGCTGCCGCCTCGCGGTGATCCTCGGTCTCGGTGCAGCGCGTGTGGCGAAGCGCTTCCGCATCCATCACGTCGCTGAGGCTCGCGCGCTCGGCCAGGTTCATGTTCTGCTTGATGTAGCCCAGCGTGGCGCGAGGACCGCGGGCGAGCGAGAGGGCGAGGCTGCGGGTCTCGCCTTCGAGCGCGCCGTCGGCGACGGTGCGGTTGATCAGGCCGAGCGCTTCAGCCTCGGCGGCGCCGAGCACCGGCGAGGTGAAGTAGAGCTCGCGCGCCTTCGCCGGGCCGACGAGCTGCGTCAAAAACCAGCTCCCGCCGAAATCGCCGGAGAGCGCCACCTTGGCGAAGGCCGTGGTCATGCGCAGCGTGTCGCTGGCGATCCGGATGTCGCAGGCGAGCGCCAGCGACATACCGGCGCCGGCGACCGGGCCGCGCAGCATGGCGATGGTGGGCTTCGGCACCTCGTGGAGGAGACGCGCGACGTCCATTCGGCGGCGCAAATCCTGCGCCCGCTCCTCGAAGCTCGGCCGCTCTTCCTGCACGTTGCGCTCGGCCATGGCCTTGACGTCGCCCCCGGCACAGAAGCCGCGGCCGGCGCCGGTCAGCACGATGACCCCGACAGTGCGATCGCCCGCGGCGCGCGTGATCGCGGCGGAAAGCGCCTCCAGCATGTCGCGGTTGAGGGCGTTGAGCCGGTCGGGCCGGTTCATGGTGAGGGTCAGGACGCCCTCTTCGAGCGTCTCGAGAAGCACGCGTTCCATGGCTCTCCTCCTGCGGCTCCGACGCGGTCACTCGGCCGCGGCGGTCTCCGGCCGCTTCGCCGCGGCGCCCTCCGGCGCCTCCGTCTCTACCGTCTCGAACTCGGCGGGCAGGGTGATCTCGATGAGCTCGAGATCGTCGGAATGGTCGAGCTCGGCGTGGCGGATGCCGGGCGGCTGATGGACGCAGCTGCCGGCTTCGGCGACCACCTCGCCGACCCCTTCATAGCGGAACTTCACCCAGCCCTTCAGCACGTAGTACATCTGGAAATCAAGGTTGTGCTTGTGCCAGCCGAAGCCGCCATGCGCGGCGGGCTTGGCGCGGATGACATGCGCCAGCACCTTGCCGCCGGTTGCGGCGCTGATGCCGAGATCGCGATATTCGAAGCAGGATCTGAGGCCGCGCTCCTCGAAGACCGCGTCCTTCGCATGCGACGCCGAGAAGCTCATCTTGGCTTGGGACATGGCGCTCTCCTCCCGGGAGGGTTTGCCGCATCCTAGATGATTCACCCCCGGGCGAGAACGTAATTAACGAATCCTTGCCGCTTGCTCCGACAGACTGGGCGGCGCGGTTGACCTGCATCGATGCAGGGCCAACCGCAAGTCCTTGTTATGCGCGGCCAAACGGTCGAGGACAGAACTTGCGCGCGATGGTCAGGGCGGTCCGATCTCTGAAGCCTGCCGCGGTGCTTCGGCGCTGGGCGCCGGCGCTTGCCGTCGTGCTGGGCGGGGGCTCGCTCTCCGCAGCCGAGCTGAAGCGCGCCGGGGAGGAGGCGCGGGCGGCGAAGCGCCGCTCGGACGAGTCCTTCGCCCTGCTCGACGCCTTGCAATCCGCCGCGCCGCTCGGCTTCGCCCTGGTCGACGCGGGCTTCCGCTTCCTGCGCGTCAACCCCGCCTTCGCCGCGGCGACCGGGCTCGATCCCGAGCAGCATATCGGCCGGCCCATCGAGGCCGTGGTTCCGGCTCTCTGGCCACAGGTGAAGCCCGCGCTGGAGCGCGTGATCGAGAGCGGCGCGCCGATCGTCAATGTCGAGGTCACCGGCGAGATGCCGATCGGGCCCGGCGAGGAGCGCCACTGGCTCGCCACCTTCTACCCCGTCCGCGTCGAGAACCGGCTCACCGGTATCGGCTTCATCGCCGTCGAGGTGAGCGCGCAGCGCCGGGTCGAGGCGCAGCTCCGCCAGGCGCAGAAGATGGAGGCGATCGGCATCCTCACCGGCGGCGTGGCGCATGATTTCAACAATCTCCTCGGCGTCATCATCGGCAATCTCGATCTGCTGGCGGAGACGGAGCACGCCGATGCCGAGGTGCTGGAGCTCGCCGGCGAGGCGCGCGATGCCGCATTGCGCGGCGCCGATCTGACGCGCCGGCTGCTCGCCTTTGCGCGCCGCCAGCCCCTCCAGCCGCAGGAGCTTGACGTCAACACCCTCGTCAGCGGCGAGACCAAGTTGCTGGAGCGCCTCCTCGGCGAGAGCATTGAGATCGCGCTCGAACTTGAAGACGGGATCTGGCCGATCCTCGCCGATGCGGCGCAGCTCGAGGCGAGCCTCGCCAACCTCGCCACCAATGCGCGTGACGCCATGCCTGCCGGCGGCAATTTGCGCATCGCCACGCGCAACTGCGAGCTCGACGCCGCCTATGCGGCGCAGCATCCCTATGTGACGCCCGGCGATTACGTGCTGATCGAGGTGACGGATACCGGCAGCGGCATGACGCCCGAGGTGATGAGCCGCATCTTCGAGCCCTTCTTCACCACCAAGGAGCAGGGGCGCGGCAGCGGGCTCGGACTCAGCATGGTGTTCGGCTTCATGAAGCAGTCGGGCGGGCACATCAGCGTTGAGAGCGAGCTCGGCCACGGCACCACCTGCCGCCTCTATTTCTCGCGCGCCGCGCAAGGCGCGCGCGGCGAGGAGAAGAGCGTCGCCGAGCCGCTGCCGATGGGGCGCGGCGAGACGGTGCTGCTGGTCGAGGACAATGCGGCGCTGCGGCGTATGGCCGTCCGCCAGCTCGGCGAGCTCGGTTATCGCGTGCGCGAGGCGGAGAACGCCCCGCAGGCGATGGAAATGCTGGCGCGCGATCCGGCGATCGACCTGCTGTTCACCGACGTGGTCATGCCCGGCGGCATGGACGGGCGGCAGCTTGCCGATCGCGTCGCGGCGCGCTGGCCGCGGGTCAAGGTGCTGCTTGCCTCGGGCTTCCCGGGGAGCGTGGTGAGCGGCGGCGGTCTGGCGCGGGGCGCGCATCTCCTGAGCAAGCCCTATCGCCGGGAACAACTCGCCCGCGCGCTGCGCGAGGCGATCGAACGTGAGGGGCGGGCAGGCGGCGACGAGACCGGCGCGGGGCCAGCATGAGGAGGGTGGCATGGCGGTGGTGATGGTGATCGATGATGACAGCGCGCTCCGGCGGCTCGTCCAGCGTGCGCTGAGCGGCGATGGGCACGAGGTGATCGAGGCGGAGAATGGCGAGGAGGGGCTCACGCTGCTGCAGCGGCACCGGCCTGACCTCGTCGTCACCGACATCCTGATGCCGAAGAAGGAAGGCATCGAGACGATCAGCCGGATGAAGGAGCATCACCCGGCGATCAAGATCATCGCCATGTCGGGCGGCGGCCTTTCCGGCAATCTGATGTTCCTCGATGTCGCGCGCGCGCTCGGCGTCGAGGCGACCTTGGCGAAGCCGTTCCGCGCGGCCGAGCTGACCGAAACCGTCGCCCGCGTGCTCGGCGGATTAGACTAGAATCGGTGAGCTTTGCTGAGCTCGCTCGTCATGGACGCAGCGTAGAAGCGCAGGCGATCGGTTGCCCGCTAATCGGTCCGGATGTAGTCGTATTTGCCGAGCGCCTGAACGAGCAGATAGCGGCTGGTGCCGTGTCCCGCATTGCTCACGTGATGGACGGTGTTGGCCGGGGTCTCGCAGCTTTCGCCCGGCCGCAGCACGGTTCGCTGCGCGGGCTGCTGCCAATCGACGCCGATCAGCCCTTCGAGGCAATAGACCCGATCCGACACCTCTGAATGATAATGCCAGGGATGGCTGTCTCCGGGCTTCATCGTGTACTCGACGATGCGCACATCGGCGGTCTGCACCAGCACTGTCGGCTTGCGCGGTGCCTCGGTGGCTGATGCCGTGTTCGGCCGCTGTTCTTGCATGAGGCTCTCCCGATTTCGCTTCGACGGGCCCCGCGAACTTAGACCGCGACGCCGCCTTCGGCCAGCAACGGGTCGATGAGCCCAGGATCGTCGTTCTTGACGCTGTTGACGCGGGTCGCGACCGGATAGGCCCGCATGCGCTCGGGCGGGAAAGGCTGCAGCAGCGACAGCAGCTCTTCCTCCGACGCCTCCGCCTCGCCGAGCCAGGCATCCCAGGCGGCGCGATCGAGGATGATCGGCATGCGGTCGTGGATGGGCGCGAGCAGCGCGTTGGGCTTGCCGGTGACGATGGCGCAGCTCCGGATCCATTCGCCGCCCTCCTTGTCGCGCCAATTCTCCCAGAGCCCGGCAAAGGCGAAGAGCGGCTCGCCCTCGGGCAGGATCGCATAGGGCGTCTTGGTCGTGCCGGATTTCCGCCACTCATAGAAGCCGCTCGCCGGAATGAGGCAGCGCCGCGCGCTGAACGCGTCCCGGAAAGCGGGCTGGGTCGCCAGCGTCTCGGCGCGGGCGTTGATGCAGCGCGCACCGAAGGAAAGGTCCTTCGCCCAATGCGGCACCAGTCCCCAGCGCAGCGCATCGAGCGCGCGCTGGCGCGTCTTCGGATTGTAGCGGACGGTCAGCACCGGCTCGGTCGGCGCCAGATTGTAGCGCGCCGGATAGTTGGGCGACGGATTGCGCGTATCGAACAGGCGCGCGATCTCCGCGACGGGGAGCTTGTTGAGGAAACGGCCGCACATGCCGGCGGAATCTCGGCGCCGCCGCCGTTCCGGTCAAGACCGACGGCACCGATGGGCCTTCCCGTGCTATGGATCGCGCCTGAGACCGGCGGGAGAGGCTTGGCATGGGCGCGGGATTGGGACCTCTGCATGAGTGGCACGACTTCTATCTGCTGATCGGCACCGCCTCGGCGACGCTGATCGGCCTGATGTTCGTCGCCGCGTCGATCGGCGCCAGCTATTTCACGCCGGAGCGCGAAGCCGGTCTCCAGGCCTTTCTGACGCCGACCGTGCTGCACTTCAGCGCGGTGCTCGTCACCTGTCTCGTCGGCACCGCACCGTTGGAGACGCGATTTTCGCTCAGCGTCATCCTCGCGGCGGAAGGCGTGGCCGGGCTCGTCTATGCCTGCCGCGTCTGGCTCCATATGCGCCGTGGCGGCATGCTCGGCTCGATCGATCTCACGGACCGGCTCTTTTATCTCGGCGCGCCGCTCCTCGCCTATTTCCTGATGATGGCCTCCGGCATCGCGCTGACGCGGCAGCCGGATATCGCGCTCGAGGTGGTGGCGCTCGCGCTGGTGCTGCTGCTGCTGCTCGGCATTCGCAATGCCTGGGACATGACCGTCTGGGTGGTGATCCGCTCCAAATAGCCTGACTGCGCCTGCGGTCTCGCGCGATGGCATCGGGGGTCCGGCGGAACTCAACCTCCGCGCGCAACGTTAGTCCGCGACCCGGGAGAAAAGGTCGATGCCCAGGACTCACCTGATGATTGTGACCCCTTGCTATGGCGGCATGGTGACTGCGGCCTATGCCTCCTCGGTCTCACAGCTCGAAAAGGCGTGCCGCGCGCGGGATATCGACACGACCTGGTCGATGATTGCCGGCCACGCGATGATCACGCTGGCGCGCGCCGAGGTGGTCGCCACCTTCTTGGACAATCCCGATGCGACGCATCTCCTCTCGATCGATGCCGATATCGGCTTTGCGCCGGAGCAGGCGTTCCGTTTGCTCGCTTTCGGCGCACCCTTTGTCGGCGCGGTCTATCCCTACAAGACGGTCAACTGGCCGAAGGCCGCGGCCGCCTTCGCGGAAGGGCGCCGCGACATGCCCTCGGCGGCGCTCGATTACGTCGTGAACTGGCCGGATGACGGCCGCATCGAAGGGCCGCGCGGCTTCGCGCGGGTAAAGCATATCGGCGCGGGCTTCGTGCTGCTCCGTCGTGAGGTGCTGACGCGGTTGCGCGAGGCTCATCCTGAGCTTCGCTTCCACTACACCGCCGCGCAGCATGGCGGTACGCCCACCGGACCCCGCGAGCGCGGGCCCGAGCGCTGGGGGCTCTTCGAGCCGATCATCGACCGCGAAACCGGCAATTACCTTCCCGAGGATTTGGCCTTCTGCCGCCGCTGGACCGATCTCGGCGGCGAGATCTGGGTCGATATGCAAAGCCGCCTCGACCACCTCGGGCTCTTTACCTTCAAGGGCGATCTCTCGACGCAATTCGTCCGGCGGGAGGCGGAGTAGAGGCGGAGCGCGATGCGGCTGCGCTCGGCTGTGACGGCTGGGGGGTAACTGAACTCAGCGATGGTGAGGGTCCTCGATGGATGCAGCTCATTGTCGACGGCAGGCGGCGGAAATGCGCAAGTTTGCCGCCGAAGCCAGCAACCCGGTCTTGCGTGAGTTGCTGCTGAAGCTGGCGGCCGAGTACGAGCAGCTGGCCGGACGCGAAGCGGCGCAGCGGCCGATTGATCAGAGAGATGCGCCCGAGCCACCGCGCCTGCTCACCAAGGGCGCCGTCATCCATCCCCTCCGCCCGCGGGCAAGATGGGGCAGGCGCAGAGCGGCGATCAAATGCTAGGCGATACCTGAAGGTCGTGGACCCAGGAGCCGCCGATCGGACGCAGTTTGCGGCGTCACAGGGACAGGGAGAGGAACAGTTGGATCAGCAGCACGAAGACTGCCGCCCACACCACGACCCCGACGACGCCGGCAAACACAACGCGCTTCCTATGCGGGCCTGCCATGACCTTGGTCTCCGCAACGTTTCGCGCAGTGGTTGGGAACAAAAATGACCTACAAAGGTTGCGTTCCGCAAGAAAATGAAACTTTTTCTCGCCGCCAACGTTCATTTTTGTAACATCGCGTAACCGACGCGCTTAAGGGGAAGAGGGAGGGCGTCGATGGATACCGCAAAATATCTGCGGGATCGCGCAGCCGAGTTTGCCAACCGTGCGGTGACCACCGCCGATGCGGTAGAGGCGCAGAACCTGCACGAACTGTCGATCTTGTGCCGGGAGAGCGCCGAGCGGCTCGATCGGCGGCTCAAGGCAACGCAATCTGACGCAGTGGCGAGGTAGAGGCTCCTGATCTCGGTCTCGCCCGCGCCGCTGGTCCACTGACCGCGCAGCATGAGGGGCCTATTCGGTCATCGCCCCGATTGCGCAGGCGGCACCCATCTCGATAACGATCTCGACCGGCTGATCGCCGAAGGCCGCCAGCACGCGACCTGCATTCAAATCACCACGCCGAACTGGGGATGGCGCTGAGCCGGCTGCGTGCTAGACTATGCTCCGCCTTCTTCGTCGCCCAAGGTGCTGGGAGGCAACTGTGAAAAAATTCTCTCTTCTGATCGCGGCGCTTGGGCTGCTGGCCGGCGTGCCATCGGCATCGGCGCATGGCGGGAGCGGCGGCGGTTGGGGCGGCGGCGGCGGTTGGCACGGCGGCGGCGGTTGGCATGGCGGGGGCTGCTGCTGGCATGGCGGCGGCACCCGCGTCTTTTTGGGATTCGGCTTCAGCCCGTGGTGGGGCTTTCCCTTCTCCCCGGTGTTTGCACCACCTCCGGTGGTCTGGGCCCCGGCGCCGGTCGTCGCGCCTTGGCCGGCTTGGCCATCACCGGTCGTGGCGCCTTGGCCAACGGCAGCCGCGCCGTCTTGGTCGAGCTCCGCCGCGCCGCCTGCGCCCGCGGCGCCGGCGGCGCCCGGCGTCTGGCATTACTGCCGATCGCTGAAGGCGTACTATCCCTATGTCCGGTCCTGTCCGGAGGCGTGGGAGCAAGTCCCGGCGGAGCCGCCGCAATAGGTCGCGTCGGCATTCTTCAGCGGGCCAGCCTGCACGGGATTGATCAGTTCTTCATGCCGCTCCGCGGCGCGCTCACCATGGCCCGTCATACCGGATGATAGTTCACCCAAAGCTATCGGGGGCCGACGATGAAATGCGTCCTTGCCGCCATTGACGGATCGGACGGATCGATGCGGGCGGTCGAGTTCGCCGCGAAAGTCGCGGCAAAATTCCAATCGGAGCTCATCCTGGTCGCGGTCGTCGAGCGCGAAGCAGTGCCGCCGGATTTTGCGCTGATGGACGTTCAGCGGGATCAAGCGCGCCGCGGCGAAGGCGCCGGGCGTTTTGCGGAAGGCCTCGCCCGCGACGCGCTGGGCAAGGCACGAATGCAAGCTGTGGCGTGCGGCGCCGGCGCCGTTCGAAGCGAGATCCTTTTTGGCGATGCACCCGAGGAAGTCTTGCGCCTTCAAGAGCGAGCCAAGGCCGACCTCATCGTTGTCGGCAGTCGCGGGCGCGGCCGGCTCGCCGGACTTCTGCTCGGCAGCGTGTCGCAGAAGATCGCCAATACCGCGCTGTGCACGGTCGCCATCGCGCGCTGAGTGCCGCTTCACCCTGACACGCTGACGACCCGCCGATCGTCCTGGAACGCGCCAGCAGAGCCATAGGGGAGTCACCCGATGGCGCAGGGACGGGTCGTGCGGCACGTTTTTCCGCCAGGGCTGGGCGAGGCCGGCGTTCGAGGCGTGGAGGCCGCGCGTGACGCGACGACTGAAAGGCACGACGGGCAGTCGATCGTCCGGACCCAACGGAGGCAATGATGGCGAACGCGCTCTCGGACGGGGAAGTCGCGCTGATGGACGCATACTGGCGCGCCGCCAATTATCTCTCGGTCGGACAGATCTATCTCTACGACAACCCGCTGCTGAAAACGCCGCTGACCAAGGAGCACATCAAGCCGCGGCTTCTCGGTCATTGGGGAACCACCCCGGGGCTGAACTTCATCTACCTGCACCTGAACCGGGTCATCCGTAAGCACGACCTGGACATGATCTACATCACGGGGCCGGGCCACGGTGGGCCCGCTCTGGTGGCGAACGCCTGGCTCGAGGGCACTTACAGCGAAGTCTACCCCGAGATTTCCGCCGATGAGCAGGGCATGAAGCGCCTCTTCATGCAGTTCTCCTTCCCCGGCGGCATTCCGAGCCATGTGGCGCCGGAGACCCCGGGCTCGATTCACGAAGGCGGCGAGCTCGGCTATGCCCTGTCGCACGCCTACGGCGCCGCCTTCGACAATCCCGACCTGACTGTCGCCTGCGTCGTCGGCGACGGCGAAGCGGAAACCGGCCCGCTGGCGACGAGCTGGCATTCCAACAAGTTCCTCCATCCGGCCAACGACGGCGCGGTTCTGCCCATCCTGCATCTCAACGGCTACAAGATTGCCAATCCCTCCGTGCTGGCCCGGATCAGCCATGAGGAGCTGGAGCAGCTCTTCCGCGGCTACGGATACACGCCTTATTTCGTCGAGGGCAACGAGCCCCAAAAGATGCATCAGCTCATGGCCCATGCTCTGGACATGGTCATCGGTGACATCCGGCGGATCAAAACCGAGGTCCGGCGCGGCGGTTTCAAGGGACGTCCGCGCTGGCCGATGATCGTGCTGCGCACGCCCAAAGGCTGGACTTGCCCGAAGGAGATCGACGGCAAGCGCACCGAGGATTCCTGGCGGTCACACCAGGTGCCGATGGGGCAGATGCACGAGAATCCCGCCCACGTGCACATCCTCGAGGAATGGATGAAGAGCTATCGTCCGGCGGAGCTGTTCGACGACGGCGGCCGGCTCCGGCCCGAATTGGCCGAACTCGCGCCGAGGGGGATGCGCCGGATGAGCGCCAATCCGCACGCTAATGGCGGCCTCTTGATGCGGGATCTCCGGCTGCCGAACTTCCGCGAGTACGCGGTCAAGGTGCCCGCTCCCGGCACCGTCACGGCGGAGTCCACCCGCATGATGGGCGCGTTCCTGCGCGATGTGATGAAGCTGAACATGGAGGCGCGGAACTTCCGGCTCTTCAGTCCGGACGAGAACAACTCCAATCGTTGGCAGGATGTGCTCGAGGTCACCAACCGCGCCTGGACTGCGGAGACGCTTCCCTGGGACGATCATCTCGCCCCGGACGGGCGGGTGATGGAGATGCTGAGCGAGCATCAATGCCAGGGCTGGCTCGAGGGCTACCTCCTGACCGGGCGGCACGGCTTCTTCTCTTGCTATGAAGCCTTCATCCACATCATCGACGCGATGTTCAACCAGCACGCCAAATGGCTCAAGGTGTGTAATCACATTCCGTGGAGACGGCCAATCGCCTCGCTGAACTACCTGCTGTCGAGCCACGTCTGGCGTCAGGACCACAACGGCTTCAGCCACCAGGACCCCGGGTTCGTCGATCACGTGGTCAACAAGAAGGCCGAGATCGTCCGAATCTACCTGCCGCCCGATGCCAACTGTTTGCTGTCGGTAACCGACCACTGCCTGCGCAGCCGCAACTACGTCAACGTCGTTGTCGCGGGCAAGCAGCCGGCCCCGCAGTGGCTGACGATGGATCAGGCGGTCAAGCATTGCGCCGCGGGCCTCGGCATCTGGGAGTGGGCCAGCAACGACCGCGGCGGCGAGCCCGATGTCGTGATGGCGTGCTGTGGTGACGTTCCGACGCTCGAGACACTGGCTGCCGTCGATCTCCTGCATCGGCACGCGCCCGAGCTGAAGATCCGCGTCGTCAACGTCGTCGATCTCATGAAGCTGCAGCCGGCGGGTGAGCATCCGCATGGTCTGTCGCATCAGGACTTCGATGCGTTGTTCACCACCGACAAACCCATCATATTCGCGTTCCACGGCTATCCCTGGCTCATCCACCGGCTGACCTATCGGCGGACTGGCCACGCCAACCTGCATGTGCGCGGCTACAAGGAGGAAGGCACCACCAGCACGCCATTCGACATGTGCGTGATGAACGAGATCGATCGCTTCCACCTGGTCAGCGATGTGATCGATCGGCTGCCGAAGCTGGGCGCGCGCGCGGCTTACGCCAAGCAGGCGATCCGCGACAAGCTCATCGAGCACAAGGAATATATTTGCCGGCATGGCGACGACATGCCCGAGATCAGCGGCTGGACATGGGGCCAGGCGGTGGCGGCCGCCCCGGCGCAATCGATCGAGGCCGACAATGTCTGAGCCGAGAACACATCAGCGGGCGAGCAAAAGCCAGCCGGCTCTGGGGTGCGGAATACTCCGGAGCTGAGGGCGCGCTGCTGGAGCGGCATGACTACAGCCGGTCTACCGGAATGGACGAGCGCCCTGCGAGCGGCATCCAAGCGGGGCATCGGTGGCTTAAACCGATAGCACGCCGACCAAAACCGCCAGCGTGGGCAGCCCCCAACCGAAGATTTATCGCCTTTCGGGGTCGCGCGCGATGATCCGCCTTCGCGGCTGTTTTCTTCGCATGGCGGTTGATGATGGACGGGTGCAGCGTTGGCGAGATCGCGCATTGGAGCTTCGCCAGGCGGCGGAAGGGATCGTCGATGATGACGCCCGTGCCGGGGTGCTGGGGGCGGCCAAGAGCTACGAGCGGATGGCGAACGAGCTGGAGGGACGGCTGAGCCCGCCTGACCGGGACTAGCATGCGAGGGACGGCCCCCCGTCACGCTTCGTTCTCTCCGTTCTTAATTGCGCCGTCGCGCCATTCGACTTCCGACGCACCCTGCACTTGGCAGAAGAGCACCGCGATCGTCTCCTGCATGAAACTCGGCGCTCCTCCTGAGCCGCCGCGGCGCCCAGTTGCTCAACTGGAAGTCAACCGGGTGGTCAACTGAGCCGAGCGAGCTTCTCAGCGATCCGATCGCGTGCGGCGCAGTGTTGCTCCTGGCTCTTCTCCATGGTCACAAGCAGGTCCCGAGCCAGGGAGGTGTCGCGACCGTCGCGCTCTTGCTCCGAGATCAGTTCGCGCTGCCGGCGGAGATGCTCCCATCCTTCGGCGACGTGGCGTTCGGCCATGGCAAGACGCTGCAACAGCATTTTGCGGTCCATGTGCCGTCAAACGTCGCGGTGAGCTCATTGGTCTCGCGGCGGCCCCGGAGCTGGCTATAGGGAGCTGACCGGCGCGGGTCACGAGGTTGAGCGCTCTCGACCGGGCGCAGTCGTTCCGAGTTGGTACTTGGCGAGGTATGGCGGATGGGGTGTCCGTCTACCCGACGTCCACCACTATCCAAGAACGTCCGAGAAACGCGTGTAAACGCGGTCGTTTAGGCGATGATCCGTCTAGACGCGTC